>LFCJ01002083.1_pt1 | contig 14324 bp, 23 predicted proteins | sample 643141 | NCBI WGS metagenome assembly LFCJ01 (sample SAMN03766243, study PRJNA286221) | soda lake metagenome | biome: soda lake; feature: Kulunda steppe; material: water; isolation source: sample B1-Br-g2 brine of Lake Bitter-1 | place: Russia: Kulunda steppe | collected 2010-07 | reverse complement strand
TGTTTGCTTTCCCCCTATGCACCACCATTTCCTCATCGTCTGCCTCGTCCTCCTCCGACACCACATTGCCCTGCTCGTGCAGGTCGTGTGGGTGGCGATGGTGCACGTAATGCTTGGGCTGCACGACCTGCAGGAGGAGGACGTTGCCAGGAAGCATGAAGAATGATGACAAGGGAAGGAAGATGGTATAAGGATGGATGAGGACAGGGCCAGGTGCAAGAGAACAGAAGATTTGGGAGATGTTGCAGTGGGGGGGGGGATGGAGGACAGCAGGATTCCAGGGCAAAGCCTGGGTCCCAGCGGACGTGCAGAAGGCATGGTGCTCCTCTTAAAAAAAATCATTGGTTGGGCCATGACAGACTTGTTGAAAATGCTGCCAGCTTGGCTATCACATTAGCTTGCAGCAGTGTCACCAACGTACCTAAATTGTGCGAAGCATGTGCTTTTGGTCTGGCTTGGGCACCTGGCCTTCAGTATTCTAGCACACCTGAGCCTTGTATGCACAGGGGCAGCAGCCTTGCAAGGCCATGCACTCACCTGTTGGATGTAAGGGGCGTCCAGGGGGTCCATATGGCCTCCCCCCGGGCCCACCTCCACGCTTGGCCTGCATGCAGAAGAGCAGGAAAAGTACTTAGGGGATGGGCAGGCACACCTGGTGCGGTATACTGACAGCCGTGCGAGTTGCTTATCTTGTACCACATGAGCATTGCCAGCACAGAACCTGGGGAGCGAACGAGTGCAAGACTGGACTAGGAGTTGCGGCGCAAGGGGGTGTGCGTCTGCTGGGCAGCAGCACAAGCACTGCAGGCGCTCTAGCAGGCTGGCCCAACGGCAGTGGACAGGAATGGGATGCAGGCGCTGCTGCACCACCACGCACACATTTGCTGGGCAGCAGCACGTGCGCAGGCAATGTGTGCCTCTATTTGTGCAGCAGCACGTGCGCAGTGAACATGTGCTTCTGTTCGTGCAGCAGCACTTGCGCAGTGAACATGTGCTTCTGTTTGTGCCGCAGCACTTGCACAGTCAATGTGTGCCTCTGTTCGAGCAGCAGCACGTGCGCAGGCAATGTGTGCCTCTGTTTGTGCAGCAGCACTTGCACAGCGCGGCCGAAAACGCTGTAGCCTGGCTCATTGAATGTGAGCATGATTGGGGTGCAGGCGCCGCCACACGGGAATGGATGCACGCACCTGCTGGGCAGCAGCACTTGCACAGCGTGGCCGTCGGTGCCACAGCCTGGCTGCAAGGCGGTGGGGTTGGAGGCCAGGCCATTCAGACTGGCCATGGATACGCTGCGCGAGTGGCGGCGCTCCCACAGGTTTACCGGAACTGTAGTCATGTGGTCCTGCTCGTCCGGCTGCTGCTGCTGCTGCTGCTGCTGCTGTGTGATGGCATGGAGGCTCGGGGGCTGCAAGGGTTGCGAGTTGGTGAAGGGGCTGCTGCTGTGGTAGGGCTGCTGCTGGGCCTGCTGCACTGCATCATCTCCGGCAGGGCCAGGTATCAAGGAAGGTGGCTGCTGCTGCTGGTGATGAAGATGCTGATCCCTCTGGTGATTCTTCAAGCCGGGGTCTGCGGCTTGCAGCTTTTGCTGCTTCTGCTTTGCAAGCTCCAGCTCCACCTGCAGGTTCCAAGGGTGTGGACGATGCATCGCAGCAGTGGGGTTTATGGAACTCTAAATAGCAACTTTTCGCATTGCAAGCGGCAAATTTGTGCCCTCATGTACATACCCACCCACATGGTTCAAGTGCGTGCACACATCCATGGCAGTACTCCTTTCTAGTAATACCCACAAGGCAAGGCATCCCCGGCCACAACCAGCCAAGGACAGGAACATGCGCATGCTCACGCATGGAAATGTGCACACATCATCATGCCCATGTACAATTTTCAGATGACAGACTGCACACCTGCGCGCAGGTTGAAGCACACGCACACACAAGCATTGTGCTAGCCCCTTCCCCTCCCAACCCACCTGCTCCTCCAGCTCCATCATCAGCGCTGCCAGCTGCGACACCTGGTGCTGCAGCTCTGCCTGCGGCAGGTGCAGGTTGACAGCTGGCTTGGGCAGCTGGCGGCCCTGCACTGGCTGTAGCCCAGCTGGCGGAGCCCCACCGCAATCAGGGGCATCGGCGACACCCCTGCCCGGGCTGCTGGCGCTTGCCATCCCCTGCTGCCTGTAGTGCTGTGCGTCACTGCCGCCGGACTCGCCAGTCTCCTGAGCTGCGCCACCAGCGGGGACGCTGCCATCACCTGTGCTGCTGCTAGCCGTTATCTCATTGGTCGTGGAATGCTCCGAGGTCACTGCCGCACCACCCGCTGCTAGGTCGCCCCCTTCCTCCCCTCCAAGACTGATCCTCTCCGTCGATCCACCCTCAAACCCACCGTGCACGCCCTCTGCACCATGCCCTCTGCCACGCTCTGCAGCAATCTTGGAGGGGCTATGACCTGGTGGAGCAGCTGCAGCTGCCGTGGCAGGGCAGGCGGCATCGCTCCCCACACCGCCCCAGCCAGCCCTGGAGGCGCTTGCGCCCTGACCATCCCCTGCTCCCCCTCCCCCACCTGCCTGTCCCCGCAGCCTGCGCAACTGCTGCCGCAGTCTGCCCACCTCCTCGCTCAGCATGAGCAGCTGCCACTGTGTGTCACTCAGGCCCCCAGGCAGGAGGCTACCCTGCTCCTGCCATGCCACAGGCCGGGCGCCACCTGCAGCTGTGAATGCAGCAGCATCAGCTCAACATCCATTGCTTTGCAGTGCGTGCTTACCTGTGTTGTAAGGGGTGCTCCTCTCTCCGTCTCATGGGGTGGGTATCCCACTGTTGCATGTAGCAGAGAGGCACAATTGTGCACTTGCACACCTGGCTGGCCCCACAATCATGGACTCGCACGCCTGGCTGGCTGTCTTTCTCCACAGGCTCCAGGTTGTGAAGCCATCTTGAAGAAGGGATCAAAGGTCTGGAGAAAACAAACAGCCACACGCACACACACACACACGGCTGCCTGCCCAAGCTCCTTCTAGGAGCAAAGTGAGCACCTGCTTCACCCAGCCCTGCCTGCGCATGCCTCCACATCTTCAGATTCCTTTCTTTCTTTCCTGATCATTTGTGTTTGTCTCACCGACTGGGGCATCGCCAATTGTGATGGCCGTGTAGCTGCTGCGCGTCTGCAGGCTGTTTGCTGTGCTGCCACTGCCCTGGTGTGCCCCCAGCCTTGCATTCGTTCCATTCAGGGTTGCTAGCTGTGCCTGCATGAGCAGAGGTCAGTGCAGCAGGCAGAGTTGGGCAGCTGAGACTTGGCTGACAGCAAAGGGTGTTTGTTGACAGTGCCCTCCCATGTTGGGTGAGTGTCCAGGACGCCCTTGTGTGACTGGGCAGCAAGAAAGGACAGCCCGTGCAAAAGTATGTGCATGTTCATGCCCACCTGAAGTTCAGCGGCCTGTGCCTGAGCAGCTGCCAGGTTGGTGCTCTTGACGTTCAGCCTGCTGCCCAGGTCTGCGTTTTCCTGCATTAGCTGCTCAACCAGGGCTGCCAATGCAAGGCAATGCTCATCATCAGCTGCCTCTGCTGCCTGCGGTTGGCCACAGGAATAGGAAAAGGGGAGCTCAAGAGGGGGAAAGGGGGCATATATTAGGGGGAGGCAAAGACTTGCATGAGGGCTGTTCAGGAGGGGAGGGGAGCCATACAGGGAGAATAACAGAAGCAAGGGAGACAAGAAAAGCCTACAAAAAGGGTTGAGCAAGAGCGGGAAAGAGGCTCTGCGTGTGGGGCCGTTTCTCTCCTACTCAATGTACCATCCATGGCTTCCTATCCTGGAATCGTCAACGATGAAGGACACGCAAAATGCACGCGCAAAATGAAACGTTGCTCTGTCACCTTGCCACCTGGAAGGACTGGTACAGAGGTCTGAGCTATTTGCCTGCTCGCAAGATGGCTATCAGTGCAGGCCATGCATGGCTATCAGATGGCTATCAGTGCAGGCTATGCATGGCTATCTGTGCAGGCCATGGAGGGAAGCTCAGACATAATTTGCAGTTTTGCTTGTATTGGGGTGTGCCACACTCGCCCCACCTTGTTTGTCTCTCTGGGCTGTGGTGCCTCGTCAGCAGCAGTATTACACCTGACCTCTTTTTCCTGCGCGTGGTGCGTACAGAAAACCTGTACATGCGCATGCAAAGAAGGGTAGGGATACAGAGCCGCATTCAGACTCTGCTACAGTGCAATCAGCCTCAAGTGTTTGAGGATCACGGTGGACGAGATCCCAAAGTGATTGGAGTACACTCTTGTTGTTTGTTGGAGCAGGCAGCCAGGCAGCGGCGTGGGGCTCACAGCTGGGATGCAAAGGGCTGCTTGCGTCTTTTTCTGCAGCTGCTGAGCCAGCATCCACCTTCTGATCAGCAGAAATTCAAAAAAGAAGCCTCTTAGACCTACCAGTTATTAAGGTAAACATCCGAGTTCAGTTGAGAGCCAGGAGCAGCTCAACTGACGTACTTGGTATGTGTATCAGCCAAGTCTCTTGGAAGCCCACAGACGAGAACGAATGCCTAAAGGGCATCCCCCATGAACTTGCGCATGGAGCAAACAGCACCCTGGTCTTGTGCAAAAGCTTGCGTGCACAAACAAACCTGATGGCTTTCAGCAAGCTGCTGGCGAAGCTCTGCCATCGTCTCGTCAGCCTTGCTCACCACCATGCGCAGCGCAACCGCCTCTTGCTGCTTCTGCTCACTCGCCAGCTGCGCTGCATGCAGTTCCACCTGCACACGCACAACGAATGCTCGCAAGATGACTGGTTGTGAAAAGCAAGGATTAGGAAGCCTGGGTTGACAGAGGAATGCACAGTGAGGGTTGGAGGAGGAATAGTACAGGGACGACCTGACAAACTTGACCATGTGTGAATGTGGGACTCACTGTGAGACCCTCGTGACTCCAGTGGGTTGCCTGTGTGGTGACCAGGCTGCCCTACTGGCTGAGCCTAAGGCCAATAGATCTGAGGCATTGGTTTGCACAGAGAAATACAGAGCACAGGCGACTCAGAGCAGTGTGTGCCACATTGTTGCTGTTTCCATTGATTCATTTCCCTCCATGCTCTGTACAAGGAAAAGTTCGGACGGGGCCGCAGCACGCGCAGTTCATGAGCCCGCCCACAAACATTTGCCCTGCTTGCTGCAAACCCCATGGCATCTCGCTGCCGGCGCTTACAATCTCTCACAGAGAGCTGAGTTTAACTCCGACCACAACAAGCTACACACATCATCAACCACACACCAGGAGCTGCTCGTGAGCGGCATGCGCAACTTGACCTGCCATTGCGGCGGCGCGCTGGCTGTCTGCTAGTCGCCGTAGCTCTGCAGACACCATGCGCTCCTGGACAAAGCATGGCATAGGTTACAAGCGGGGTTTAATTGTATGCAGGGCAAGACTACACCTATCTACCAAACAGCCTGGTAAACACTTGAGGGTGTCCTGCCATTGCCAACCATCACTGATAATAGCTGAGTGCTGATTGCTAACCCATGGATAGCTGGGCCTTTGCCAACAGCAAACCCTGTTCCCTTAGGGCACTCCCGATGTGCGGGCAATTGTCACTCTTCATTGACGTGTAAGAGCCACCCTTGCATGCGCACACATGCACAATGCTGATTTGCTTTGCTGGCCGAGGGCGTTATGGTGCCACGCATAGAGAGAAGACCAGGTGACGCACAGCAAGAAGAGCAGGAGACGCACAGCAAGAAGCGCAGGAGACGCACAGCAAGAAGACAGGGAGACGCACAGCAAGAAGACCAGAAGATGCACTTGTGCACCTTGCTTCCAGAGCAGGTGCACCTGATGTGCTAATTAAAATTTCTGAGAGAATAGGCAATCCAGGCAGGTGTGCGGCACCCCCTCACATTTTCGAGGGCCCTCTCTGCTTTCTGGACCCTGAGCTGCAGCTTCTCCCACTCTTCCAGCTGCGCCCCTGTGAAGGACCTGAGCAGGAGCAGCAGGAGCAGCAGCAGCAGCAGGCGCAAAAGCATCAGCATCAGCAGGACCAGCAGCAGCAGAAGGAGCAGCACCGGCACCAGGGATCTAAGCGCCAGAAGCTTGAGGTGGACTTCTGATACGCCAGGAATGCATGTAGCCGCACCGCAGCTCTTTCAGCCCCACCACCTGGACCTGTGAAGACCTGTTACTCCTGTTGCCCCAGCAAGGGGTAAGGGACGGCAGCAGTGCTCCACTTACCCCCTGCTTGCCTTCCCCTCTGTGCATGTGCCCCAACCCGCTCGATGCTCCCATGCCCGGCACACATATGTGGCCAATGCGGTTCTTCTTTTGTTCTAAACTGGAATGAAAGCCGATCCAGCCACCTCGCCAAACAGCCCAGACAAAGCCCAAACAAGCGGGCAGGCAAGTAGCAGTGCATTACACAGGGCACGCTAGCCCCACACCCACCCCCGCGAAGCGCGACTCCTCCATGGTGCGCGATCAGGCCTTTTTTCATGCGGCGCACAGCACCACACAGCCTTGGGTCAACCAATGTCAGCTCAGTGTCAGCACAGCACCGCTGCTTGTGTCTACTCATGAATGCTCACTGGGCGCGCCTGGGTGCTCTCCCAGGAGCTCACACAAAGCCTCAGCCCTGAATCACCCCAAGCACGGATGCCAAGTCGCAATGACTGCAGACAAGGAATTCCAGGTCGCTGAGGACGGCCTCTTGAGTCCCACACATGCAGCGGAGCCTGCTTGGCAAGACCTCATGCGTGGGTGCCCCCCCCTGGAGGGTCACATGGTGCATATGGGTGCTCACCTACAGGATCACATGTGTGCGTGCCCATCTAGATAAAGGACCCAGGACAAGGGGCTTGCCCATCTCAAGACCAAGCATGGGGGGGCTCACCCGGAGGCCTTTGTGGTGCACCCCCCACGCGGGGCATGGGCACCGACCTGGAGGAGCGCTTCACACTGGACTGCGGAGTGCTGCAGACGCTCTGCCCAGGCCCGGCCGTGCTACTGGGCGCATCGGCTATACATGCCAGCAAATGCCTTTTGTCCTTCTCCAACCCCACTTTGGCCTCGATGAGCTCAGACAGCTGCCTCTGCAGGGTTGTCACTGCGCATAAATGCATATGTACATGATTGCCGCGTGGATGCGCGTGTGCAGATGAGTGTTTTGTGCATGTGTGTTGTGCGCAAGTACCGTGTGTGCGCGTGCATGCGCATACACGAGTCCGCGCAACATGTGGGCATGCACATGCCAACATGCACATCCTTGTTCCATATCCAAAACATACAAAGAGGCTAAAATGAATGAGGGAAATGTTAAACACAACATTTTGCTCCAAATCAAGAGAAATAAGTAGCCTTTTGGTCTCGAGTTATGGTTTGCACTGTAAATTTTCCCGCGCTGCACACTGACAAGAGTTCCATTGCAAAGTCAAATCCCTCTGCTGCATGAACGTTGTGAACAGAATATGCTCGCAAGCACACAAATATCTAGTCAGCAGACTAAACAGGGATCAAAAAGCGATTCTGGCAGGCAGTGGAGATATGGAAGCCGCTCACAAGTGTGCGGACTAACCACCCACCCTGGACTGCAAGTTGGCTATTTTCTTCAGCCTGCTTCTGCTTTGCAAGCTTGGCCTCGTCCAGTTGGACCTGGAAGAATGCAAGCTTCGTCAATGAGGGGAGGCCAGATGCACATGTGGCGCAGTTTTTACAGTTTTTCCGAGGATCAACCCGCAAGAAATCTGGACACACCTGCAGGCTTGTTTCATCTGCCATTTGATGGCTAGCATCGTTGCCATCCCCCTCTTTGCCTGGTTGAAGCACTTCCACTTGTTCTTTCGCACTCAGCAGACCTTGACTTCCCATCCGCTAGAGTAACCTGTTTACAAAGAGATCTTCTCCATCTTTACCCCCCCAACACCACTATCATCTGCAGCATTCTAACTCCTGTTGGCCAAATTGTTTGCTGATTCGGATCAACATTTTTGCAACTTCTCCATTCCACGAAAGAGGATATTTTATTTCATTTTTAATGAGTGTCTGATCTCTGTCGTGCTGTGACCAAGTTAACATGGAGCGTTTGAAAGTTTTGGAGCAGCAGTTAACCACGGGCCAAGCTGACAACGTAGATGGGTACACCATATCTCTGCCTGAGCGCCTGGAGCCTGAGGGCATGTGGACAGTACGCAGGTGGCTGGGGTCTTGCGCCAGCACTGAAACTAACTTTTCAGAACAGCTGGTCCAGGATTGCAGCCTTTTCCAATTGCATCTGGTATCTACTGCATCACACTGCAAATTTTAGCAATTCCTGCTCATTTATGCACCGCAACTTGTTAACGCTTACATGAATCTACGCTGTGCGTGCCCAGGAACGCAACATCACCTTACAAGCTGGTCAGCACATTTCCTGCCCCAGATGATGATGTGCGCACGATGCATGACAACCTGGAAAAATCCGTGGGCCGCTATCCTCATGTATGGCCCAATTTGGCATGTAATTCCGCAGAAGCGTGCCCGCTGCATCTGTCTGCAATTCAGCTACCAGGATCCGGCGCCAGCTCATTTGTTTCTGTATCTTCCTTGTCCCCCGTAGCCTCACCCATGATATGTGCGCTGTCTGTGCGCCGTCTGCGCCAAAACAACTGCAGGTACCCTACCTTGGGTCTCGCAAGCGGGATGAGAAGGGCAGGCTCGGGCCTTACACGTGGATGACTTACGCTCAGGTTGGGCCACGCAAGGCATCCAGCTATCACACGGCATGCCATGTGCTCAAGAAATTCAGGACCGTCTAGTCACAACTTCTGCCTGAGTGCCACTGCCAAGGTCGCGCCAGCTGAGTGCGCGCACCAGAAGCTGTCGGCTGAATTCGCTTGCTGGGCTACCTGCAGCTCCTGGGTTGATGCACAAGCATCATGGTGCCTCTAGTTGTGTCCTACTCTAGAGTTATTCCTCGACCTGCGTCTGCTTTACATTATCTGAACCATGGCCTCTACTCAACTTTTTTGCCCCTTTGATCATTCCTGAACCCGCGTCTGCTGTAGCATTTGAGCAGTGGGGGCCTAGAATATAAGAAGCTCTGGAACCACACCTCTTGAAGCACACGGGCTGATCCCTCTGTTTGCTGCTTGCCACACACGCGTCAGGCGGGGGAGGTGCGCACATCCATTGGATCCGGCCTGCTGCAATTGGGCCTGGGCCCTGGGATGGGCTTGGGCCTGTACTCTGTAAATTGCAGAGGTGGGTGGGTGGTGGACTAGCACAGCTCTAAAATTTGCGACTGCCTGTTATAACCCTCTTACAAGACACCGCTACCTTGGCACCCAACTTTTCTCTGGATATTGCCCCCCTCCAGCATAAAACATTCTTAGCTCCAGTCCAAATCATCTCCAAGGATCATCCCTCACGGAGGCGATCGCACACGCCAAGGCTTACAGATGAGCAAGTTTCTAACAAAGCAAGGGCCACTAAGCGACCTACCAGGCAGAATAAATGCCGCGGCAGAACAGCGAGCTTGCCATGCGCTTGGACCCCTCCGTACATGGGCAAGCGCCAGCTCGTGATGGCCTGACAAAGCAGCAGCATGCCTCCAGCATGCATGCCCGCCCTGCCGGGTGCCCTGCAGCCCAGCAAGTAGCCGCATGCTCTCCTCTGCTACAGTGGTGGTTTCCTGCCATAATCCAGCACCACCTTCGGAGGGCGCTTTCTGGCGGCTGCAGAGTGGGAGCTGGGTGACACTGCACAGCATGCCCTAGCAGCATGCGAGGTGGTAGGTGGGCATGCCTCTCTGCTCGGCCAGGCTGGCCATGCCCTCCCTCGCTTCCCCGCGCCAAACACATCCCTCTGCTCCCTTGTGTGACACCCCCCCTGCAGAGTGGGTGCTGGTGGACAGCGCGCTGCATGCGTACAGCATGATCAGCGTGCCCCTGTACGACACGCTGGGCCCTGACGCCGTGGACTACATCTGCAACCACGCGGAACTCACGGGCGTGGCGTGCAGCGCAGCAGTGGCGCCGGTGCTGCTGCAGGCGCTGCCCAACTGCCCCAGCCTGCGCCTGCTGGTGAGTGCGCCACAGGCTGCAGAGGGGCGCTGGGTCTCATTGCGCGCGCTCGCTGGGCTGCGTGTTTTAAGGCTGCAACCTTAGCGGCCCATGAGCTCCGTGTGCACGCGCGTGTGAGCATGCATTCTAGGCTGCATGTTGGCTGATTGTGAAAGCTACAGTGAGGGGGGACCTCGCAGGGACAAGTTGCTGCTGGCTTCACCTTCGATCAGGAGGCAAAATGGCCGACCTCACTCATGCGCTTCTACTGTGCTGCCTCCCACGGATTGTGTGGGGCACTGCTGGCCTTATTCACGCGCTGTGGGGCTCGGCCGTGGGGCTCGGCTGACCGCATCCACGCGCTGCTACTGTGCTGCCTCCCACAGATTGTGCTGCCTCCCACTGTTTGTGCTGCCTCCCACTGTTTGTGCTGCTTCACTTAGATTGTGCTGCCTCCCACAGATTGTGCTGCTGCTGTGCTACCTTCTACAGATCGTGTGGGGCACTGCTGGTGGCCGCCTGCCCGAGGTGCCTGCCGGCAGCAACTGCCGTGTGGTGAGCCTGGAGCAGGTGGAGTCGCTGGGCCGCCGCCACGAGCGCGCCCACATCCCGCCCAAGCCCTCTGACGTGGCCACGTTGTGTTACACCTCCGGCACCACCGGCGTGCCCAAGGGTGAGCCAAGGGGGAGGGCGGGAGGGAGGCACAGCCACTGCGTGGCCTTCAGCCACACTCAGCTGCGCCTCAGCGGGCACTGCAGATGGGCTCCCTTGTGTGCGTTTGTGTGCTGGTGTGTGCACGTGCAAGGTGTGCGTTTGGGTGCCTGTACCTGTGTGTGTGTGCGCGCACACGCAAAGCCACTATTAAGCCTGTCCCTTCTTCCTTTCCAGCGCTACATGCAGGCACACATATATTGCAGAATATTGCATTTTTTCAAGTCAGCTCTCGTAAGCCACGTCTTCCCTTGCCCATGCCTTTCCATGCATGATAGAAGGCGCTTGCGTCCTTGGACGCATGTGTACGCAGGCGTCATCCTCACCCACAGCAACCTCATTGCCAGTAGCGCTGGCACCTGCTCCATCCTGCGTGACTGGAGCCCCGGGGACCGCCACATCTGCTACCTCCCTTTGGCCCACATCTACGAGCGGGTCAACCTGGTGGGTGGGGGGAGCATCCAACCATGCATCCAACCATGCATTCAACCATGCAGCATTCAACCGTGGGTGGGCGGAGCATCCAACCATCTACGAGCGGGTCAACCTGGTGGGTGGGCGGAGCATCCACGGGCGTCTCATATATCGACCTAGAAAGCCTTCCCCGCCATCTCCACAAAGCCAAGAATGGCGATGAGCTGTGTCACCTACCTTTGCACTCATTGCCAAGTCTGCTGATGGAGCTGTGTACAATGGCAATTGATGCAGGCGGCATGAAGGCGCACTGCATACATTCAGTCTGCCGCCTGCCTCGGACCATCCCCAAACCCTCTCTCACCAAGATGCAAGTTACAAGAAAAAGGCCTCCAGAAAAACCGACTGACTGCTAGCCTGTCTCACTAAGCAGGCACTTGATGTAGCACTTGCACTGGGTTGCTCTCCTGCGTGTGCTCCTGCATGCCTGCACACTGCATGCACTGCACACTGCATGCCTGCACACTGCATGCACTGCCCGCTTGCACACGCACACCCCCTCAAGATCATGCGCGTGCTTAGCGTGCATGCGTGAATGCACGCATGCGCTGTGCCCTGCGTGCGCCGCAGGTCACGTGCACACACTTGGGCTCCAGCATCGGGTTCTACAGGTGCGCATGATGGGGAGCGTCATCTGGGCATGATGCTCGCAAGGCCCTCGCCAAGACTGCTTTATTGTTTATCGTGTGCAGGGACACAATTTGGAATGAGACGTGCAGGGACTCAGTTGGGATTGCAAGTGCAGGGCCAGGGGCATGCGCAAAGACCAAGGCTGATACGGTATCCGTGGAACGGTTGTGCTGGTAAAGGGAGCTCTACCATGAGCACCACACCTCGAGGCTGTTGAAGGGAGTGGGGTGCAAAACAAGCGCGCCATTTGCTTGCTTCCAAGGGCACTGCGCACGCGTGACACCTGTGATGTGTGCACTGCGCACGCGTGACACCTGTGATGTGTGCACTGCGCACGCGTGACACCTGTGGATGTGTGCACTGCGCACGCGTGACACCTGTGATGTGTGCACGCAGTGGGAACGTGCCAGACTTGCTCGATGATGTCCAAGCCCTGCGCCCCCACATCTTTGTGTCTGTGCCCCGGCTGTGGAATAGGATCCATGACAAGGTGGGTGACTCCATGACAAAAGCGGGTGGGTCTGTGGGGAACAGGGCCCATGACAAGGCGACTGTGGAACAGGATTCATGACAAGGTGGGTGGGTCTGAAGGCCTCAGGGGTCTGCCCTTCAGTGGCCTGTGGGTCGGATGAGAGAGGCACAGTGATGCTCAAAGCTACAGGCGCATGATTTGCTGTCCCCCTTTCCCCCCTCAGTGGGTCTTCTTTCACCCTGCTTGTGCGCATGGCTGCGTCGAGGCAGATCAGGGGCCTCCAGGTTATCCAGGGTTCCTGTGCCACGGTTTTTCCCTGACCAAGAAATGGCATGACCAAGGCTCCATCCTCGAGCATGGCTGCGTCATGAAAGCTGTGCAAGGACTCAGTGTGCCAGAGCCTGAAGTGCCATAGCTGCCAGCATGTGTGCGCTGCGCGTGCAGCCACGGATTTCTCTCATGGGTGCAGGCTGATGCTGCAGCATCTCCCAGAAAAGCGCCCGTGCAGCCAGGCGCGCCTCACTGCTAGCCACGCCTCCCCACGCAATGCGTCCCTACAGCTATCAGGAGCCTTGTGCTGGTGTGCTGTTGCGACTGCCGGCTTTAACCAGAATTCAATGCAGGCTGCTGCGTTAAATGCTGCTTGCTGTGCCCAATCTCACGCTCAGGTCATGGCCCAAGTGCGCAGCGGCAGCGCGCTGACGCGCGCACTCTTTGAGCGTGCGTATGCGCACAAGAAGGCGTGCCTGTTACAAGGCGATCCAGTAGGAGGGCGCTGGGGCCGCTTCTATGATGCGCTCGTGTTTTCCAAGATCAGGGCGCGGCTGGGCGGCGAGGTCAAGACGATGACCTCAGGTGCATGTGGATGCGCGTGAATGTGTGCGCGCGTGTGTGTGCGTGCGTGCATGTGTGTGTGCGTGCGTGCGTGCGTGTGTGTGTGTGCGTGTGTGCGTGCATGTGTGTGTGCGCGTGCGCTTTCATGCATGGATGCGCGTGGGGTGCAGCTGCATACGCATGTTCGCATGAGAGCGGTTGAAATGAGGGCGCAATCCAGCGTTTTGCTGGGTCAAGGAACTGGCTGGGCGCCGGGTTGTTTGAGATACGAGCAGGTGCAGGCGATATGAACGTTCCTTGCACAAACAGATGAGCTCCAGATGCCCTATGTCACATATGCATAAGTTTTGTGCGCTTTTATGAGATACGAGCAGGCGCAGGCTTTACAAAACTTTCTTTCACAAACAGTTAAGCTTCAGGTGCCCTTATATGCGCTTTCATGAGATACAAGCAGGCGCAGACTCTACTTATATTCCTTGCACAAACAATTAAGCTTCAGGTGCCCTTATGTGTGCTCAAGGGCCCTAGAGAGGAACACAGCTTGTCCCTTCAAATGTCAGTGCATAAGGGCGGGCTAGATCATGTGACCTGCTTTTGTGCACTTGCATCTGGACAGAGGACCTGGCTTGTGGAGCGTTCCAAGCATGAGATGCTTGTGCGCCTGTTGTTGTTCCAGCATGCCCTGCGGCTAGACTTGCTGAGCAGTCTGCTGCAGAGGCAGTTGCCCCTTTTGTACTGCTCAGCAGCCAAGCTGACATTCATGCTTACCTTGGATTCACACATATGCACCTTGCTCTCCCTAAGTCTGCCAAACTCTGCTAAAATGCTAGGCAATATTCAGCTGCAGCTGCCCTTGCAAGCTTGGCATGTGCAGCAGCCCTGTGGGTGCACAAGTGCCCCCCCTTGGGGCTCCACAAAGATCTTGGCGCAGCACCCACTGGCAGCATCAGCACCCAGCTCCCTCTGGGAGCAAATCACGCGCATTAGGACGGCATGTGCACTAGGACAGCATGTGCACTAGGACAGCATGTGCACTAGGACAGCGTGTGCACTAGGACAGCGTGTGCACTAGGACAGCGTGTGCACTAGGACAGCATGTGCACTAGGACAGCATGTGCACTAGGACAGCATGTGCACTAGGACAGCATGTGCACTAGGACAGCATGTGCACTAGGACAGCATGTGCACTAGGACAGC
>LFCJ01002081.1_pt1 | contig 14329 bp, 20 predicted proteins | sample 643141 | NCBI WGS metagenome assembly LFCJ01 (sample SAMN03766243, study PRJNA286221) | soda lake metagenome | biome: soda lake; feature: Kulunda steppe; material: water; isolation source: sample B1-Br-g2 brine of Lake Bitter-1 | place: Russia: Kulunda steppe | collected 2010-07 | reverse complement strand
GAGAGAGAGAGAGAGAGAGAGAGAGAGAGAGAGAGAGAGAGAGTATAGGGAAGGATAAGGGTATCAGAGACTCCTCAGTCTCATTGCGGGCAACCTGTTGTCTCCTTGGTGTACACTGTCGCTGTCCACAGCCAATCCACACACCACATTTGCTCAAATAATGTTATGGCCATGCCGCAAGTTAGTTTGGATGCAGCAGTCTCTCGGCGTGACAGGGGAAATATAGGGGAAATATCCATTGTTTGGGCGCAGACCGTGCAGGGTCTGTTGTCTGATTGTCAAGGAAGGCCACTCTGGCACTAAAAATCCAGAACAAACGGCAGCAAATACAACCTCCACAGCTTATTATTCTACTGCCAAAGAACTTCTTTGAAAGAAGAATGAAGAAATGTTTGCAAGGCTGCCTTCACTTCTTCTTCTGGAGTCTCTCAGTCAGCCACTCTGTACCACGTTCAATGCCCTCCCCTGTCATTGCATTGCTAGGCACAATTTGCCACGGGTGGTCCAAGATCTCATCTAGTCCCAGCGCCTGCGAGTGGGATTCAGGCCAGCCATGCATGGATGCCTGCAAGCCGCTTCAAAGGAACCAATGCAAAAACATGACTGCCAGGCGCGCAATACAGAGGACGACAAGGATCCCTATCTGATGACTGGTATGTACTTTCAGTCACGCAAACATGTTGAGCACTAGCAGATCTAGGCCCTTATCATGCATGTTTCCCGGGGTTCCAAGCTTATTTGCCTTCGTTGCCGGCATGACTCGGCCATCCCTCATAATTGTTCCTTGTACAGACCAAAAATGGATGCTATTATGCCAAACCTTGACCCGTATTACCTGTGCAATCTCAACTGGTTGCATGGCCGTCGGTAAGTCCATCTTATTTGCCATGAACAGTATGGGAACCTGGATGGTGACAAGCAGTGCTCCATTTGAAAGACACTTCTCCTCATGCATGCAAATGCGTATTAAGATCTCATCCCTCACAGACCTTTCAATGCTTGTCTATTTTGGCAAGCACAGCAATTTCAAAAAGCCAATGATAACTGATGGTAGAGGGCCATGGACGTACCTTCCCCAAGGTAGGGTTCTTGAGCATGTTGTCTAACTCATCCTTTGCCACAACCCTGCTCCCAGAACACATGCAAGCAGGCAGAGACTGAATTTGCAATGTTATACTACCAGTGTAACTGGTGATGTGTACGTAAGATGAGTAGGGGGATTGAACTTACAGTGAGACATAGCATGTTGCACATTAAGCTGTTGCAAACAACTCACAATCTGAACTTGTCAGCAGAGTCGATGACAAATATGACAGCTTGTGCTTCTCTGTAGTATTGCTCCCATAAGGTTCGGTACCGGCCAGCTCCTGACATGTCGAAGACTGTGAAGCTTATGGAGCTGTGGTTGGGCGTGGGACAAGTGTTGATTTGATGTTATCAGTGCATCTAGAAATCACAGACTGACAAAACAGGCCTGTTTCCACGTGCACCCCTAACACTAATCCGAGCAAGGCTGCTGGACATACCTCAATACATATGATATGCATGCTGCTGCTGTCATGCCTCAACGATTAATAAAACTGCTTTGTACTTTGCTCATTCAATGATCCAAATAGCACAGTTGCTGAAGCCACACGGCTTTGCATATGTGCTTCTGTCCACTTCTGCTTACCCTCTTTTGACATGATCCACAGTAAAACCCACAGTTGGTGCCACTTCCAAGGATTGCTCATTTGTTGGCTGCACCCACAAATAGTGCAAGAACCAATCTCCAATGAGTAGTGCCATAGAATCCAAACTTGCGAGAACAAATTGGTTACAAGCCCATACCTTTAATCGTTCAATTATGGTCGTCTTACCACTGTTATCAAGCCCTACAACAACTACATTCACCTGGAAGGCAGAAGAGATGGCGGGCTGGGTTTTCATACTTGACTATTGCATGCTTGCATGCTTGCGTGCTTGCAGTGCGCACCTTTTTCCCTGACAGCCCAAAGGCTTTCAGAAAGGAGTCCCAGACCCCCATTTAGCAGTCTAAGGTAAAAGGTAACACCCACTCTCCTTTTGCTCACAGCAGGATTCTCAATATTGGCACGTATACAGCGTAAGCAATGCAGAGAACGACACAAAACTTATAATAGGACTTCAGAAATTGTAGCCGATCAATTCATATCTGCTCATATTGCCTGCCACATGATGGCCTACAAAGATATAGAATACTGAAAGATATTTTTGGGTGCTCTCGGTGGTGAGCTCGGGCCACCTGGCTTGCCCACGAGGGAGGAGGGAGCATTATGTTTACCCCTGACAATGTGGACCGGGCAAGGACAATGCTTGCAAACTTGGCAAGAAAGGGGAAGGCGTATGCTCAGGGTATCACTGAGCTGGAGCTGAAGGTGGGAGCATACAATCTGTTGAGCTGTAGAGGGCTTGCATGCGCATCGCATACATGGGACACTGCATAAAACCTTCAGAGGCGTTTCTTCGGAAACATTCATCCTGCAGGTTCAAGAGGCAACAAATGAGGACAAGTGGGGGCCGCACGGCAGTGCTATGCTAGGTAGGCGCTCTGCGTTGCCAACATATTAAGGGCAGCACCATTTATCGATCAAAAGTCAACATTACACATACACACACAAACACACACGCAAACCCGCAAACACGCACGCACACACACGCACACATTCGTACATACACACACATACATGCATGCATACTTGTGCACATGTATACACATACACACTTGTTCTCGTACAGGTACCCTTGCGATGGTTGCTGTTCCTCACTCACATTATTTTTAATGGGAATGTATCCAGAAGGACCATTTCCCCATACGGCATCTTCACTACAGAAAGATTAGGCATTTCCCACACAGACACAAGATACAGGTTGTCTCCCTCCTCTTGCACACAGAGATTGCACGGGCTGCAGAAGACCCACAGAATGTTCCTCTCATTATGGTAAGGTGCATGGCTGGCTGGTACCCTGATACCTCCTGATGCCTTATGTGCAGGTGCTCGTGCATCGTTGACCGGTGACTTCTCCCTGCTGCATCTCATTGCCTAACTTCTGACCCTCTTGAGCACTATGCAGGGTGTGATTTATGGACGGTTCAAAGACAGGCATCTGGAGTGGCGAGTTTGCTACAAAGCCTTGCTACTTTCAGAGTTTCTCATCAAAAGAGGGCCAATGGTGAGAGTGCGACCAGTGGTCGTGTGTGACCATGCAAAACGGGCGAGGTAGTGCAGGAACTAAGCAGATGACAATGAATGTCCAAACTGAGGACACCTGCGTTAGATCTTACACGCTGCCTGAGCGCATGAATGATCACTGTCACCGCCTCTTTGCCACCCGAAGAAAGCCTCTGATCTGCCGCACCCTTTCCTGCAGAGCGTTGTGGATGAGATGGTGCGAGAGATCCGCCAATTCAGGACCCTGCAGCACTTCATCTATACGGATGCAGACAAGCGAGACCAGGTGAGGGCTCTGAGCAGCAATCTGTTACATATGCTGGCTCCAAGCGTACCCTCGTAAAGCAGCAGCACATTTACTGCGTCAATGGCATGGGAGCCAGTTTGTCTGAACAAAAGTGAGCTGCTCTCGCACTTCTCGTTTGTTCTGACTCTCTACCGACTGCGACGTACGACAGACATCAGTTGCGCAGACCTCCTTACAACTCCATTTTTCATGCTTGAAAATCTGGTATAGCTATTTCTGCCTGACAAACCTTGATAATGTTTGAAGTGAGAAAATTGCCAGTTCTTCACCAATCTTTTTTGCACCCATGCAGGGTGAATTTCAGCCTTAGTGCGCACTCTCTGACCCCTTTCTAAAATTCTACGCAGGGAATTAATGTCCGACAGAGGGCAAGTGAGATAGTCAACCTGCTTAATAGCCGTGATCGGATCACAGCTGAGCGCCAAAAGGTAAACAGCAACATGATCCGTGCGCCTATTTGAAGCTTGTTCTAGTTTGTTCAAGTCCATACACTAAGTTATGAAATTTGAGTGAACAAAGGCTTGTCCCTGCTAGGAGGCAAAAATCTGTTGGCAAGTGCTCGTGTTGCACATTTGAGATTTTTTATGCCTCCTTGTGTCCATGTACCTAAACGTACATCAATGCATTTTGCCTCCAACCGCTTAAGCACAATTGCTTCTGTTTGGACATTTTTGTCAACATCCCTCCTTGCCAATGAAGCTTTCGTAAATATCTATTGGGGCCTGGCACTTCCAGACAGGTCTTATTATTTTGTTTAAATCAAAAACTACAACTCAGTTGATACACATAGTATTCCCTCTGCTGATATTAGGTGAAGCTCAGCAATTAATGCTTGATTACATGAGTATGGCTTGACCTGCTTTATTTATGCATGCCTGGCACGCCACGACAGGCACGACAGACAGCTGAAAAGTACCGTGGCTTGTCTTCAAGCGATATTGCCCGCGGTGGGCTGGGACAGAGCAGCTACAGCAGCAGCAGCTACTCCTCCACAGGATTTGGTTCTGGTGGGGACTACGGAGGATCGGATGGTGGAGGCTACAGCACAGTTGGCAGGGGGCAGAACGGCCAGAGCCACTCAGCTATAACTGAGGATGACCCAGTTGTGGCAACAAGGAGGCGGATTGAGCAGCTGCGCGCAAGCAATGCGCCTATGAGCCCCAAGCCAGATCGAACTGCCTCAGAGCCTGTGTCTGAGAACTTCACCCCCGTCTCTGGCTCGATCAACATGGACGCATCCACCAACCTGTTTCCAGGTGGGTGACCAAACCTTTTGACCCCATGCTCTGAATCGGCTGCTTGAAGGACGACCTGCGGTGGCGTAACTTGCAATGCGCAGCTGGGAACCTTTAAGTGGGTCTGTGCGTAAGCCCGAAGCACTTCGGTCAGCCTGCCCGGCTCATGCAACAATGAAAAGAGGAAAGCAGTTTGATGCCTTGGTACCCTTAATAATTTGAGTGCCCATCTCAGCTGCATGGCATGTTGTGGACGTATTCAAGCAACCTGCTCGCCAGGTAACAGAGGATACACAATCAGTTAGTGTTAAGCCAAAACCTGGGCTGTTACAAATGTGCACCCATGGTACGCAGAGCCATGCAAGGCAGGGCCAAAGAAGTTGTCAGAGGTCAAGGTTAATCCCGCTATTGCTGCAGCCTTCACCAGCATGAACATCAAGCCAGGGCTGAGCAAGCCAGCTTCCTCCGCTAGCATGGCAACCAGCTCAGGTGAGCTCACCCTCTTACTGGTATGTGAACGAGCTGTGCTGTTTATGCTCTCATGGCATCTACCTCTATGCTCGTTCCTTTGTGAGCATAGCAACTGGCTGGATTGGCTCAAGTTCAAGGGAAGGGAGAAAGCTGTGCGCTTTGATACTAGGCATTTCAACAAGCACCTTCCTCGGAGGGAGCTGGAAGTATCAAAGCACGTCCCTTTCGTATTGACAATACCAGTTTGACTCAGTCTATGTGCACTGGCTTCTAGCAGCGCTAAGTCCACCCTGGGTAGATCGCAGCATCTACCAAGGAGGGGTGGAGAGGTTTGTATCACCCTTAATGGAAGCAAACGCTGTACTTATTGCCATTTGTGTGCAGACTGTATGTTTTGTTTTTGCAATTTGCAGTGCTTAGTGGGACTGGCTATCTCTTGCTGGAGCACAGACTGGCAAGCACAAGCAGATGCTTAAGTCTGTCTATTCACCCGTGCTGCCTCACCATCTTTGCAGGCGCCCCTCCCTCTGCAATCGACCTGCTGGGAGATGATTTCCAGCCTGAGCCCGCAATGTCCACTGCAGCCCTCCCACAGCCTGTCACCTCTGCCTCTGCTCAACCCTCTGCCCCTAGTGCTCTTCTTCTGGACGAGCTGGAAGGCCCTGCAGTGACACCTGCTGCAGCTCCCGCCCAATCTGCACCCGCTGCTGGACTTGCCGATGCGCTGGACTGGGGAGAGTTGGCAGGACCTGCACCAACAGCAGCAGCTGCCGCCCCGGGCGCTGCCAGTCTAGCCGCTCCACCTGCTGATCTATCTGACCCATTTTCAGCTCTGAGCTTCGATGGCCCAGCAGCTGCCCCTCCCCTTGCAAGCACCGCCTCCACCCTGGACGCAGACTTTGCGCCCTTTTTAGGTGCCCCTAGCATCACGGCGCAGCCTGCAGACCCCTTTGCAGCGCTTCAAGACAAGCCGCATGCTTCCAGCTTCCAGGGCGGGGCAGGGGTGCAGGGCAGAGGTGGGACGGGTGCCGGTGGAATGGGTAGTGTGCAAGCAGCGATCAATAGTGTGCCACCACCCCCCAGCAAAGATCCGTTTGCCGACCTTCTTGGCTAGATTTAGTGAGAGGGCTTCCTAAAGCGAAATGATCAGTGCGCTGCATCAGGGAATCCGGCCTTACCCTGGAGATGTATCCAACCTTCCTCGTTTGAGATGCGGATGAAGATGTTAGGTGATGGAGTGAAAGTCAGCAGAGTAGATGCAAGCAACAGAGGATTCTCAAATTTGGTATTGATCTTGGAGCAGATCAAGCTTGCAAAGAACGGTTCTCATAAAAGTGCATTGTTAAAAACTGCGTCATTGCTGGGTCGTGGTGGACAAGGATGCAGGTGCATCGCACCGGCAGCAGGGCGTCCCTCTGTTCAGCAGCTGCGTCCCCCTCTTGCTCCCCCGCTTGTCTTTCGAGCTCACGCAGAATGCGAGGTGTCTCGTGCTCCGCGCTTTGTGGGGCCAGTAGACTTCGCCCCTTGGCATCCCCGCTGCGTGCTGCATCAAGCACCACACAAGAGGGCACAGTTCCAGCGCCAGCTCAGCAGCAGCAGCAGCAGCAGCAGCAGCAGCAAGCCACAGCAGGAGCAGGACAGCAGAAAGTGGAGCAGCGTAAGCGTGTGCTCTCCGGAGTACAGCCCACCGGCAAACTGCACCTAGGCAACTATCTGGGCGCCATTAAGAACTGGGTGGGCCTGCAAGAGCAGTTTGGTGAGTGCGTGATGGGCTCTCCATACCCAGGCCGTTTGCCAGGCTTTCTGTTCTCACAATGTGCCACAACACACACACACATGGAATTCAAATCTAATGGCGTCACGTTTGTGCTTGCACTTGTCATGTGCCTCAGAGGGGCTCAGACACAAGGCTGCGTTTGTAATACACATGTGTGTCGAGTGAATGCACATAGCCCGACGGCTCTTATCAATTGGGTCGTAGTCAGGACTTGCTGATTTGCGGAAGTGCTCGCAAATGCCCAAGACATCACATGCTCATGCTCCCACACATGCACGCCCACACGCAAGTGCACATGCACGCTATGTGTGCATGCACTTACACGTACATCCGCATATGCACGGCGTGAACATCTGTTCTGACACATGCACACCCCCAATCACCCACAAATGCGCATGCTGTGGTTTTTTGGATGACCTCCGCATGCATCTCAAGCATGTTTGTGGGCATGCACGTGCAGAGCCTTTCTTCTGCGTTGTGGATCTGCATGCCATCACGGTTCCCCATGACCCTGTGGAGCTCAGGACGTCAACTCGGACCATGGCTGCCACGTATATGGCAGCAGGAATCGACCCTACACGCGCCACCATCTTTGCTCAGGTACATAAACTAAGTCTCCTCATTTGTTTACCGCTTTAGACTATGAATGGCTTGCTGAAGAGTATGTGCACAGAAACTACAAGTAGCCTCAAGGTCGAGCCTCAGGGGGGGCTATGGGGGAGTTTGTTGGGGCCTATCTGCAGTGGTGTCTTCAGGCTTCATTAGTGCACACTCCCTGTGCAGTTTGCATGGATTTTCCTTTATTCTTTCGTGTGCGCAATTTGTGCGCGTGCAGCGTTCTCCTGCTGCCCACATCGACAGGTGTTTGCTGGGTGATGTGCTTGGTACGCCATTTCATGGTCGCAGACCATGAAAGAGATGGAGCATCTGTGGATTGCAGCCCTGGGAACCTGAAGGCGGCAAACCGCAGTTTCAATCTTGAACTAAAATTTGTGTTAACAATTTGCACGCTGCCACCATGCCATAGAGAGTGGATCACCTCTCATCAGAATCATTGCCTTTCACAGTACAAATAGAACTTGTGGCCATTGTGACGAGATTGTGCCGTGGCTCATTCCTTACTGCGCAGTCTCATGTGTCGGCGCACGCTGAGCTTCAATGGCTCCTGAATTGTGTGACGCCCATTGGGTGGCTAAACCGCATGATCCAATTTAAAGAAAAGTCACGCAAGCAGGTGAGCAAGCAGCAGCTGCTTGAATGTTGCCTGCTTGCCATTATGTCTGCCCCAGCAGTGCTTGCTTCAAAATCTAAGCTACCCAAGCCATCACTTGCACAGTTGCTGATAATGCGCTTGCTGCGCCTTGCTAATGTTTGATGGTTTTGCTTCTGCAATAAAAATTTTGCAGGGAGAGGAAGTGCGTGCAGGCTTGCTGACCTATCCAGTGTTGATGGCTGCTGACATCCTGTTGTACCAGGTATCCATGCATGCGCACATCAGCCTATCATTGCTGCCCCCTAAATTAATGAAAAGAACAGGGTTGATTTAAACGCATAACAAAGCTACTTCAGCCAACTTAATGAACAGGCATGCCTTCGTTGATTAGGCAGTCAAAGGCATGGCTGAATGTAAGCTTTTGAAGTGGTGCGTCGTCTTCTGCTGCTTTGCAGACTGATTTGGTGCCTGTGGGGGAAGACCAGAAGCAGCACCTGGAGCTAACAAGAGACATTGCCGAGCGTGTCAACAACCTGTACGGGGGGAAGGGGTGGAAGAAGCGAGGTGGGCGTGGGGGGCGGATATTCCGCATCCCTGAACCGATGATCCCCCCCGCTGGTGCCAGGGTCATGTCCCTGCAGGTGAGCTTGTGCCGCAAGTGCATGCATGCTGGTACCTGCAGGTGTTCATGGACCTGTCAGCATCAATGCAATTGGCTTCGATCTGTCTGCCTGAGCTGGTGTGCAGACTGCCATGACCCATGGAGGTGAGGTTCATCTGCTTCTCATCCAAGAGAATTTTATTTGACGCTTGCCTGAACTCACACGCTGCAGGATGGCACAGCAAAGATGTCCAAGTCAGCAGAGAATGAGCTCAGCCGGATAAACCTTACTGATCCCCCCGAGGTCATTGCAAACAAGGTGCGCACAAAGGAGTGTGTGAACATTGATTTTTTTGTGTTAAATATTCATTTATTTAGCGTTTGTAAATTGTTTATGCACGGACATGCACACGCCTTCATTTTGATTCAGGCAATACTGCGCATAAATTTAAGCCAACCTGAGCAGCTGGTCAATAGATCTCTTGAGCACAAGCATTGAGGACTAGTTTGCCTTGTCACCTCTGGCTGCTTGGGACAGTGAACATTATTTGTGTGGTTTCGGGAGCTATAATGGCAGGGAAGCCAACACTACCTTCCCTGAGCCAGGGAATTGGGCTGTGGTGGTCATAACTTTGACTTGGACGGACATAATTGAACGTTACAATGGGAGGTTTTTTTGCAACTGAGGTTGTTAACTCCCAAACCTGCCGGGTCTCTGGCCCAAGTCAAGGCCACCCTTTCCTACATCACCGTGTGCGCGCTTCCCTTGCGCCCCCCTTCCTCCCCTACTTGCATGCGCACGCCAGAGCTGTGCAACTCCACTCTGCCCCGTTACACTACAAAATTACCAGGCGATGTCAAACCAGGCGGCCAGCCTTTGTCAGGAATGGGTCATGCTAGGTTGATCTACCAATGAATAAAGGGCTGAGCCTTTTGACTGCGGTTTCATGGAGATGACTCACAAGTCAACTATGTGTATTGTGCTTGTGCCTCATCACCTGCCTCTGGGGAAGGTTTAAGGTGTCAAGGCTGTTTCTACCGAATGAGAGCAGCTTGGAAGCCTCCATTGAGGTTCAAACCTCTATTGAGGTTGCGAGGGTGGACAGGCGATTTCCCATCGCAGGTGCCCCGCCCCTTGCTCTAGTGTCCGGAGCTGCCTCTGGGGAAGCGAGGAGGACTTCACAGAGGACTTAACAGGCAATCATAAAGGCCCAGCACGTATTGTCATTCTCTGATCCTCCAGTGGTCCTTGGTTGCATAAACATGGAGTACACTGCTTCCCCTTACCACTCGCAGATCAAGCGGTGCAAGACAGACGCGTATGAGGGCTTGCAATTTGATGACCCAAACCGGCCTGAGTGCACAAACTTGCTGACCCTGTACCAGCTCGCATCAGGGCGCAGCAGGGAAGAGGTCGCTGCTGAGTGTGCTTCAATGCGATGGGGAACCTTCAAGCCACTGCTGACTGATGCCCTTGTTGAGCACCTACGGCCTTTGCAAACAAAGTGAGTGCTTGCTGCAGAAGCTGTTGTTTCCTCACAACAGCTTGGCAATCATACTTGATCCAGTCCCAGTTTCAGGAGGAAACTGCGCGCGTCATAGAGCTGCCCAGCCCCATGCCTGCCCATGTTGCATGAGTTTGACATGACAGCTGGTGAGTTATGTGCGCCTGCATAGACCTGCTCTGTTCCCATTGCTCCTCGAGCCAATGTTCTTGTGCTCCATTGAACTTGCAGGTACACGGACCTGATGAGTGATGCAGGATATGTAGACAGCGTGCTGCAGAAGGGGGCCAGCCATGCCAATGAGACGGCCCAGGCAACCTTAAACTCTTGTAAAGACGCAATGGGTTTTGTGGTGCCACCTAATCCTTGAATGACACGCCAATACAGAGCTAGCGACAACTACATTACTATATTTTTTCCTTTAAAATGTAATTGTACCTTGTTTGCCACAGACCTCATAGCTACAACATCTGCACGGACAGCGGGTACGTCAAGACCGATGCGATGATTAAGGTAGAATGCTGGGTCTCTCGTACAACCTCGGTAGCTTGTTACCTGGAGTGGCAAAGCAGGCAAAACCGTGCCGCTGGAGTCGCAGCAGCAATCTTCCTTGGAGCAGCGACATCATTTCCGCCGCTTCAAGTTCGAGCTCAACTATTCAAGAGCTTGAGCGCCAGCTAAGCCACTACGGTGCAAGTACCTCCGGGTTGGGGGCCAGCACCCAACAAACCCTGAGTGTAGCGCCCCAGCGCTCCACCCTCTTGGTCCCCCCTCCCCTTCGCCGTCCCACAGCACCAGTGGAGCATGAAGCACCTTCAGGAGATGCGGGTAGGACTGGTGTGATGAGACCAGGGTGAAGCGTTGATCCGTGCGCAAGGGGCTCCAACTTGTCCGTGACAGGACACTACCGCCGTCCCCAGCTGACGCATCATTATCATTGACAAGTTTTGGAGTAGCAGATGTGGCCCCCTGCTCACATTGACGTGCTCGTACTCTGCAAGATTGCAGCTTGCATAATTACAAGATTGCTCCCTCACACACCCTGTCATAGCCAGCAAGATGCGCATACCTGTTCCGGAACAGCAAGTATGCAAAGCAGTGCTCAGGCAAGTTGCTCAGTTTACAGCCTTAATCTGCTGTCATCTGCAGCTTCAGCAGCACGCACTGCAACTCCTGGGCAGTTGGCTCAACTTTCTCGGCAGCTGCACATGCGGGTGCGGGCAGTGCAAGACCTCATAGCCAGATGTCCCAAGGTAAGGAAAGGGTTATTTTTTCCTGCCAGCTCCATCTTTAAGATATGTACTCTTTTATACTTTGCTCATGCAGCAGCCCTACAGCGAACTGCATGCAATGGCTTGGGGAGCGTCTGCATGTCTTAGTTCAGGAATTGACTTTCTAGGCAGATGTTTCCTGCACTCTCTGCACATAAAGCCTCTCTCCACACTCTCTGCACTCCAGGCCAGCCTCCTCCACTATGTGTCTCAAATTTCTTCGAGATCTCCTCTATCAGTTGGATGATTTAACTCTTGTTTCTGTGCTAGGAGCCACTTTGTCACTGGGCCCCTGTGAACACGCTCGCCACTTGCACTCGGAGGCAAACACTGTAAATTACTCAAAATATCTAGACCAGCACTGGATGCATTCTCCTACAGATTGTATGATGGATTAAACACCCCTGTTTCCAACTGGCTTACATGCATGCGCCTCGTCCGCGCTATGCACACCTAGGCCAGCGTCTTGCACGTCAGCCCAGCACAACACAGCAGACATCGCACACACTCACACATGCACTCATACACATGTACACATGACAGACGTACACGCGCAATGTGCATGCCCCTGCAGCTTCTCGCCCTGTCGCCGGAGTGCCTGGATGCTGCGCTGGACGACCTCGCGGCAGAACTGCACATCCAGCGCGCACGCGCCGTCTTTATGGTCTCCAAAGCCCCGCACCTGCTATTCATGGGCGAGAGGGGGGCCGCCCTGCTGGGCAACTGCATTTGCTTGGGCGACGAGCACAACACTGACAGCCGTTATTGGGCTGAGGGTGGCACAACGAGCCGCCAAAATGGCGCTGGAGCAGGTGCGGGAAACAGCAGCAAGGCAATGGCCGAGGAGAGCAAGCCTAGCTGCCGAGCAGTGCGCCGGGGCATGCGTGCTGGGAGCATGGACAGCAGAGGCGGAGGCGGCAGCAGCAGCAGCAGCAGCAGCAGCAGCAGCAAGGGAGGCGTGTACGGGCCGGATGTTGATGGAAGCATGCACCACAACCCCTCTGTAGGCCCTGCTATGCGCGCCGCCACACTCGCACACATGCTCGGCGTTCCTCCAGATGAAGTTGTGCAGCTGGCCGCCTCCGCACCATCAGTGCTGTCGCGTCCCCTGCTGCCTCTGGCGGCCAAGATCAAGCGGCTTGCAGAGGAGCTGGATGGGTTGCCTGTCACTCGCTTGCTGCGTATGGCAGCAGAGCAGCCGTCATACCTCACCTACAGGCCGCCAGCCATTGGACGCCGCGTCCAGGTGTGTTCATGGAGCACCTGCGCCCTCTGCAGTGCAAGCAAGCCGCGTGGTCAGGTGCCTTAGACATGCATGGCTACCACACGTTTGCAGCGACTCTGGCATATGCATGTTTTGCCTCTGATGGGTGTCATCTATGTAGCATGGGTTGACAGGTTTCAGCCGCCTTAGTAGGAAATAGGTTTGCTATGTTGCGCAAGAGTGGCCACAGACAAAGGAGTGCTCACCTGATGGATTTTTCCCATGCCTGAGGTGTCTGTCGTACACATGCGGATTTCAGTGGGTGCGGCTGAAAGCGACTCAGATGCAGACGCATGCCTCTAAATGGTCTGATGCTGCTGGAGGTGCGACCTCGCCTTGCGCTGTGCATGCACTCCTCACTATTTCCCCCTGTTTCTTGCCTTCTAACTTGTGTTGATTGCGCTGCCCCATGGGGCGTCAAGTGGGTGTCCACTGGCAATGCTGCGGATGGTGTGCACATCATCCTGCATGCTGCCTGCAGAGGCCTTGCGCCTGTGCAGAGCTTGAGTGCCCGATGAACTCAGAAGCTTTGACTCAATCATGCCACCAGCACACCCACCTGCCGCCCGCCATGTGCAGGCCATGTGCCTGCTATTCCGCAAGCCCCGCCGCAAGATCGTGCACATGCTGACTCGGCAGCCGGACCTGGTGTTCTTATCGTCCCGCATCCTGCACAACAAGCTCAAGGTGACGGCCGTCTTGTGTGGTGTATGCATGGTGTCAGCACAGTGCTGCATTTTGGGGCCCCTCTGTGTTCAGGAGGGGTGGTGCCTGGCGCATGCATGCTGCAAGCATCATTGTTGCAGTGTGTCGGGGACCAGGGGTGGTGCAGGGTGTTGCTACTGCCATTGCTGCTATGAGCGCCGTTACTGTGTGCTGGGGGATAGGCGTGGTGCTACCGTCATCAGTATTGTTGTGGCGGGCAAGTGACGTCGCAGCGCACTTGAGACGATGCACACGTGCGTGCACCTTGGCAAGCGCACTGCCAGGGCGTCACCCGTCTTGCAGTAGTGATGCCTGTGTTGCCTGCCCGATGGAGCGGGGGGGGCCTCAGGGTTGCCACAGCACACCCCCGGCGCTGAGCCACCTTGGCTGCAGCTGCATCAGAGAGTCCCTCCGTCAGCTGGGCTCTAGCCCAGGCCCGCGCGAGCCGCACAACATGCACATCACACTGCAGGCAGCAGGAGCAGCTGCACGCTGCCCGCACGAGACTCCTGTGCGCTGCTGCACAGGCGCAATTGCGCTGCTGCACAGGCGCAATGGCGCTGCAATTGCGCTGGTCGCGGTGGGTGAGTGCCTGGCTGCTGTGTGCGCCTGCAGGTGCTCCAGAGCATCTTTGACAAAGAGGCCAGGCTGGTGGTCCCCATCATCATGCGGTGCCCAAAGCTGTTGCGCACCAGCATGGATGAGGTGAGCGCCCAGTGCATGTGCGTGTACGCGCACGCACACACACACACACACACACACACACACACACACACACACACACACTGG
>LFCJ01002080.1_pt1 | contig 14330 bp, 18 predicted proteins | sample 643141 | NCBI WGS metagenome assembly LFCJ01 (sample SAMN03766243, study PRJNA286221) | soda lake metagenome | biome: soda lake; feature: Kulunda steppe; material: water; isolation source: sample B1-Br-g2 brine of Lake Bitter-1 | place: Russia: Kulunda steppe | collected 2010-07 | reverse complement strand
TAAGCCTACATACCATCCTGATTGGAGTGATGGGAACCATCTATAAATGTCATACTGAACTACCCCTCAGTAAGCTTGGCCTAGACCGGTGTAGAGTAAGAAAACTTACTCTCGATCTAAACACTCAATACGCAACAAGGATCATAAATACAAGTAGGAGGTTAAAAAACATCAAGGAAAGAACATATGGCTCTTTTCAGAACCCTCCCGACCCCCACTTATGACCTCCTTCCTCGTTTGATGGTGGAGGTTTGCCTGGTGCTTGCACCAGATGTAAACTTCTTCCTTAATTCACGCAAACAGGGGTTACCTTGTTAGCGTAGTCTTTTCTTTTCTTTTCAAGTCTTCAAGGTGACAAAAGAACAGGACATGCACTTAAATTTGCACAGCAGCACAAGAACACTTGTGACAATGTCCATTTTTGCCTTGCCTAGAGGAGGATTCTACAAGTTTACAACTTAGGTTAGGTTACATAGCTGTATCCACCAAACGAGGGCGGTAAAGCTGAAACCTAGAAGGCCTGCAACCTGGACTTAAGTTCTTAAGGCGCAAACATGAGAAGAAAGGTAGTGTCTGAAAGAGGTTCTGGTGAAAAAGCGAAACTCGAAGGGTCAAACTAGGAGACTTTCGAAGGGACGTTCAAGAATAACGGGCTCCTCAAGCAAGGCACGTCTAAGGGCGCACAAGTTTGGCGTAACTGCCAGCCTGGTCGGTATGCTGATTGGTATGTTGCTGGTCTACGCCAGCCAAAAAACGATCCATTATGTATGAGATGAAATGGCAGAGTTTCTTAAGTTGTTGAGAAAGGAAATCAAAGACAGTCTAGCTAAGCAAGGCAAGCAAAATATAAAGGGACTTCATAGAAAAGGACTGGCAGAAAGGGAAAAAAGGAACGAATACTTCTTCGCGAGAGAGCACAGCGATTGTGACAATCGGTGATTGTGACAAGTCTTGACAGTGATTGAGAACATGCACCTCATTTTGCACAGCAGCACAAGAGCACTTGTCATAGCCAATGAGTGTCCATTTCCAGCGCGCCAGATGGAGGATTCCGTTGAAAAAGTGCATGCAAACCAAATCTGCCCATATTCCCATAACATGCTAAGGAACGTCAAGATACAAGTAACGAGGTGGCAGGAGAGGAGCACCCCCGTTCCGCACAGGAGCATGCGACTTAGCCTGATGATCTACTGGATCATTTCCTAATGGGAGGGCAAAGGGAAGCCAACACTGATAAAACGCAAGTTTTTGGTTCAATTCCTGAAGGCCCATATCAGGAATATTCCTCCACACTTTCCTCATCCTTCACCTCAGGCAGTAGTATCTGTGTAACAATTAGGGTCCCCCTCTAAGGAGTATGTGCACAGTAGAGGAATAGGCTATTCCGCCGGACCCCGGCAGAGGTCCTCATAGGCACACAAGATGTGAGAAGGCCATCATCTTTTAGCACACGTACTAATACACTGCTAAAACATGCCTTGGCAAGGCTAAAGCATAAGGCCAACATGACCTTGAGTTAAATTCCACTCAAACTTGAGAAGCTGCCTAAGGGACGAACTATTGGAGGATGGCATGCTGTTGCACAACTTTGATAGCAGCTCTAAAATGGTAATACTGCCTTTCTTGCAGCCGTTCATGCCCGCTGTGGGCACAAACAATTGTCACGATAACGTAGCATGGCCCAATAAGGTGCAACCGGTGGACCTGAATTTGTCACCTTGACATGAAGTACGTGCACCAAACCTGATTGCCATCATGGCAATGTTTGTATGGTACACTGGTTTGGCAAATCAGTTGAAATAAACATGTCTTAGTGAGCTGCAGAGAAGCAGAAGGCTTGTCACAAAGGGCAGTATCATGTACAAGGCCACGCATGTGATTAGCCGCTGTAAGCATGGATTTAGCTGCATGCTCAGATGATGCTGTCAAGTGTCTGGTAAAAAGTCACACCGAGTTACCTGTTACACCGAGTTACAAGTTAATACTGCTACATGAATGTGCACACCTCACCAACCTCAGCACCATGCTTTGAGTTGAAGTGAGACAGCCTCTGACTACGCAGTATCAATGATGAGGTGTTTAGAGCATGCATAGACCACAAGTCTGCTGAGCATGGTTTGCAAGGCACCCTGGGCATTCGTGAGCAGAGTAAGGTTGCCTGCATACTACGCGCGTGTGATGCACATCCTCTGACCCAGTGACTGCACCTTGCAATCCCTCAGCAATCATACTAACATCCCTTAGCAAGCATACTTCTTCCATTTACATCTCACACAGAAATCACTGGTGAGCCCATACAGTGCATGTGCACACTTGATACAGATTTGGCAGGAGGTTGGGTCAATCTGTGCACTGCAGAATCTGCAGCAAACAGTGTAGGGGGCCTCTCTATATAGCTATCTCACACACACTCCCCAAAAATTGTAACATAAAGAATGTGTTTAAGCGGCCCCCAGACTTAATTGCCAGAAATTTCTCGTTTTAAAAGTGCACCCGGTTGCATCAAGCTATAGGGTTGAACATCAGATTGGTGTAGCCAGCCTGTTTAACACCAAGAAAGAAAAGAAATGAAAAGCTATGTGGGCAATTTAACATTCCCTACATCAATTGAGGAAAAGGGGTCACCAAGGGCCTGAGCACCACCAGAAAGAAAAAATCGAAGCCAATGGGGATACAGGAGGGTGACAAGCAGTACCCCACTCCTGGTCTTGATGCTGCTTTGTTGCAAAAGTTTTGTCAAGAGCACGTCTGGTACTAATAAGTTTATAAGCATAGTGAAGTGAATGGGCATGAAGCTTCACAGCAAGCTTTTTGACTTTCTGAGGATCTAGACCAAGACTTTTCAGAGGCTCCAAAGGCTGTAGATGGTGCCTCCAACTCCTTAAAGGATAGTGTGGAGGCTAACATTGGATGCAGCTCGTGAAGGTGTTGACGGAGCATGCTGTGCTGCTGGCGAGCGGCTTCGAGCTGGCTCCTAGGCCTGGTATCTTCACAGTACTTGACCTCCACAAGATGGACGTGCCGCTGATTGGGTGGGAGCTGACTGAAGTTCCGGACTCTGGACGAAGGCTGGTAGGCTGGTGCTGTTGCTGAGAGCCCCCTATCCCCTCTGCACCCTGCCCTTCTTCTTAAAGCATACCTAGGGTGGGCATCTGGTAAGTTATTCTCATTTTTTGTGTAGGCATTTCAGTTACTAGTACTAGCGTCTGGACGGCTAGTAGTGAGTCTTTGCTTAGTAGGGAACCGGCGAGGGAAAAGCCATTCTGGGACGGTTCTGTTGGTAGATCCTGGGGTTTGTAGATTTTGAAATGTGAAGCGGTCTTAGCAGCCAATATCCATTTGGACGAAACACCCACCAGGGAGCCTGCTCTTATGGCTTTCATGATAAGTCTACATGCGATGTTGTGGCGTTCAGCAATCACACCGGAGATAATCTGGTGTTGACATCCTGATAGAATTTTTAGGGCACTGTCTGAATGATGACAGATGGAGCATTGAAGGCTGGTCGAGGAAGTAAACCTGAATGATAATATGAGTAGTAGCCGGCTATAGGGGTTGAGTGACCAAGTTTATGTCTGGAGTGCATATGTGCCTTCAGAGCATCATAGAGGTCTATACCAAAGTAATGTATAAAACCTGAGATGAATTGAAAATGATTTTGGTTTGGGTGATTTGGTGGGTCATTTGGTCACTCCGCCAGCCAGAAGGGTTTACTGCTGGGCTCGCTGGTCATTGCCTCAAACAAATGACATGTAAAATAAAGAAAGAAACCTGCTTAACTGCATCGGAAGGAAATTGTATTCTCTTGTGCACATCAGCAGTACAAAAGGAGGAATCAACCTATGAAGCCGCGAGCCATACTGACAACAATTAGCAACTAAATAAATCTTGCTGGCCCATATTGACTGACGTTGCCCTCCTTTTTGGATCTTGGAGGACTGCCTGGTGCCTACATCGGAATCATGCCTCTTCCTTAAGCCATGATGGTGCCATCAGGGTGCCTCTGCCAGGTCGCTGCAGAAGCTCAATCTATGACTTCAAGCACGGGGATGCAGAAGTTTCAATATGCATGATATCCTCACAGAAGTGGCGGGAATACTTGACTTACAAACTTGGCAAACCCTCACCCTCAGCAACTGCAGCAGCAGGACCCACGCAGCCAGCAATAGTACCAACGCCCCTGCTCCCAGCAGCAGCAACAGCAGCAGCAGCAGCAGCAACACCACCACCACCACCACCACCACAACTACCACCCCTCCAAGCAGCAGCAACACCGGTAGCAGCAGCTGAATCAGATGATAAGATCGTAGCAGTATTGTTTGCAGCGGCATTTGATCCATTGAGTACAGTAGAAGATAGAGCAAGAGCAAAATGAGCAGCAACAACGCCCTCGCGCTCAAAGACAGAAGCAGGATCAACACCCTCAACCCGTGCAGTAAGCCCCCCCTGCAAGTCCAAAGCCATCAGCATCCCCTCCCCTGTCGATATGACAGGGCCAGCAGCTTCAGAGACAGCATCAAGAGCAGCAGGGGCAATGGGTACTCTCAGTGGCACACTGGAAACCCGAACCAAACAATGACCCCCGGACCTGCTCAAGCACATCCAAGGCGGGGGTGGGATGGGGAGCTATGGAGCTAGCGGGTCCAGGTTCGTACAGCGTGGAGTTCAAGGAGAGGCCAGAGGGGGCGAGGTCGGGCAGGCCGGAGGGGAGGTGGTTTTGGTCCTTTCAGGAGGGTCTTTTGAGGCTAACCATCATCACAAGGTTGACTCAGCTAGACTTGTTAGTTGAAGTGCTCTCATTGTCAACTGTATCAAATCTGTCCATCGCTAAGACCTTGTTCTCAGCACATTATCTGGTACGTCTTAAATATTTCTTAGACACTGCCTTATATTGGCGTGTTCCTAGATTGAGGTTCAGATGGTGTAGGACTGCCTGGCGCTTACACTGGACTTGTGCCTCCCCATACGTTTTACACACACATACGCTCGCTTATGCGTGCCACCAGGGTTATTCTGAAAAAGGAGCAGGCGGCAAGAAACCCCTTCATCAATTAAAGAATAGGAGACACATTGGTCGAAAGAAATTAGTATCCTGAGGGTGAACTTTATCTTTTTTTGGATGTTGTGACAGACGTTGTGACAGCTCTTGTGCTACACTGCAGATGGCTTCTATCAATCTATTTAAATTCATAGACACCATCATGGGCTTTGGGCTTCAGAAAGCAATTCATCACACTAGTCAATCTGCAACCAAGAAGCTCCAAAAGCTGTGCATGTGCATGTCCAACAGCAAAGACTCTCCTGGTTAAAAGACTGCTCCCTGACTTGCAAATGGGCGCAAGCTATGCATGTGGCAATGTGGATGTATCGTTTTGTTAAAACCTCTTGAGGGCTGCAGCTTGATGGTGAGGTCTGTCATGTTGATCGTGGCCACCAGCCCCACGCTCCAGAGTGCGCATGCGTCTGGTTTAAGAAATTTAGTAGGCATCACCCTTTTTCCAGTGGGATCAAAAAGGCAGCGCACGCGCGTGAGCTGTGTGTACAAGCAAGTACACGTGGATCCATGTCTCATCCAGTGTGCATTGTGTACTTGAACTTTGCACGTGCGTGTATGTGAACGTATGTGTGTGCTGTGCACACAAGCTTGTGTGCATGCGTGCATTGTGTACTGTTCCAGGGACTTGTTTGCTTGTATGTGAATGCTTGCGCAAACACGCCCATGCGTGCTGCGTGCTTGAGTGCATGTGCGCGTATGTGTATGTGTATTGTGTGTGTATGTGTGTTGTGTGTGTTGTGTATGTATGTGTGTGTGTGCGCGCGTGTGTTTTTGGGGCAAGCAGCACGCCAAACACCCACTCGAGACTTGGCATGGCAGAGTTTAAAATATAACAATTTTGAAATCGCTCATGATTAATATTGTTTAGGCTGCGTCCGGGCTGGTTCCTAGGTACTGGTCAGGAGCCCCGCACCTGAGGCAAGGCCCCCCATCATGGCGTCAGTTAACACTACTTCTCCTCTGGCCAAGTACAAGCTGGTGAGGAAGAGGATCGAATGGTATTGGACTCGAGGCATGGACAAGCTTCTTCATCTCACGGAACTGGAGTTCGCTGGTGATGCGCACACAGGTCTTCCTTGGTGACCAGAGCGTAGGGAAGACAAGCATTATCACCAGGTTCATGTATGATAAGTTTGACAACACGTACCAGGTGCGCAAACTTGTCAAACGTGTTCAGCTGTCTGTGCACGCACCCGACCTCCCTCAGCTGCTGCTTTTTGGTGGCATGCACCCACTGGGCCCTACAATTTCAAATACAGGCCACCATCGGCATAGACTTTCTCTCTAAGACCATGTACCTTGAGGACCGCACCGTTCGATTGCAGCTATGGTGAGTACACTGCTTGCCTGCCCTCCTTGCCTGCATGCTTGCATGCTGCTGGAAAACAAACCCTTCCTGTCCTCGCTGACTCCAGGGACACTGCTGGGCAAGAGCGTTTCCGTAGCTTGATACCTAGCTACATCCGGGACTCGTCAGTGGCTGTAGTGGTCTATGATGTCACCAGTGAGTGCTCACGTACAATGTTATTGTTTGACTTACCCTGCTGGCCATGCTTCGTGGCTGTACGTGCTGCACAAGTTTGGGCCCTGGCACATTGCCTTCTCTCAGCAAAGCGGTGAGCATCACGAGGCTCCTCATGCGATGGGTGTGAGAATATGCAGACCGCCAGTCCTTCATGAACACGACCCGCTGGATCCAAGAGGTCAGGACCGAGCGCGGCAGCGATGTCATCATCTTTTTAGTTGGAAATAAAACGGACCTGGTGGACAAACGGTGCGCACAGGGGAGGGGCGAGGGCTGGGAAGCTGGGGAGGACCAGGTCGCTTGCTTGCTTCCTCTAGACTGGTGTGCCTCTTTACAAGCCTTCAAGCCTGTGCATGTGCAATTGGATACACGGCAGGCAAGTTTCCATTGAAGATGGAGACGAGAAGGCGCGGGAAGCCAATGTCAATTTCATTGAGACGAGTGCCAAGGCAGGGTTGAACATCAAGGTGAGGGTCCAGGCGAGGACACATGAGCTGCATCTGACTCTCAGGGAGCATGCGAGGAGAGCTGTCTATAACTTGATCCCTTCCCATGTCCCTTCCCATACACATCCCTTCCCATACATTCTAAAACTCCGTGCACATAAATGTGCACGTGCACACACACAACACACACACACAAACACGCACACACACGCACACACACACACACACACACACACACACACACACAGGCACGTACCCAAACGGCACGTTATACACATGGAACACACGCACACACTCACGTAAAAAACAAGCATGCACATAACACACAAAACACGCACACTCACAAATTGCTGAGTCTTTGAGCCTTTCTGCATCTCAAATGAATGCGTTCTCATGAATTGACATGAGGCGTGCTGGGGCCACTTTGCCTGCATTGCAGGCACTTTTTAGGAAGATCGCAGCTGCTCTGCCTGGTATGGAGTCTGTTAACCAGAACAAGCAGGAGCAAGCCGAGCAGGCCAAGATGAGCACTTCCACTATTCAGTTGGACGGCACTAATAAGGCCCCTCCTCCATCTTCTTCCTGCTCCTGCTAATCCTTTATAAATAGCAGCACACCCCTCTCCTCCTTTGGTGTCCTCTCTGCTTCCGAGCATGAGTCACTCCCTCGCATTGCCAGCACGCCTAGAGCATGGTTTGCTGGCTGGCACATAGCAGCCTTTGTGCCAGCCCCAACCTACCAAGTGTGTTGCATTCTCAAAAGCCTGCCTTGTTTTACCTGCGGGCTCCACTGAAGCTGCCATGTTGGTGTCGATGCACAGTTGGTCCTGCCTGTGAAATAATTTTTTGCTACTTTGGCCTGGGATGGCTGGCCACTATCATGCCGAAGAACACTGCCACCGCAGTCATTTCATTGTAGTTTTTTAGGGTTAGGTGGACATTGTTTCAGGCCCTGCTGCCTTATCCCTCTGCTGCATGGCGACACACAGATGGTTTTACCTGCACCAACTCAGGCTCCGCAGCTAGGTTGGGCTCAATAAAGGACAAGGTTATGCACCGGTGCTTCAGTGGCACACAACTCACACTGTAATTAATCAGCAGCTGGTGTAGTAATGATTGCTATTACCTTTGCTAGCTTAATTGCTATGCCATTCTTAAGCACTTCACACATAGGAAGTCCTAATAAAGTTAAATAACCAAATAATGTACAATGTGAACCAGTTAAACCACCATAACGAGTCGTATTTTGATAACCACCTGAACTCATGATTACAACACCTGCAGCTGTTGAGTCCTATCTGTGTCGCTGCCAGTGCAGTAGACGCAGAGGTGTGCTGATGCGCTGCATGTTAATTGGTTCCATACAGCACCCACTTGTGAATTTGAGAATTGGTCTGGTATACTCAACTTGAAGAACCACAAACATAATTGTGGGACTAAGCATTGCCGCCACAAAGCAATAAAAAGTTTTTAAAGATTGGCTCTGATGGGAATGTTGTTATAACCTCGTAAGATTACGTAGCTGTGTTGGGCGCAGCAACCCGCACCAGCATGCACAACACGACAAAACTGCGCCCTGTGCCTACCATACGAGGGCAGCTTGGGGTTACAGATTGAAAGGATAAGCTATCACTGATGGCATCAGTTAAAAAGTGCAACTGAAAGGCTGCATGCCAAGAACACGTAAGAAAAGTAGTGGCTTGTTGTAGGTTAGGTTACATAGCTGATGCGCCGAACGAGGGCAGCTTAACTGAAGCCTGGAAGGCCTGCAACCCAAAACAATTTACAAGTTTGACCTTCAGCCAGGTAGTTTGACTGCTCAGGTTGCTGGTGAACTCCAGCCATACAGAAAATATCCATAAGCTCTGAGATAAGGTTATGTTACATAGCTGAAGGTTACGTAGCTCTGAGATGAACCGATAGGAATCATTAGTTTGTCTCTGGAAAAATTTGAAGACATCCTGAGAATGAGCTTGAGAGAAATAAAAAGCTCCAGTCTGATTGACAGTAATTTTGGTAATTTTGTGTGCCAGTGGTAAATCGTGAAACAAGTCTGCAAATTGAAGCCTCAAAGAATACGTTTGCATGCAATGACACAGGAAAAGAGCGTATTTTTCCTGGTATTTTTCATCTTGAATTGCCTGCAAGCCACCCTTATCACAGGTACCATCATGATGTTCCCAGCTTCTTGTCTCGACACGCAGCGTATGGGAACGTAACCTGAAACGTGCCACGTTGCGCTGTGTTTGCCTGCCCAAATCCAGATGCAAATACCTAGGTACAGAAAAAGGCGGTCCATCAACAGTCACCAACCTAAGAGGCAAAGCAACCCAATTATGATACTTAGCAGCCTTGTCCGTCTGATCTTCATTGCCTAGCTGGTTTGCCTGGCTCCAGATACTCCTCAACCTCTTCCTCACATCAACAGCAAATTCTGACTGTGGGATCGTTTGTAATGTTCTCACGTGATGTTGGAAATCACCGCTCCTTTCCAGATTATGTAAAGCATCCAAGAACTCAGCACTCCAGCACCTCTTGTTGACAGTGCTCATCGCTATATCAGCCCTGAGGACTTTGGCAAGAGTGCCACTGTTACTGCATAGCAGAGCATTGTAAAATCTCACAGCCGCTCGGAACCAATAGAATTGCAAGGGCTCTTGGCCACACTCACGCAACACAGGCCAGTTGGGAGTGGTGCGCTTAACACCTAAGATACCTTTGAGCAAGCACATGTGAACTGTTTGCAGAGGGCAGTCCATCTCAGCTCCTTGCTTCATGTACCTGGTGCCCATATTTGACTTGCATACATGCTTGCTGGAAAAGCATGTCCTTTAGCCAACCAAAGCATGCTGTGTGGTCTATCTGTTAAACGGTGCTCCGATGCAAACTGCCTGATTCTACGACAACCAGCCATGAAAGGCGTAAGCATATACTCAGCTGCAACCCAAACCGAAACTAAAATAGCGCACATAGCCGAAGCAAGGTAGTTGTTTGTTGTACTTACATAAAAACCCTTAAAAGGGGAAAAAGGCGCTTTGTTATGTCTTACGCCGCAGGTGAGAAGTGTGTTTACATTTTCAAAGATTCGGACTTATCAGCATGAAAACCAAGAGGGGACCAGCTGAGACGAGCATCAAAGCTAAAACACTGAGGTCACCAGCAGAAAGGGAGGTATATAATGTGGTGAGAAAACTTTTAGGCGAGGAGCAGTACAAGCACCACGAGAGGGGCCTATCATACGAGGGCAGCTAAGCTGAAGTTTCCAGCCTGCAACCAAACCTTTGACTAAGTTACAAGTTAGACTTAACCGCCAGCCTGGTTGTTAGGCTGATTGATTTGTTTGTCGCTGGTCTCTGCCAGCCGAAAAACAAAGAAAAGAAAAAATCACAAAAGCAGCAAAACAGCTGCTTACATCAATTAAGGAAATGGGGCCACTTGGGAAGGAAAACCCCTTCACCAGGCCAAAAAATAGTCCACAATGTCCGAGATAAAGTTGTCCGAGATAAAGCAGAGTTTGTTGTGCTGTTGAGAGAGAAAAGCAAAGACAGTCTGACTAGGCAAGGCATGCAAATAAAAGGGGCCTCCACAGGAAAGGAATTACAACAAGGGAAAAAGAGGAACGAATAATTCTCTCTGAGGGACACAAACAAGTCTTGACAGTGGAAAAGAACATGCACCTCATTTTGCATAGCAGCACAAGAGCACTTGTCACAGTGGCCATTTCCACGGCGCCAGATGGAGGATTACAAAACTTGTTAGGCGCTCATATCAGAAGAAAGGTTGTGTTTGAAAGCTGCTAGCTTTCTCTGGTAGAGGTTTTTGTTGAAAAGCAACTCAAGAGACAAACCCGAAGACACTCGACAGGAGGGAGTCCACGAAAAGCCAGGCTCTTCATGCAGGCAAGTCTACATGCACGCAAGGGCAAGCTCAGGACAAAGGATGACCTCTGAAGAGATCACTAAGAGCAAGGCTTGCCAACTAGCTACTTCAACCAACCAGCCGCTAGGGCGCTCGCACGTTTGCTCGATCTTGGTAAGACAGACTAACCACGATCGCCAGAATGAACAAGGTTACTTGGTTAAAGACAACCAGTTTGGACTGTTGAAGACAAGATTTACAAAGCTGCTGTCAGGTGAAATCAACGTCACATAGAAACAAGCGTCATGGCATGAAATACAACTAACCAACTTCAGTTTGACTATGATTCATCACTGACTAAGAATCATCGTGACACTGCTACTGCTAGAATGAATGTTTAGAGATCGTACACAGGGAACTGTTGGGAGTCATTGCTGGAGCAGTTGTACCTTGAAAAAGCTTGAGGACAAGGGAAGGGAAGGTGTCATGCCAAATCACCATCACTGCCGAATAACCATCTCAGATGCACAAGCCACAAGTGTAGGCTTTTGGCATGTCCAGAGTGCAAAACCCATGCATCAAGTGACATCAAACTGTGGGGTGGCCACAGCTGTACAGCAGTGTACATGTTCGTTTTGCCATGGCGCTAGGGTACTACCTACTACTGCAGTAGTACTGCATGCTGCTTCTGCCACTCATCCATGCCTTTCAGTCGGCACACGCCTTCTGCTGACTCAGACCATCACCAGCTTCGTCTTACATGGGGAAACGGAGAAGTGCTCTCGCCCAGGCACAGGAAAGGTTAAATCAGGGTAAGGGGGATTTGAAGGATAGTGAAACCAGGAAAACACCTGAAACATACCCCCCCACTTTGTAATTCATTCAGGTACTCTGACTACAATTTATCCCTGGCTACAATCCGTTGCAACAAAGATTTTAAGATGCAAGTAGTCATGACTAGAGTGATCACGGATCAGGCAGTCAGTCCCATTTGACCAACAGGTTACATAGCTGTATCCGCCAAACGAGGGCAGCTGCAACTGAACCAAAACTAAAAAGGCACTCATATCAGAAGAAAGGTAGTGTCTAATAGCTAGAGGTTTTGGTGAAAAGCTCGAGAGTCAAACTAGAAGACACTCGAAGGGGAGTTTGATCAACAGCCATTCAATTCAACTTTCAGGCAAAAAAATGCGCAATGATTCAGTGTTAAGTTAAACTTTTCTATCAGGTGGAGCTCGAGTAGCAACTTGAATCCTGATCAGTGTCCAAGAGTGATTAGCCAGGTCTGAAGGGCCACACGCTGTACTTGCCAAGGGCTTTGCTACCCAAAACTTTGCACCCTCAAAATTTTCCAAACCAATAACGTTTGCAGGATGTTTCGTTCATTTGGATGCAGCCAGCACTGACAGCTTAGCCCAGGATTACCTTCAAATTCTGAACTTTCCAAGGATTCCTGAGCATGCTTGTATTAGGACATTACCCAGCCGGCTTTTGGATGCTCATTTATGGCAGAGGCAGGCTGCCCTGGTGCCAAAATTTCTAGTTTACTTTTATTGTTTCATTATGAATTAATATCATTCAAACCACCTTCCATTCCTCACTTGCAACGGGTGCAGCACGCCAGATCACATGGGTGATTGTGCAGAGCTCACAAACTCAAAGCTAATAAGAGGGAGTTACACATGATAGAGGTCAAACACTGTGAAGACACCAGGCCTGGACACCAGCTGGAGGCCCCTAGTTATCAGCACAAGCTCGAGTGGATCTCCAGTGGATCTCCATTAGCGAGTCTTTTTCCTCTGGTGACACTCAAGGCCAGTGAGTCCCCTTTCTTTTAATTGATGCAGCGAGCGTATTGCTGCCTGCACAGTTTTTCTATTCTTTTCTTTCTGCCTCTGCCTCCAAATTCTTTAGTACAACTGATGCGTACTGAGCCTAGTAGGCTCCATGATTGTTGGCAGGCTGGACGTCATGGTAGCCAGCCTACTTGTGATACAAGAATTGTCATGGAAAGCACAATGATATAAGATTATGATTTCATACTTATAGTTTAAACTTGCTTGTAATTACGTGTTCTCTTGTGTCACCTCTTATCATCAAGGACAGGAATTTGGTACTGCTGGTCACCCTCCCGGTCCCCATTGACTACTCGTGTTTCTTTTTCGCTGGTGGAGGGGTTATACGCCGGCCGGCGGTACCTAGGCCCCAGGTGACCCCTTTTCCGGAAAAGCACTCTGTTTGATGTAGGGAGAAAATCCACAACCTGCGTTTACTTTCCTTTTCTTTCTTTTTAACTTCTTGTACAGGATCAACCCCTAGCCTAGGGCTGAGCACAGAATCAAATAGAGGGATGTAAGAAGGGGGGGCATGCAATTTCAGAACATTCAATCACAAGGATCAGCCAGTGTTTTCAGTAAGCTTTTGGGGTATGTAACCAATTGGTTACACAAGGTGCTTCTACCGGAAAACAGTGTAGCAAGGCCAGTAATTTTTGCCAAAATTTCGCGGGAAATTTGACAACATACTTTACAACGTGAATAAACATACTCAGGTTGCTTCCTGGCTGTTAGCAAAGCTACAATAGACATCGTGACAATTGTGACCTGCATGATGTCCAGGATGAAAAACATGTCCTTTCTTCAATGCCCTTGCTTGGAAATGTGCTATTTGAGAAGGAAATTCGCAGAATAATTTTCTGGTTTTGTTGGGACTGAGAGAGTTTACATTGGAGACACAGAAGCTTTTTACTTCGACAACATCAGTGCTGAGGATGTGACATTTTTTCTCTTGGGGCAGCACTTCTTTTTCTTTCTGAGACTTTGTCTGGCTGGCAATGCCCAGCAGCCCCAGCAGTCAATCCATCTAGCTGAAGGTCTAAACCCATTGTAACTTAACTTAGGTTGCTTCCAATCTCACACTAAGGGCGTCTGCACACCGACTGCCAGACCTTGCCCCCTGTATCAATGCAAACCTCCCCTCAGCCCAGCCTTCCATGGCCATGCAAATGAAACTGTGTCATGCCTTATACCTACTGTGGGTGTGAAACAAGGGTGCCCTTTGTCTCCTCTGCTCTTTTCGTTGTCAATGACATTGGTTTGATTGCTGAGGGAGTGCAAGGAGCAGTTACTGGGACAGAGGATGTGCGGGTCACGCACATGTTGTATGCGGATGACCTAACCCTTCTTGCTAATGCCCCTGATGCCATGCAAACCATGCTAAACAGGCTTGTGGTCTATGCACGCTCCAAACACCTGACTACCAACACTGCAAAATCAGAGGTGGTCCACTTCAACTCAAAGCGCGGTGCTCAGGTGCCCAATTTTATGTTAGCCGGCGCTGCTTTGAAGTGCTCTGACTCGTTTAAGTACCTTGGCATGACTTATCACCGAACACTGAACATGACAGCCTCGTCTGAGCATGCGGCCATTCCAATGCTTGCTGCAGCC
>LFCJ01002079.1_pt1 | contig 14337 bp, 20 predicted proteins | sample 643141 | NCBI WGS metagenome assembly LFCJ01 (sample SAMN03766243, study PRJNA286221) | soda lake metagenome | biome: soda lake; feature: Kulunda steppe; material: water; isolation source: sample B1-Br-g2 brine of Lake Bitter-1 | place: Russia: Kulunda steppe | collected 2010-07 | reverse complement strand
TGCACGGCAGGATGGGACATTGGCTCATGGCGCACACAGCTACAACAGCATATGCACGGCAGGATGGGACATTGGCTTGTGGCGCACACAGCTACAACAGCATGCACGGCAGGATGGGACATTGGCTCATGGCGCACACAGCTACAACAGCATATGCACGGCAGGATGGGACATTGGCTTATGGTGCACACAGCTACAATAGCATGCACGGCAGGATGGGACATTGGCTTATGGCGCACACAGCTGCATACACGTCACAGGTCTACTTATAACCTGAGGAGCACCGGTTGACCTCTCCAATTTGTAAGCTTACGGGTGTGTGGGCTGCATGGACCTAAGGCTTGGAGACTTGTCTGCGCGCAACACAGGAGGCGGCAGCACCTGCACGCTCTCCAATGCTTGGGAGTCCCGCCATTCCTTTGCCCTCCGCTTTTTGGCCTCAAGCTTCCTCTGCCGTGATCTCCCAATGCCCTTGGCCCCATCACGCACATGCACCTGGCAGGGAGGCCACCAGAGCGATTGCCGTAGGAGTGACTTGTCTGCTGATGCGCACTGCTGAATCCATACAAGCTGCTTACTGCATCCCTCTCCCTTCTTTAAAACCGACACACAAATAGCTGATAAATAATCAAGTCTACCTAAAAGTGACTTGACAGAGACATCCAAGACATGGCATGCAGCAGAAAGGAGAGCCGGAGCACAACTTGTAATTTCTCTCCAGGTTCAAAGCAGTGAGAGCCTCCAATGTTCACACCTGTACTAGTTCCTCAACCCTGCGTCTGTGCTCCAGGTGTTTACTTGCTGCTTGCAAGTCTGAAATCGTATTCCCAGCCTCTGTCCTTTCCCCATTGATCTCTTCCCCCTGAAACGAATCCTCAGTCCCTTCGAAAGCCGCGCTGCATTTGCGCACATGCAATGGTGCATGCATGATGATAACTCCACCAAAAACGTTGCTGCGCCAATGCAAAACAGGACAGCCAGTGTGCTGCATAGGGCGTGCACAGCCAAAGCACGAGAGGGCAGTTACACAAATTGTGCGGCTGTGGAGGCCGCACCTCTTTGCTATGGCCTTTTCATCCACTGCTGGTCTATCACTTCCGTCCCTCTCAATGGCCGTGCGGCCACCCCTCTTCCCTTGGGCATGAAGCATCCACGCAAAGTAGAGACATGGCAAGGCCTGCACAAGAGTGATCCGATATTGAGCGAACAGGTAAGCTCAAAAACAGCTTCTCTCCACGCGCCCTGCTTCAAGACGTTTGATATGCAGGAAACAAGTCAGCCTGCAATTGCCTAACTCTCTTTTAGGAACAACAATACATGCGGGTTTCATGAATGAGCAGCTGAGGGTGAACAGGTTAAAAGCGTGCTATGAACATCTGGCCTCAAGTTGTGCATGCACGTTGTCCAAGGGCACACAACTTACCAGCAGGACGTGGAGCACGAACCCGGCACCCATACCATAGGCGTCAATGAACGCGCCCGACACAAAACTAAAGCCTCCCCAGCCAACTGCGCCCCATTTCCTTAGTACTCCATAGTCACCCTGTGCGTGGTGTGTGTGTGTGTGTGTGCATGCCAAAGAAAGTGTTTTGAAAAGGAGAGGGCACTTCCACTGACGCAGAGGGCACCTGCGGCAAGCTTTATCAATGCAATTACTTCACGAGCCCTTGGCACTTTCTTCAAGAGCAAAAGTCTCAATACAGCCACTTTTAATGGCATTTGGGTGGAACTAGAGCAAGACAAGATCAGGCGACGGGGAATAATACCTGACATGCGTTCTTTTCCGCTGGACCGTGGATTATTTACAGTAAGCCACACAGCCTTGAATAATGTATCACCCTCGGCACATGCTGTAAAGCTCATTCACCAACCCACACCACACCTCTTTAGCGCACGCTGCGTTCACCATAGCATCTGCGAGCATCATCACAGGGGAAGAAAGCACCTGCGCAGCAAAGCAATGGTCCCAGTCCAGCAATAGCATGGCTCCAAGAGTATGAAGCCAAGTTACAAAGCTCCGCATGGAGAGCAGGACTCCTTGGGCAACACTATCGCATCTGCACACTTGGCCTGCGGCTAGTCCCTACACCTCCAGCAAAGGTAGCTTGAGAGCTGAACAGAACCCCCTTCAAAAGATAGACTGCAATAGCTTTTGATAAGCGCTGCATCCCTCTACACCTCTGGACACGTGGCAATTTATAAGCCGTCTCACATGCAACCACGTACCTGCATCAAAAGCATAAGCATCATGACCTGCATGCACAAGCAGTGGACAGAAGCCTCAGTAACAGGCAAGCGGGGAAAGGAATATTGCATTGGCAAGCAACAAGCCAAACAATCGGTTGATCAAAGAGCAGAGAAAAGCCAAGCATTGTTTTGCTGTCAGCCTTTTGGAGCTCACCTGCGTAAAGCCTTGAGACCAATAAAGCAGGCAGCGCACAAATGTGGCAGTGATTAAGCATCCAATCAGGATGACTCGATGTGCATGGAACTTGTCAGCAATTGCGCCCCAGCTGCGGACAGGTAGACCAAGAGGGAGGAATCCATAGCATGCCTAACAAACCACTTTCGGTACTTGAAAACTTGAAATGACCTATTACGTGTCCAAAAACTTAAATATTACAAATTTCAATTTACAATGTTCAAAAGGAGTCTCGAGCCATAGGCAGAGATGGACAGGCTAAAAAAAGGGATATGTTGCAATCTCTCTGTACAGCCTACAAGTTTGCCTGTTCAACTTTGGCTCGGGAGATCAACCCCAGGGCCTCAGAGATCTTTATCCAAGGAGTTAGCATCCCTATAAGTTCCCAATAGTCTATCATGATGTGATAATCCATTTAATTTCTCTGAGCCGTCCCCACGCAACTCACAGAAAGGAAGAGGGTACCATTATCCAAGGCCTTGCGCAGCCTATGTAGCCCAATTGCCTCGGATTCAAGGGGCCTACATTGGCATTATTTGGTTCAATGCAAGCAAAATAAGAACAATACTTATGCATGCACCTAGCAATTCAGCAAGAGCCCAAATACCATGCAAATACCGCAAGCAAGGAACAAAAATCATTCAATATAATGTCATGCACACAAGAGAGTGCAACTATTCATGCTACATGCATCGCACTCAGCATACCTGGACCATCCTCTGTGGCAAACCATGCTGTTAAGAAAGGATATACGCTGACCTGGACAAGGTATCGGAATCGTGACCATTATGGATCGCGCCATGTAAAAAATGTGTCTTGAGGATGTGTGTAATAGTGCATGTGCAACAGAAATGTGGCAACTCAAAACATGAAAAAGAGGTTAGCATCACACCAGAAACACCCCTGCGCATCCAGCGTGCACACACATTGCAGCGCTTGCTCACAACCATGTGTCATTTCGTTAATGCACGCACGCTGGCACGTACACATGCGTTCTCTCTCAGGCACACACAAGATCATATACAACACAGGGAAAGAAAAATGAACAGGGGATGATGGCCAAAAACACGCTTCCCTAGATGAGCATAAATGTCAGCCGCATGTGCATTTCTACTGCGTACTTCTAAATTGCAGCCTTTCCACATCTCTCCTTACCTGAGATCCAAGATAGAAGAAATACCAAAGCATGACGTACAGCTCCCATGCTTTCTGCCTGCTGGCAGAGCCAGCCTGCATCATTTTTGTGGGGCAGCAAGCAGGCTATTTGCCCTGCCCCACCAGATTATTCAGCTACATGAATATATTAGTAGCAATTTACTGAGGGTGCAGGTGCTTTATTCACTTTTTTGCCTGTTTCTTACGATGCTGATCTACATTCGAAATTAATTTCAATTAATTTTCAGTATGGCCCAGACCCTAGCAGACACCTTCCTGGCGGACCTGGACCAGCTGTCTGACGATGAGCCCCAGGAGCAGGAAGACCATGAGGAAGAACACGAGAAGCAACCAACAGATGAGGTATGTCCTTTGGGCCTGAAAAAGAGAAGGGTGCAGGATTTGCCCTCACACAACCCTGAGTTCCCTGCCTTGTGCACCCCCATACATGGACTGAGTGCAAGCGCATGCATAGTTCACATATTAGGGTGTGGTATGTTATGGCTTGTGAGTGATTTCTCGTTGATGCAAACTTGCCCATGCCCCAAATACCGACCTTGCCATTACTGGCCAAGCTTAGGGAGAGAGTAGCATTCCCATGAAAACTACACCTTCTGCATGTGATGCACATCCTATCCAGATCAAATTAAGGCTTTCCTCTTCCCCTACTAAGCATTCTTTGTGCCTCGCCCCCTCCTGCTGTGCTTGTGTGAAAGATGATGGAAGCCTGCTTACAAACAGAAGCCTATTGATTGTCTCATTTACAGTTGGACGATATTGAGGCCCTGAACTATGATGATTTAGGAGCCGTGGCCAAGCTCAGCCGGTCAGGCGTGTACAAGGACATCATGGAGGTTTGTGGTTGCGGCAGCCATGGCACTGAATTGATCCTTATGCTTAGGGTTGCACTTTATGCGTGTACGTATTTTATGTAGCATATATGCATGAATTCCCTATTCGTGTGCCATTTTGCTTATTATGTGCTCAGGGTATTCCCAAGGTATGCACAGTTTTCAGCAACCCTGCTCATATCCTCCCTGAGCTCCCACTCGTACAAGTAGCTGGCGATTAGGTTCAGTTTTTGCTAAGCCATAAAAATTGACTCGACCTTCTTCGTCAGCCATTCTATCATTGCGCTTTCATGCATGCCTGGAATTGCTGCCTGTGCGCGTATTTCTGTTGTTTCATAACAAATCCCTTGTCCTCAAGCGTCACCATTTGCGCTGGAATACGCACAGAAAGTGGAGGCCGCAGCCGCTGGGAAGGAGATAAAAGTGGGCGACCAACAGAATGGAACAGGGGCAACTGTCACGCTTGAGGATGATCCCACTTACAAGTGCGTTGCATTGTTACCGAGTTTAAGAGGCTAGTAGCGTGGTGAAGACGTTTCCGCACGGCAAACACTAATCAATATTATGCTCAAGAAGGGTCATGGTCATGTGACCTGAGGTTAATACACAGTATAATTCTGATGACTCAGAGAGTCATAACACAACAGAAACGTGAGCTTGAATTCAAGTAGTGGCTTTGACAAAAAGCAGCTGGCTGAGCAATGCTACACCCTTGGATTGACTCGTAGACTACTTTAGTTAGCGCATCGACCACATCAACTTATGATGCAAGCCTTGAGCCTTCACAATTTCATTTGTGGCAATGCTTTAAAGACAGGAGTTGCTTTTCCGCCCTGATGGCTCCAACACTTGCAGGCTGCTCGTGCAGTGCAACAGGCTTGCAGTGGATATAGACAATGAGATTACCATCGTGCACAACTTCATCAGGGACAAGTACCGCCTTAAATTTCCTGAATTGGAGTCGCTGGTAAGCGTCTTGGTGCATCCTGATGTTGGGATCCACACATTCTCGTGACTGGCACCATGCAACACCCTAAGCACGCGGAAGTGCAGAGGCACCTAGGTGCGTTCAACTTACAGTCTAAACATTTGACCCACGCAGCTGCATGCCTTTTCTGCCTCATCACATTTTCCGGCACGCAAATTGTGCATGCGCCATGATCCTCATAAATGTCCAGTAAGGGCCCGGTGAATATCATAGGACCACAACTAAGGACCTGATTGCGTCCTTGCTTAAAGAAGCTGGAGCATCTAATGCTCACTTCTGATGAGTTAGGTCAATCCAAAACCAAAGGCCTTGAGTTCACTCCCTGGCTATGCAGGTACACCACCCAATTGACTATGCACGTGTGGTGAAGCGCATTGGCAATGAGATGGATCTCACTCTTGTCAACCTGGATGATATGCTACCTGCAGCAACAGTCATGGTGAGAGGGGGTATTGTGCTTTCCATAAGGAACGTAGGCCCTGGCCCCTCTCAAGATCCCCCCTAAGCACTGAAAGGTGAAGTGCATGTCGCTGCTGCTGCTTGCTCTGGCAGCTGAAAATTAGTGTCTTACACGAGGCATGCCTTCTGAACTGCACCCATTTCCCTGGGCCCTTTGCACTAAAGTTAGTAGGAATTGCAGGCACTAACGTGCCTGCTGCATAAGTTATGCGGCATAACTAAACAAAAAGCAGGAAATATAGTGGGTCTTGTCTTTATGTACGAAGAAGCTTGTTTGCTGCACTTGCACAAACCCTAATGAATGGTTCTTGACGTTATTTATCAGTCAGGCAAAGGAATTCATAATCCATGCGCTAGTTGGAAGCTTTTTTTGGTGTGCGTGGGAGACGTCAACAATGGCTTCAGCTGTGATCAGTTTTGGGCATGTAGGTGGTCACGGTGACAGGGACAACCACGAGCGGAAAGCCCTTGAGCCAAGAGAACCTGGAAAAAGCTATGGAGGCCTGTGACATGGCCTTTAAGCTGGATGAAGACAAGCAAAAGGTAATAGCCAGCAATCGCATTGGCTCATTACTTGATGTTGAACTCAAGCATGAACACGTTCTATTTAAACTGTGCGCTCAAACGTCAAGTGGTGTAATATTCTGTTGGATATGAGAAGCGGTGTACATATATCAGTCTTGTGTGGGCTTGGCATCGTGGAACAGCTTGCACAAGACCGAGGAAATGGGGTGCAGGTTTCATAATAGGAACTCTTTGTCAGGGGTTGTGCAGCCCTCTACGGGGCCTGTCAATTGCACTGTCCTCCAGTGCAAGTTGTCTGTTCTCATTTTCTGCGAGGAGACGTGTGCGCTCGCTTGCTCACATGCGCTAGTACATGAGCACACGTGCTAGTTCCTTTGCTGCTGTTGCTGCTTTCATCTGTCCAAGCAAGTATCTATTGCTGCTATTGCTCCTTTCATCTGCCCTGTGCAGATCCTCCAGTTTGTGGAATCCCGGATGGCCTCCATTGCGCCCAACCTGTCCCTCATCGTGGGCTCTGAGATTGCTGCAAAGCTGATGGGCTTGGCCGGAGGACTCCATGCGCTGTCCCGGATGCCAGCATGCAATGTTCTGGTGGGTGGCGGACAGGCCAGGCTGCATCCTGATCGCGATGCTCTGAGCAGAACAGGTTAAGCACGGACAGGCCGGGCCGCACCCTGATGGCAATGTACTGAGCGGCGCCTTTTTACTCGCTCAGCTCCCCCCCTGAAAGAACAACTGTGTAGGGGTGCATTGCGGTAACTTGCCATGCCTGCCAGGGTGCACCACCTGCGTGCACCACCAGAGTGCTCCACCAGAGTGCGCCACCAGAGTGCACCTACGTCTGTGGCACACAGCACGCCGGGTATACTACACCCAAATCAAAGCAGGAAAAGCTTTTGTCCTTCTCGGACCTGATCTTGGGGCTGCTCAAAGTTGCACCAGAGGCGACTGTGTGTGCTCATTCTGATGCTGGACACTTGCTGTGCGCGCATGCCTAACATGGCGCGCTCGTGTGTTGGTGTGGTGCACGCGTGCATGCAGGTCCTTGGAGCCAAGAAAAAGAATCTGGCAGGCTTCTCTTCTGCGACTGCACAACCTCATCAAGTGGGTAGCTCACTAAAGATTAGATAGATCCAGCCTAGCCCTTAATGGCTCTTGTCATACTTAGCATGAGACTCTACATCCAGATTTCTTTTTGCATTCTTTGCACGTTCTTAGTTTCAAGAGGTACAGAGAAAGTTGCATGAATCCTGTCCTGCATTTTTGGGACTGAAGTAGAACGTCAGTACCCTGGTCGCTGCAATCGTGCAAAATGTAGTCATCCATTGTGCTGTCGAAGGCAAGCATCACAAACCTCACTTGTCAGCCAGTCTAATGTGCATTGAAAGCTCGCAAGGGCAAGTGGGCGTGTTCTCAGTGCACATCATCACACTGTTGCAGGGCCTTGTATACGCATGTGCCGTGGTCACCCAAACCCCACCCTCACTACGCATCAAGGCTGCCCGGCTGGTGGCAGCCAAGTGCACCCTGCTCGCCCGAGTGGACGCATATGGCCAAGACCCAACTGTGCGTGGTATCTTGGGTGTATCATTTTAGGAGCCTTCCATGCACAGCTTCTGTTCATGATTGTATTTGCATTTATTGAGAGTCAATGGTCGTAGATGTAATTTGCTTGCTCTCAACGCCAGGCACACGCATGCTACAATGTGCAGAATACCCTGTCCAGGTCACAGCTACCATGGCAGAAATCGTGGGACCCATACCCTTGCCTGCCCGTAGTACAGCTTGCCCAGGCAAGAAAACCACATCAATGCTGAGAAGTGTAAAAAGCATGTTGGTGATCACCTATTAAGAGTCTGCAAATTTCCAATACTCTAGCTGCCCTCAAGACAGAGGGAAGGGTATTCATGGATATGGTCAAGCCAGACCTTTTGTTGCAATTTAAGAAAAAGACAAAGCAAGGGGTTCCCAAAAGCAAAGGAATGTGCTGAGTTTTTAGATTGCTATGTGGTCATGATGGTTTTGATCCGTGCTCACGCATTTTCTTTACTAACCCCTGTTGTGCATTCCATTGAACGCACCTGCAACAATGGCCGCACTCTTGAAGCAGAGATGGTGCATGTAGGAATGGCGCTGTGACTTGCATGCCATGCACAGGGTGCAGCCGGCCAGAAGATGAGGGAGGAAATTATAGCAAAGATAGAGAAGTGGCAAGAACCGCCCCCAGCGAAGACAGTGAAGCCATTGCCACGGCCTGATGAGCACGAGGTGGGTCATTCTTTAACTGAACAGTTTACATTTGGTTACGTGCATGAGCATGTAGAGAAAGATCGTCGTTGGAGCTGAGCTCAACCCTGCTGCTGCCCTCAGCCTGATGTCCACCTCACCCATCTGGGTTGATCTGCTCATTCTTCACCCATGCACATACCAAGCGCCAAGTGCTCAGGGTGTTTTAAACATTGCACGTGGCATGGATACCTAAGCATGCAGGCACTCAGAAGCTAATTGGCTTAAATTTGTTTTTGCACAAACCGAGTTTTTTAAGTGCTTCAGTGAGGAATCACCTTCCCTTCTGACTGTAGGGCAAGAAGCGCCGAGGCGGGCGGCGCTTGAGGAAAATGAAGGAGCGGTATGGCTTAACAGACATGCGGCAAGCCCAGAACCGCATGAACTTCAACCAGCAAGAAGAGGAGTACATGGACGGAGATGAGGTGAGCGCGCTCGATATGCAGCATACTTTAGGGTGCTGGTGATGTCGCACTGGGTGAATGCATCAGGTGAAGCCTCACTAAGCTTTTTTTGTGCGCGCTGAGGCAGCAGCACCGCGCAGCGCTGCTCATGGTGTGAAGGCTTAAACAGCAAGTCTGTAGATTGTGAGCAGGGCGTATGAGAGCATGTGGACTTGCGAATGTTTAAATGGTGACAATGTTGATGCAGTCTTGCGTCTTATCGATCCTTCCTGCACAGGTGGTGGGCCTGGGTGTCTTAGGAAAGGAAGGCAGTGGGCGCCTGCGCTTAGTGGCCAACCAATCCAAGCTTAAGATCAGCGCCAAGAACGCAAAGAAGGCGCGGCAAGCAGGCTACGGTGGGACTACCTCGGGCCTGCAAACCAGCGGCTTGCAAACATCCCTGGCCTTCACGCCCGTGCAGGTGCGAAGCTGAGTGCAAGTCAACTGCTCGGTGGCATTATTTCAGTGCAGGGTTTGGGTTGATCATGTTCATTGAGGACGCCACTGTGTTGTCAGTGCACGTGCGTTTTCCCACGACCACGATGACTTGATGAAGATACTCATCCAAGCGATTGGTGTGCTTCCGTGTGTGTGTGCAGGGCTTTGAACTGGCTGACCCCAACAAATTACCAGGCAACACGACGGCAGCACTGCAGGAACGCAGCGGCACAGAGTCTTACTTCTCCAGCGTCTCCGGCTTCCGCTCCATCAAGAAGCTGGGTTGATGTCTATAATTGAATTTCAGATGCCTCAGTCTTTTCCTATGACAAACCCCACGTTTGTATCATGTTGTCATTTGCTCAACCAACCACCAAACCAAAATCTCGAGACATCGAACCAAAATATCGAGACAAGGTTGTTTTGTTTGTTAGCAAGGCAGCGATATTATCGTCTGCCTCATTCTGCACAGCCTGCTGAGCATCACCAGTCTATTAAGGTAAGGCAAGGTTACATAGGCTCGTCTTGGACAGACTGTCACGCTGAGTGGCTTCTGGCCTGAAGATGATTAATTCCATTAGTTCAAAAAGAGCAAGGTATAGCTCCAAGCAAGAGGTAGCCCAGGTGGTCAAACACCCAAAAATTGAGTATGCACATCCTTTCAGAGCGCCTGCGCCACCTTGCATTACGAAAGGTCAAAATTTCAGATCTTTATAAGCCGTACAAAACCCCAATTTCTGCCTGGCAGGCGTGTCACCCCCGCTTTGAGGTCGTCGGATGGGGTTATCTGAGCAAGTCTGGGCAAGATCCTTTTTTTGATTTGAATTGCATTTTTATCATATACCTAGGCTGCTGGCAGAAATCGGGATGAAATGGACGCCCCTGGTGGCATGGGAGGGTGCTCAGCCTCTGTTTCTATTTTGGCATAAACAGCCCATGTATGCCATAAACACGACCCAACCACACGTCTTTTTACCCCAAGAATACCACCTATATACTTCTATTATGTTGCTAATTGATATTGGATGAGGTTTGGAGGGGGTCGGATTTGGACCCATTTTGGCACCCCTTTTGCTGCTTTTTCCTAAGAGAAATGATCATCAAGAAGAAAAATCCTTCGTGATTGTGCAGGAACCAGAAAAAGGAGTACAATCGCTCCTTTCAATGAGGTGTTGCTCCAGGAACATGACCACAACCTTTAGATATAATTTGATTAATTGTACACGGGCTTGGCGTGCCCATCCACGATGCCCCTGAGGGATGTGGAGGAGGGCAAGCAATTCAGGTGCGTCGCTGCCCGTGCTGCACGCGCAGTCTTGATCGATCACACCGACAATCACCATGATTGTCTAGGATGCCTGCGTTCTTCGGCGGATGAGTTTTGTTGGTGGCCGCCTGAGAGCCAATTTGCCTGCATGGGCTAGATAGTCCTTAGCCAATGCTTTATGCCGGTGCGCGTATTCCTATGTGTGCACTGCTCAACCTCAGCTTTCCCAAGGAGGAGGAACGCATCTTGGAGTACTGGCAGCAGACCGACGCCTTTCATGAGCAGCTGAAGCGAACTGAGGGCAATCCAGAGTACATCTTCTATGGTGGGGAGATGGACGCACAGTGCTTCACTGTTTGATTATTTATGGCTGTGCGCCAAGATGGCTGTAAATCCCTCCAAGCGGGCACTTGCATGCAGATGGACCTCCATTTGCAACTGGCCTGCCCCACTACGGCCATATCCTGGCAGGCACCATCAAGGTGAGACAATCATCCTAGACAATCCAGCACTATCATGAAATACTTTGGGTTTTTCCTACCCGTCCAAAATGCACTGCTGAGCATGCAGAATGCAAGGTGCATACACGCGAGTGCAAGTCACATTTAAATAGGATGGTTAAAGTGCAGGTGCCTGCGTGAACAGGCACTAGCAACTATGCGCGCGCTTGCAACAGTGGGAGTTCACGCCCTGTGCAAAGCATACTCTAGTCCACTTGGAAATGTGTAAATGTGTCACACTGGCTGAGTGCAGGATATTGTGACCCGCTATGCAAGCCAGACTGGGCACCATGTGAGCCGCCGCTTTGGCTGGGACTGCCATGGGCTGCCTGTTGAGCAGGAGACAGAGAAGCTGCTGAGTGAGTCTGGAGGGTTGTGGCCATGTCTGGCTGCGGAGATGCATGCCAAGCCTCACATTACAGCTAAGCAGTCTTGAAACAAGCTGACCTCATTTACCTGTACCGAGCCTGTCAAGGACACTTTGACCATCAAGCCACAGAGATTCAAGTTGCCCCATATGTCAGGGCCAATGTCGTTGGGGCAGCTGCCACCTCTCATGTTTCCTCTGACACGCAGACCGCTGTGTCTCCCCTGACAATAAAAAGTGAGCTTGCTATTAAGCAGGTTCTCTGTCCTCCTTGCTGTGCAGATCTTAAGGGCCGTGCGGACATTCTGGCCTTTGGCATTGACAAGTACAATGAGGAGTGCCGCTCCATTGTCATGAGGTGAGAAGAATGGAAATGCTGTGCTACCATGTTCAGTTTAAGCAGGCCTGTCTATGAGTGTCAAAGCAATGTTGCCAGGACTGGGGACATTGATGCTAGTTCGTTCGTCAAGCGTGCTGCCTCCAGTTGCTGATGGTGGCTCCGTCACTCGCTGGGCAATGATCTCAATTCAAAACATTCACAGAAGCTCAACCGAGGGCGCTCAATGAGCGCAAGTGTGGAGTGACGTTCTCTACTGAGCCCTGCAGCTACATGGCATGTCAATCTGGAGATACACACTGCTTCCTCGGGAAGGCAGGATTTACTGTACTGTCTCCTTCCCATGATAATTTTGTGTGTTTGACGCCTCCCATAGCATTGGCGCACCACGCAATTTTAAAGTTCCCTTCTCACAAGAGCTTTGTTAATTGCTCACAACTGGCCTCACCCTTATTGGGCAGTGATGTTCACATTTAACCCAGCTCAGCAGAACGTGCCGAAATGCACACCTGTTGATACGGCCTTAGCAGGTCTCCACTGAGCCCAACGATTTACACAAGCACCCAATTTCTGCCCTGTGAATGCAATTCATGTCCCCATTATGGCCTGCTCAACTTGCTTTTGATCAGCTCTACTCAAACCCATGCGACACTAACAATAACACAAGCTCCAAGGGTCATCGGGCAATGATCTGCTTTTCTTCGTTTCATTTGAGTTGGCACAGTATGGTCATCCTAGATTGCAGTGTGCATGCCGAACTTGCTGCAAGACCAAGGGCAGTGATGTTCCACATTTAACCCAGCTCAGCAGAACGTGCCGAAATGCACACCTGTTGATGCGGCCTTAGCAGGCCTTTGCTGAGCCCCTTCCTGAGCACTTCCTGCATAAGCATAGCACTTCCTGGCAAGCTTGTGCATTGTAGTCAAAGGGACCTTTAAGCCTCAGCTTATTGCTGTTGCACGCTGGCATTTAGAAACAGCAACCAGCAAGCACCCATCGCTGATTTGTTATTAGAATGGATCTTTAGCTTTGGACGCTTAGAATGGTTAGTCTTTGCGTCCAAAATGGCAACATTTCAGCCTGCAACTCTGCAGGCAGCACCCTCCATGGAGCCCCTTGAATTGCAAGCTTGCTGTTGCTTCCACGCATGCCAGGGCTGTGATGTTTCACATTTAACCCAGCTCAGCAGAACGTGCCGAAATGCTTATCTGTTGATATGGCCTTAGCAGGCTCTTGCTGAGCCCCTGCATGCATGCATGCATGCACAAGCTAATTGCACCTTACCAAGTACTTCATGAGGTGTGCTCTGTGCTGTAGAATGGATCCAGGTTTTGCAATGCTAGCTCAATGCTTCCATTTCCTTGTTGGGCAAGTCAATTGCCTAAAGTTCGGCAACTTGTTTCCAACTAAAATTACAAGAAACATCCAAATTTGTGTTAGGGATGGCACAGCGCGGCAATACCTTATGTGCCTAGATTGCTTTGGACGCTTAGAATGGTAAGTCTTTGCGTCCAAAATGGCAACATTTCAGCCTGCAACTCTGCAGGCAGCACCCTCCATGGAGCCCCTTGAATTGCAAGCTCGCTGTTGCTTCCACGCATGCCAGGGCTGTGATGTTTCACATTTAACCCAGCTCAGCAGAACGTGCCGAAATGCACATCTGTTGATATGGCCTTAGCAGGCTCTTGCTGAGCCCCTGCATGCATGCATGCATGCACAAGCTAATTGCACCTTGCCAAGTACTACATGAGGTGTGCTCTGTGCTGTAGAATGGATCAAGGTTTTGCAATGCTAGCTCAATGCTTCCATTTCCTTGTTGGGCAAGTCAATTGCCTAAAGTTCGGCAACTTGTTTCCAACTAAAAATTACAAGAAACATCCAAATTTGTGTTAGGGATGGCACAGCGCGGCAATACCTTATGTGCCTAGATTGCACATTACAGCATGATTTTATAGTGCTCTGTAAGGGACTAAAGTGGCTGACAGGCTAAGCTCTTCACGCCCGCCACAGCCTATCAACGTCTCCATTAGGTTTGCCACATGAAAATGCATGATGACTCTACCGTACTGCTCCTATATTATCGCGAGTCCTACTTTACGCGAGGTCTCCAAATAATTTCAATAATTTTCCCGCGAGTATTTGGTTTCCGCGAGGCACCTCCAATCATTACATTTAACGCGAACTCTCTCAATTTGGCACTCTCTCCCAGCATCGCAGCAGCCTCTCCTCTTGCATGTCTGTGTCCTCTTCAGACGTGTCCTCTTACTCTGATGACACCTCCATTGGCTCAGCCCCTCTT
>LFCJ01002078.1_pt1 | contig 14337 bp, 13 predicted proteins | sample 643141 | NCBI WGS metagenome assembly LFCJ01 (sample SAMN03766243, study PRJNA286221) | soda lake metagenome | biome: soda lake; feature: Kulunda steppe; material: water; isolation source: sample B1-Br-g2 brine of Lake Bitter-1 | place: Russia: Kulunda steppe | collected 2010-07 | reverse complement strand
CGCCGACTGCCGGAGGCTCGTGTTCTGGACGCGGTCGAGGCGAAACTGGGTGACGTCGCGGCTGAACACCCCGCGTTTCTCGTAGAGCTCGGCGGTCGTGATCACGTAGCGGGTGTTCGTCCACAGCAGATAGCGGACGCCGACGACGGCGAACCCGATCAGCGCCGCGAGCAAGCCGAGGATCGTCACCGCGACGGTCCACCCCTCGGCGGTCGCCCACCCCACGAGGACGAGCCCGCCGAGTATCAAAAGGAGGCCCGCGGGCAGCCCCCACCCCATCGCGACGGGGTGTGGCCGGCTCTCGAAGACGACCGACTCGTCCTCGCCGAGGTGGAGCCACTCCCGGGAGCCGGAGTACATGTTCCGTCGGTATTCCGTTGAAACCCGTAAACCTATCGAAAAATTAATATTTTTGTGACGGTCACGTCTCCGTGACGGAAGCGACGAATTCCCCGCCGGCGACCGACGGGCTAGTCCGCGCGCATCCCCTCGAAGTAGATCGCTCGGCGCTCGGCGGCGGCGGGGGCGGTCAGCGCGGAGACGCCGACGGTGAGCACGAGCCCGAGCAGCATGCCGACGAGGCCCGCCGACCAGCCGGCGTACGTCGAGGGCACCGTCGCGGTAAAGAGGCTCGCGAGGTAGAACAGCTGGCTGCCGACGATGCCGGCGGCGATCCCGCGGCGGGTCGTCTTCCGCCAGTAGAGCGCGACGACGACGGGTAACGCGAGCTGGGCGAACCCGGAGAACGCGGCGTCGCCGAGCTCGAACAGCGTGGCGGGGTTGTAGAGGCTCGCGACGAACGTCGAGAGCGCGAAGAGAACGACGATGACTCGCGCGATGGCGTCCTCCCGCCGCTCGCTGAGCCCGTCGTCGACGAACGGCCGGTAGAGGTCCCGGGTGACGTACGACGACCCCGAGAGCAACATCGAATCCGAGGAGGACATCATCGCGGCCATCGCGCCGGCGATCACGAGCGCGGCGAACCAGACGGGCGTGTACTCCGCGAGGATCACCGGGAGGACGTTGCCGTCGGCCCCCATCTCGAGGCCGAGCCCACGGGCCCACGAGCCGAGGACGAACGCGGGGACGAACAGGAGTACACAGAGGATCGGCCAGAGCGCAAAGGAGCGTTTGAGCACGCGTTCGGAGCCCGCGACGAAGAACCGCTGGTTGACCTGCGGGAACATCGCGACGCCGAAACCGATGACGATCGCCGTCGACAGCATCCACTGTGGCGAGTAGAAGTCGCTGCCGAGGCCGAGAAACTCCGTCCCGACGTCGGAGGCCGCGAGCGTTCCCGTCGCGGCACCCGGGCCACCGAGGGCGACGACGATCCAGAGGAAAGACAGCCACGTCATCACGAGCATGAACGCCCCCTGGAGCGTGTCCGTCCAGGCGATGCCGCGCATCCCGGCGACGACGACGTAGAGAATCATAAACAGGGTTATCAGCCCGGCACCCGCGGCGTACGGGACTGCCCCGTCGGTCAGCGCCGATAGGGCCGTCCCCGCACCCGCCTGCTGGAGCATCACGTACGGAAAGAGCCAGACGAGGCCGATGACGGCGACGAGCCCGCGGAGCCATCGGGAGCCAAACCGGTCCCCGAGCATCTCCCCGAGTGTGACGTAGCCGTGCTGGCGGCCGAGCAGCCACTGTTTGTAGCCGACGACGTACCAGAGGATCGCGAAGATGATCCCGTCCATGAGCCCCATGACGAGGATGTACTCGGGGCCGGCCTGGTAGGCGAGGTTCGGGCCGGCGAAGAACGTAAACGCCGACAGCAGCGTCGCGAACGTGGTGAAAAGGAGGACGACCGTGCCGAACGTCCGGCTCGCGAGGTAGAAGTCCTCCGCCGTACGCTCGCTCAGCCGGTAGGCGACCAGCCCGACAGCCAGCGCGACCAGGAGGTAGCCGACGATGATCCCGAGCTGGACGGCGAGGGTCACGGCCGCTCACCCCCGCTGGCGGTCCGGTCGGGCGGCTCGATCCCGAGCCCCCAGGCACGGGTCGCAAACAGCCAGAAGACCACCGACGCGAGTGCCATCCAGCCGACGTGCCACCACAGCCAGATCGGGAAGCCGGCGACGACCGTCGTCGATCCCCAGAGGAACCACGGGATACTCAACGCGACCAGCACGATCGCCACGAGGGGCCACACCACACGTTCGAACCGATTCATGGAATCCACTCACGGCCGGTCGTTTTAAAATCTTACTGATCGGTACGCGCTTTCGAAGAGATTTGTTTTTCGTCGCGCCGGATCGAACCAATTTTCGTCGAGTAAGCCTCGGTCGGGTGGTTTCCAAGCTAAAACGGCCGTTTCACCCACGGAAAGGGGTATAGGTGTCGACGAACAATCGGCGGACGACCCCATGGCCCGTCTGTTCCCCCTCCGGTCGGAGACTCCGAGCCAGGAGGGCCCACCACGGGTCGTCGGACTCGAAGACGAGGAGGCCGACGCCGTCTTCGCGGCGCTCTCCTCGACGACCGCCCGGCAGATCTACGCCCGTCTGAACGAGGAGCCGGCCACGCCGAGTGACGTCGCCGACGCGGTCGACTCCTCGATCCAGAACGTCCGATACCACCTGAAGAAACTGGAGGAGGCGGGATTGGTCGAGGTCGTCGACACCTGGTACTCCTCGCGGGGCAACGAGATGAGCGTCTACGCGGCCGCCAACGGGCCGCTGATCGTCACCGGCGACGAGACGAACGCCGGTCGGCTGCGCGAGGCGCTCTCGCGGTTTCTCGGCGGCGTCGCGGCGCTGGCCGGCGGGAGCCTGCTCGTCCAGGCGCTGGCCGACCGGTTTTTCGCCCCCGAACGGGTCGAGGTGGCAGAGGGCGAGCCCGCGCCAGAGGAGCCGTTCGCCGTCGACGACGCGGACGAAGACGCCCCGATCGAGGAAGATCCGGCGGTGGACGATCCGGACGATGACGGGGCCGACGACGTCGGTATCTTCGACGATCCGGACGAGGAAGACGACGCCCCGGCCGACGACGAGGACGTCGACGACGAGCCCCCGGAGGTCGAGGAGGACGTCGAGACCGACGACGAGCCTCCGGACGTCGACGAGGACGCTCCGGTCGACGATGCGCCGGAGACCGAACCGGTCGAGGAGCCGAGGACCGACGACGTCACCGTCGACCCCGAAAACGTCACCCTGGTGACCGACGGCCCGGTCGAGGCGGTCGACGCCGTGACGACGCTCCCGCCCGGGGTGGTCTTCTTCCTCGGCGGGTTCGTCGTGCTCGTCGCCGTCGTCGGCTACCGGTACTGGGCGGCCGGACGTCCCGTCTGAGACGGCGACCGATCCCACGACACGGCCGGCGACGGGCCGCACCGACGCTCGGCTCGAACCGTGGGTTTAGGCCCTCCCGGGGTGTATCCCTCCTATGGCTCTACAGGAGTCCGACTCCACGCTCGAGGCCGGTGACGCCCCCGAACCGTTCGACCTCCCGGGTGCCGACGGGGAACGATACTCCCTCGAGACGTTCGCCGACGACGAGGCATTGCTCGTGGTCTTCACCTGCAACCACTGTCCGTACGCGAAAGCGAAGTTCGACCTCCTGAACGACCTCGCCGCGAGCTACGAGGACGTCTCGGTCGTCGGCATCAACCCCAACGACGCCGAGGAGTATCCGGAGGACTCCTTCGGGAAGATGCGCGAGTACGTCGCCAACGGCACGGTCGCCTACGACGCCTACCTCCGCGACGCGTCCCAGGAGGTCGCCGCCGCCTACGGCGCGGAGTGTACCCCCGATCCGTTCCTCTTTGCGAACCGCGAGGACGGGTTCGAACTGGTCTACCACGGCCGGCTCGACGACGCCCCGAACCCCGATGACGAGCCGACCGAGTTCCCGATCCGGGAGGCGATCGACGCCGTCCTCGCGGGCGAGCCCGTCGCCCTCGAGTGGCTCCCCTCCCGGGGCTGTTCGATCAAGTGGGCCGACGGCTGATCAGCCGGACGAACCGGGCCGGCCCCGCTCGAGACAGCGGTCGACGAACGCGGCCTCCTCGGCGGTGAGCTCCCGGTCTCGAAACGCTCGGAGGCCGGCCCGGTAGGGGTCGTCGCTCGTCGCTCCGACGTCGTCCGTCCTGCCGCCGGTGTCGTCGTCGTCGGGCGACCCATCCTCGACGGGCCGCTTGAGGACCAGTTCGGCCAGCCCGGTCGTCTCGCCCGTGTACACGAATCCGGCCCGCGCGAGCGCTTCGTAGGCGTAGGGATTGTTGACGGCGATCGCGAGCCGGTCGTAGCCACGCCCGACGGCGCGTTCGCGGACGAACGAGACGAGATCCGGGCCGATTCCCTCCCCGCGACGGTCGCGAGCGACGGTGACGTATCGCAGCCGGAGCGTCGACGGCTCCGTCCGGTCCTCGTCGAAGGCGACGGCGGCGACGAGCTCCCCGCCGTCGTAGCTCGCGGCTTTCCCGGTTGCCGTCATCACGAACTTGCCGGCGTAGCTGAACCGCTCGTGATCGAGTCTGAGCGTCGGCCCGTCGGGCGGCCAACCGAGCAGCTCGTGGTTCACGGCCGGTGTTCGGCCGGGGGCGACCTAAACGTTGGCCGGTCACACACACCGTTCGGGCGAACCGACCGCACGCTCCGTTCGGGCGAGCCGATCGCGCCACTCACCGCTCGGGCGAGCCGATCGCTGAGACGACCCGGTCGAGCAGCGAGTCCGTCCCCGCCGGTCGGTCGACGTCGATCGACGCCCGCGAGAGCCCGTCGTCGGTCACCGTCAGCACGGTGACGCCCTCGGCGTCGATCAGCTCGATCGCCCCTTCACCGAGGGACTCTCCGGTCGAGAGCACCACCGGTCGGGCGTCGACGGCCGCCGCGGTTCCGACGAGCTGCCGGAGGTCGTCCTCGGTCGGCCCGTCGTGGACGTCGACGACGAGACGGTCGTCGAAGAGCGAATCCTCGGCGAGGAGGTGGACGTGGTTCCCGGAGACGGTCGCGTCGAGTTCGGTCTCGTACCGGCGTGCCTCGAGGGCCTCCGCGAGCGACCGGCGCGCCTCGAGTTGCCGGTCGAGCCACCGCTCGCCGGTCCCGGCCATCGGATACCGGTACAGCGGCAGCTCGCGGCTCTCCTCGGGGGGGCAGGTCGCCTCACAGCGTCGACACCGCAGCCGATGTTCGGGCTCGTCGATCCAGCTATCACAGCCGTGACAACGGTGTCGTCGCCGCCTGTCGAGCCACTTGCGCTCGACCGTCTCGTCACAGGTCCGGCAGGGAACGCCGTCGCCGACGTCCTCGGGTGCCACGTCGAGGATCGATCCACACGACGGGTGGACGACGGCCTCCTCCCGAACGACGTGGACCGACTCACACGCCGGGCAGGCCGTAACGTACTGCATCCCCTCGGTGTCACAGTCCGGACAGACGTAGGCCTTCGAGACGAACCGGGAGTCGAAGGCACCGCGGTCGGTCAGCCGCTCGAGGACGGCGACCGGATCGTCCTCCCGGCCGTCGAGGTGGGCCTCGAGGTCGGGGTAGCTGATCCGGCCAGCGGAATCGATCGAGGGCTCGAACGCCTCGGACTCGCCGTCGCGCAACTCGACCACCGCCCGGAGCACGCCTGGGGACACCATCTCGAACGGCCCGGCCTACCGTTCGGATCGGTTTCAGTATGCGCCGGCTACAGGCCGATCGCCCGGACGGGCCCACGGTGGCCGGGAGGTGAGCCGGAGGACGGGACCGGTAACGTCGGGGTTAGCGGGAGCATTTAGCCCCGAGGGCACAACGGAGGCGTATGAACACCCTCGTCGACGGCGAGTGGCGGACGGACGCGTACGAGACCACCGGCGGTGACGGCGCCTTCGAGCGTCAGGAGACGACGTTCCGCGATCGGATCCACGAGGAGCCCGGCGCCCGGTTCCGCCCGGAAGCCGGCCGGTATCACCTCTACGTCTCCTACGCCTGTCCGTGGGCCCACCGGACGTTGCTCGTCCGCACGCTGTTGGGCCTCGAGGACGCCATCGACGTCTCGGTCGTCGATCCCTACCGCGGGGCGGACGGCTGGCAGTTCTCCCCCGAGAGGGAGGGCTGTACGCCCGACCGGCTCCACGGCGTCGACTACCTGCGGGAGCTGTACGTCCGGGCCGACCCGGAAGCGAGCTGTCGCGTGACGGTGCCGGTCCTCTGGGACACAGCGGAGGACACCATCGTCAACAACGAGTCGAGAGAGATCATGCGTGACCTCGACACCCAGTTCGACGCGCACGCGACCCGGAACGTCGACCTCTATCCGGACGGCTATCGCGAGGAGGTCGACCGGATCCTAGAGGAGATCTACGAGCCGATCAACAACGGCGTCTACCGGGCCGGCTTCGCGACCGAACAGGGGCCGTACGACGAGGCCGTCGACGAGCTCTTTGCCGCCCTCGACCGCTGGGACGGGGTACTCGCCGACAGACGGTACCTCGCCGGCGATCGGCTCACCGAGGCCGACGTCGCGATGTTCACCACCCTGGTCAGATTCGACGGCGTCTACCACACTCACTTCATGTGTAACGTCCAGTACATCCGCGAGTACGAGAACCTCTGGCCGTACCTGCGGGAGCTGTACACGTTGCCTGGGGTCGCCGACACGGTGTGGATGGACCACATCAAAGAACACTACTACACGACCCATCCGGAGGTGAACCCCAGCCGGATCGTCGCCCGCGGTCCGGAGCTCGACTTCGAGGCCCCACACGACCGCGACCGGCTCCCCGGCGGGCCACCCGAGCCCCTCTCGCGATGACACGGCGGCCTGTCGACGCGGTCAGTCGGCCGGGGTCACCCGACTCCGCCGACGCGCCCGGACCATCGCGACCGCGACGTACGAGCCGGCGACGACGAGCCCGGCCAGTCCGAGGGTGATCCCGGACCCGGTTTCGGCCTGCAACACGGTTATCAGGGCGACCCCGGCACCGAGGAACGCGACCGCGAGGTCCCGTCGGCCGAACGCGCCGTGGAGGAGGGAGACGGCGACGAACGTCGCCGCGAGGACCCAGAGCGCCGCCGACACGGGCTCCACCCCCAACAGCGTCCCCCCGAACAGGGTGCCGTAGATCAGGATCCCGAGCGCGATCACGGTCCCGACGCCGATCGTCGTCGGCTGGACGTCGACCATCTCCCTCATCGCCCGTCCCTTTCGTCGGAACGTGCAAAGCGCTGGCGTTCCCGGGGACAACGTTCAAGCCCCGCCGGCGTGATCTGAGAGGCGATCGCCGACAGTGAACGAGGAGCCGATCGCCGATCGCACGGAAGGGTCCAGCACTGACCACACGGAAGGTTCCGGCGCCGACCGTGCGGGCCAGCCCACCGCCGACCGCGTCGAGGACGAGCCGCCGCTCCGTTCGGACGAACGCGAGGCGCTCGCGGCTGCGGGCGTCGACCCCGACGCGGTCCGCCGAGGGGAGCGTTCGTTCCGCCAGCTGCGCGAGGCCGGCGTCGAGGAGGCCGTCGCCGACGCCCTCCGCCGGCGGCTCTCTCTGCCCTGGGCGTTCCGGCCGTCGGGTGATCTCGAGGCCCGGTCGCGGGCGGTGGGCGGACTCGGCGCGGCCGAACGCGAGTGGGTCGCCGCCAGCACGGACGGCGACTGGCAGTCTCTCGACCGCGTCGCCGGGGCCGACACCTCCGAGGGGGAATCCGCCGACGACGGTCGTCCCTGGCCCCGTCCGACGCCGGTGACCGACGTCACGGGCGTCGGCCCCGCGGACGCCGACCGGCTCGCGGAGGCGGGGATCCGCTCGGCCGAGCGTCTCGCCACCGTCGACGCCGGGCTGGTCGCGAAGCTGCTCGACCTCGACGTGCTCCACGTCCGCACGTGGCGTCACAGCGCCCGGGAGCTCGTCGGGGACTGACGTCGGGTCGACGTCGAACCGCCCGCGAGCTGCGGGCCGGTATCGGGGGAGCCGATCCAGGAACGGTCACGGCCGCGACACTGATTTACCGCCGGACTCCTACACCCGGACGATGGAGCCACTCGAGGGGGCCCTGATCCTCGTCGTCGTCCTCGCGGTCGCGCTGTCGATCGCGGTCGTCCGGCGACTCGACGGCTCTCCCCGTCGCTGGCGGGACGTCCTCCGAGAGCGGCTCTACCTCGGCGTTCCGTGGGGCACGCTCGTGACCGCCGGCTTCGTGCTCTCGGTGTATCTGTTCGTCCAGGACGGGATCTCGGCGTTTCACGACCCCGTGGTGGTCCCCTACCGGGCGTGGTCGTACCTCTACCCGCTCGGGATGGCGACGGCGGCGTTCTCTCACGCGAGTTCGAGCCACCTGATCGGCAACCTCGTCGGGACGGCCGTCGCCGCGCCGATCGCCGAGTACGCCTGGGGGCACTACCCGGGCGGGCGACGCGACGCACGTGGTGGCTCCGGCCGCCGGTGGCTCGCGCGGCCGCGGGTCCGGGCGTTCGTCGTCTTCCCGCTCGCGGTCGTCGGCGTCGGGCTGGCGACGAGTCTGTTCGCGCTCGGGCCGGTGATCGGCTTCTCGGGGGTCGTCTTCGCGTTCGGCGGCTTCGCGATCGTCAGGTACCCGATCGTGACGGTCGTCGCCACCGTCGGCCTCCAGAGCGTCGCCGTCACCCTCTACAACGCGCTCCGGACGCCGATCCTCGAGTACGTCGCCCAGCCCAGCCCTCCGTCGCCGCCGGGGTGGGCGACCACGGCGATCCAGGGCCACGCGCTCGGGTTTCTCGTCGGTTTCCTCCTCGCGGCGGCGGTGTTCCACCGCCGTGGCTACCGTCCGGACCCCGTCCGTCTGTGGGTGGCAGTGGTGATCTACGCCTTCTCGAAGTCGCTGTGGGCGATCTACTGGTTCCGCGGGGAGGGGACGTACGTGCTCTTTCGCGGGCCGGGGGTGGCCATCGTCCTGGCGCTCGCGGTGGTGATCACGCTCGCGGTCACGGCCTCGCGGCGACCGGCTCTGCCGGAGTCGTTCCGTCGCCGACTCCCCCGGCGTCTCGACGGGACCGATCCGGACGGAACCTCGGCGACCGGGACTGACGAGCCGGCGACCGAGTTCGAGTGGGTGGGAGGAGCCGACGCCGAACCGGAGACCGCGGGCACGGGCCGTCGGTCCGATCCGGACGGGGGCGAGCCCGCTCCCGACCGCCTCTCTTGGGGGAGCCGGCGCGGTGCGGCGTTCGTCTCCGTCCTCCTCGTGCTCGCGCTCGTAGCCGGACCCGCCGTCCCGCTCAACGTCTTCACCGTAGAGGACGACGGGGCGCTCGATCCGGAGCGGTCGGTCGTCGCCGGCGACTACACGGTGAGCTACGACGAGGGGGTCGAAAACCGGATGGTCTCCGTGGTGAACGTCTCCGCGTTCGGCGAACAGGGGACGGTGACCGCGAGCGGTGTCATCGTCTCGAGTCCCGACCGCCAGATCTGGCAACAGGCCGTCTCCGCGGACCGGCTGGCGTTCTCCGGCGAGGTCGAGGTCGTCGTCGGCGGGCCCGGCTGGCGCGAGACGGTCGTCGCCGAGCGTGAGGGGTGGACCCCCGTGGGCAACGAGACGGCCTACCAGGTTTGGCTCTCCGATCCCGACACGGGAGAGCGCGGACTCGCGTACGTCTCCGATCCGTCCCGGGCCGACCTCCGGATCGACTCGCACAACGTGAGCGTCGTCCCCGCCGACGGCGAGTTCTTCCTGGAACTCGAGACGCCGGAGGGCTCTACGACCGACGTCGGGGTTCCGGCCGATAACGAGAGCGTGACCGTCGAGGGAATCCAGTTCGAACGGACCGACGGGACGGTGTACGCCTCGACCGACGACACTCGGCTGCAGGTCGCCGAGGCTGAAGGGTACGACTGACACGCGGTAGGCCGCCGCCGGCCGTGGATCCGTTCACATATATAAATGCTCGCCATCGGGTGAACGTGGTCGGGACGCCGGAGGGCGGGGCCGGTTAGCCCTCCCCGCGGGCGCGTTTGAACGTCTCTAAGGCCTCCTCGCGACGGTCGACGTGATCGACGATCGGATCGGGGTACTCCGGGGCCAGCTCGCGGCGCCTCCGGACGGACAGTTCGTGCCAGGAGTGGATCGCGTCGGTCGGGACGTCGGCGAGCTCGGGGACGTACTCGCGGACGTACGCGGCGTCGGGGTCGTACCGCTCGCCCTGGGTCATCGGGTTGAAGATCCGAAAGTACGGCTGGGCATCCGTGCCAGTGGACGCCGCCCACTGCCAGCCGCCGACGTCGTTTGCCGTCTCGTGGTCGGCGAGCTTCCGACGGTACCAGTCGTACCCCTCCCGCCAGTCGATCAGGAGGTCCTTGGTCAGAAAGGAGGCGACGATCATCCGGACGCGGTTGTGGACGTACCCCTCTCGCCGTAGCTGGCGCATTCCGGCGTCGACGACGGGGTAGCCCGTCTCCCCGCGCTTCCAGGCGGAGAGTTCCTCGGGGCCCTCCCGCCACTCGATGCCCTCCTCGTACTCGTTGAAGTCCTCTCGGACGGTTTCGGGGTTGAAGTGGAGCACGTGGGCGTAAAACTCCCGCCAGGCGAGCTGGGCCTGAAACTCCTCGATCGCCTCGCGTTCGGCCTCGTCGTCGGCCCCCTCGAGGGCCTCGACGGTGGCGGCGTACACCTCCCGGATCCCGATCGTCCCCCACTTGAGGTGGACCGACAGCCGGGAGGTGCCCGCCCGTCCCGGGTAGTCGCGGTCCTCGTCGTAGCGGTGGATCGGGCCGTCGACGAACCTCGCCAGCTGCTCTCTGGCGGCCTCCGGTCTCACCGTCGGGGGTTCGGCTTCGGGCTCCGGAAAGCCCAGATCGGCCGCCGAGGGGAGCGCCTCGCCGGAGACGTCGGCGAGGTCGCTGGCCGCCGGGGCCTCGACCGGGTCGGCCTTCTCGCGGTCGCGCCACTTCTTCCAGAAGTAGCTGTAGACCGAGTAGAACTGCCCCTGGTTCGGCGTGATCGAGCCGGGGCCGTGGAAGACGGCGTCCCGGTGGCTCTCGGCCTCGAGGCCGGCTCCCTCCAAGGCGGCTCTCACGGACGCGTCGCGCTCGGCGGCGAGTCCGCTGTAGTCGTCGTTCCAGCCGACGCCCTCGGCGCCGAGGTCGTCCGCCAGCCCGGGGAGCAGCTCGCGGGGGTCGCCGGCGAGCGTGACGAGGTCGCTTCCGCGTTCGCGATACCGCTCGCGGAGGGCCGCGAGCCCCGAGAGCAGGCCGGCGATCCGGATCGGCGAGGCGTGTTCGAGAACGGCGTCGTCGAAGACGAAGACGGGGACGACGGGGCCGCGGTCGGCCGCCGCCGCCAGCCCCCGGTTGTCGGCGAGCCTGAGGTCCCGCCGATGCCAGTGGACGTACATACGGGAGGGTTCGCCGCCGGAAGTGAAAGGGTGTGGGTTCCGGCGACCGCTCACTCCCCACCCGGGCGGCCGAGACGCGAGACGACGTACAGCCGAGTCGACGCCAGGATCCCTTCGACGGTATAGCTCACCCCGACGTAGACCGCGAACGCGGCCAGCAGCGTGCCCGCGACGACGTCCGAGAGCCAGTGGATGCCCAGATACATCGTCGAGAGGGCGACGCTGATCGCGATCACGCCCGATATCGGTACCCAGAGGGGGTACTCCTCGCGGGTGTGCCAGGCGAGAAAGAGGACGGTCATCGACAGGGAGGTGTGAAGCGAGGGAAAGACGTTGATCGGCTGGTTGACCGAGTGGGTGAGATAGCCCGCCCGCGGGAACGCCTGGTAGAGCAACCCCTCGAAGACCACCGGATCGAAGTTCCGTGGGCCGTAGGCGATGACGAGCACGTAGAAGACGAGCCCGATGGCGTAGTTCACCGTGTACGCGAGCACCAGCGTCGAGAGCCACTCGGTCCGTTCGAGCGCGAAGTACGCGACGAACGGGAAAAGCAGGAGGAAGGCGTAGCCGTAGATGTAGATGAACACGAAGAACGCGGTCGCCCACTCGGTCTGGAACGCCTGGAGAACCTCGACCGGGTTGTTCCCGAACAGCGTCCGTTCGACCTCGAAGATCAACGGCGTGAGGTTGCTCCCGATCACGCGCCAGGAGAGTCGTATCGTGGCCTCCTGTGTCGACCATCGCACGAACAACACCGTCACGAGCACCGCAAGCGGCACGCTCATCGCCTCGAACCGGCGCCGGGAGTCGCTGACCGCCTCGGCGAACCGACGTGGCCCGATGATGACGAGCGTCGCCGTCGCGAGCATCGCGCCCACGACGAGTGCGAGCTCTGCGACGACGCCGAAAAGTGCCATAACACACCGGTAGGCGTTCGACGGGATTAAAGTTCCCGTATACTATCAGCTCGTGGCCGGTGCCCCCTCGGGGGTGTCGACTGCCCGGACGCGACCGCGGACACGGGTTCCGCGGACTCCTTCAGCTCGAGAACATCGAGCCCAGCTGCTCGCGCCACTCGACGACGTCGACGACGTCCTCTTCGAGCTCGCCGAGCTCGGTCTCGAGGCGTTCGACCGACGATTCGAGGCTCTCTATCTCCGCACGCACCGAGTCGAGCTCCTCGTCGACGGCGTCGAGGCGGTCGTCGGTCGTCTCGAAGTCCGACTCGACGGCCCCGGTCCGCTCGCTCAGCTCGTCTACGTCCTCGTCGAGGCTCCCGACGATGCTTTCGGTGTCGTCGATGCGCCCGTCCATCCCCCCGAGGCGGTCGTCGAAGCCCGCGAGCTCGTCTTTGAACTCCTCGATAAGCTGTTCGCCGGTGCCGTTCTCGTCGAGGAACCGCTCGATGGCGCTCGCGTAGGCGGCGACCTCCTCGACCCGCGTCTGGAGGTGGTCGATCCGCGCGCCGTCACTCGCCGTGGGCTCGCCGCCGAGCTCCGAACGGAGGAACGCCAGATCCGCCTCCGTGTGTTCTCCCTCACGCAACTCCTCGACGAATCGGGTGACGACCGAGCCCTCGACCGGCGTCGGGGTGGACGATCCGTCCCCGGCGTCGCCGTTCCCTTCGGGCGTCTCCGTCCCGTCTCCCGGCTCGTCCTCGTCGACCTCCGGCTCGTCCTCGCCAATCTCCGATTCGCCTTCGGCAATCTCCGATTCGTCCCCGCCGGCCTCCAGCCCGCCCTCGTCAATCTCCGATTCGTCCCCGCCGATCTCCGTCCTTTCTTCGGGTATTTCGGGTTCGATGGTGCCCTCCGGCTCGTCCGGTCCGGTCGCTTCTTCGGGTCCGCCCTCCGGCTCCGCGCGCTCTTCGGCCGCTCCGAGGTCGAGTTCGATCTTCGGTGGATCCTCGGCCGACTCCTCGTCCTCCTCGGGCTCTGTGATCTCCGCTTCGTCGAAGCCGAGGTCGATATCGGGGACGTCGTCCTCGCCCGGTTCGCCGTCGAACTCGACCGGTTCGGTGTCGACGTTACCCAGGTCGAGTTCGAGGTCCTCGGCGGCCTCCGTCGGGGACTCCTCTTCGGGCTCGTCCTCGAGCCCCGGGACGGTGTCGGCCTCGCCGGTCAACATGTCCTTTACGACCTGATTTCGATCCTCGGAGAGGACCCCGCCCTCGGCGTCCCCGTCGGCCGACTCGCCGGGACCGTCGCCGACGCTTACGTCCTCAACCGCGGGCTCGGTGAGAAACGCGCCGACGTCCCCTTCGTCTTCGAGTCGGACCCCGTAGACGGTCGTCAGCGTCTCCTCCGGTTCGACCGTGCCGGAGAACTCGACGTGGTGGTCCTGGAACGCCGTCCAGGCGTCGCTGTGATACTCCGGGTGGAAGCCGACGTTCTCCATCGGGAACGAGTCGGGGATCGACTCGGAGAGCCGGAAGCTCACCGGCGAGTCGTGGTCGGATTCGATGTCAAAGCGGATCACGGGCACAGGAAACTCCTCGCCGGAGTAGGACTTCCGGACCGTCAACCCCTCCCCACTGACCTCGATCGTCTCGTCCGTCTCGACGCTCTCGCTCATGGGGCGAGGTTGAGCCACCACTATCATAAATGAAACGGGCGATTCGGGCGCGTGGCGGCCCGGCCGCGGTGGCTCACGTCCGCGCCGTCACAGGTCGAGACGGTCGCCGATCTCGACGAGCTCGAGCCACCGGGGGTGCTCGAAGCTCCGTACGTGCTGGTGGAGGGCCGTCGGATCGGCGGTGAGTCCGCGCCACATGTCCCAGTGGCTCGGCACCAGCGCCGTAAGCCGGAGGGCGGCTGCGGCCTCGACGATCCCGTTCTCGTCGTTGTACCAGCGGGTCCGTTTCGGTTCGCGGCTCTCCTTGTCGGGGATCATCCCGACCGTCCCGAACGCGAGGATGCCGAGGTCGATGTCGTAGGCTTCACCCAGCCGCTCGAACTCCGCGGTCGGTTTCGTATCCCCGCCGTGGAACACCGTCCCGGCGTCGTGCTCGAAGACGTAGCTCACCGGGTGTTCGGCGTCCGG
>LFCJ01002077.1_pt1 | contig 14337 bp, 10 predicted proteins | sample 643141 | NCBI WGS metagenome assembly LFCJ01 (sample SAMN03766243, study PRJNA286221) | soda lake metagenome | biome: soda lake; feature: Kulunda steppe; material: water; isolation source: sample B1-Br-g2 brine of Lake Bitter-1 | place: Russia: Kulunda steppe | collected 2010-07 | reverse complement strand
TCAGCGAGAGAAGTTGATGGGTCAAGGCCTTCACGGACTGCGATTTTGAGATGGTTGTCGAAGTCGTGCGTTGAACTGTACTTGCCGATATCGAACTGATCGGCAATAGACTCGCTGTCGACTGCGTCGAGCAGCGAGTACAATTCCCTCGAAACAGAGTGGGTAGAATTGAAGTTGCCTGCGTTCATTTCTCCGACTGACGGCCTATCTGTTGACTTGGACATCACAGACATCAGGCCGTCACTACCGGCTCACACCGGTTTTAAATACTCGAAACGCGACAGTATAATTCTCTATATTAGTTTCTACGTTGTAAACCCACCAGCCATCGGCTCTAATACCAATGGTTATAATAAAAGCGACGAACAATGAACTTTTAATATAAAATCCAAATCAATGCCAGACGAAAATGCTCTAGTCAGTATAATTATACCTACATATAACAGAGCAGACCTCCTCAATTATACTATTGATAGTGTCCTCTATCAAAGTTATAACAATATAGAAATAATTGTTGTAGACGATGCTTCTACTGACAAAACTGAATCTGTTGTCGAAAGCTACAGTGACGACCGAGTCAAATTTGTCCGTCATTCTACGAATAAAGGAGCAAACGCAGCGAGAAACACTGGAATAGATGTCTGTGAAGGAGATTATATTTGTTTTCTCGATTCAGATGAGATTCTTCTTCCAGAAAAGATTAAGAAACAGGTTGCTGTTTTCCACAAATCAGAAGATCAGGTTGGGGCAGTATATTGCCCTAGTTATAGTGAGTTCGGCGGGTGTTTAAAAAACACCTCTACTGACGGAATAGAGGGGGATATTTACACACCTCTGTTGTCATTCAATGTGAAGATCTTAACAAGTCAGTTGTTGATTAAAAAAGAGTGTTTTGAGGTCTGTGGTCGGTGGGATCCAGATTTACCTAGTTTCAATGAGTATGATCTTTGTCTACGTATTGCACAGGAATTCAAATTTGGATACGTCGCAGAACCACTCGTAGTGTCCCGATATCATCGGGGTGACCAGATCTCAAGAAATAAATCAAACAGGCTAAACGGTCTGGACAAAATCATCGGAAAATGGGGTGACGAAATGAAAACACACATTGGAGAAAGCGCACCAGAGGAGTTCCGACACAGACATCTCACGCGGTGGTATCGTGCCGCTGCGCTATTGGAGGCACAAAAAAACCATCGAACAGCTAGTATAAAACATGCATCCAATTATATTTCCAAATCAGAAACACATGATATAAAATTCATCATTTCGTTTCTTTGTTCTCTAGTCCATAAGAGAGTATATGAGATCGCGCGAAAGAAATGGTTCTGTTTAACTGCAGAAAAGAAAGAAGGCGAACTTGAGAAGTATCCGATCACAAAGAGGACACTTGAGTAAAATGACCGAAACACCAACCGTTGCAGCTATTATTCCAACGATGAACCGTGCGAATCGGTTGAAAGGGGCCCTCGAAAGCGTGTTTGACCAAACGTATGAATCAATCAACGCGGTCGTTGTTGATGGGGGAAGTACCGACAATACGCGAAGCGTCGTCTCACGGTTTGAAAACCGGTACGGTAGTAATCGAGTTACATACATCCGAAATGAAGAACCACAAGGTCTCCCGGCTGCCCGGAATATAGCTACAGATGCAACCGATGCTGAACTATTGGCGTTTCTTGATGATGACGATCGGTGGACATCCGAGAAGACTGTCAAGCACGTTAATCAGTTCTGCGACTCTGATCAAAAAATTGGATTGTCATATACTGGTCGCCACTCACGCACCCTGAACGGTGATTTAGTACATACACACCGGCCATCACTCAGTGGCGATATTTATCCTCAGATCCTCGTTCAGAATGTAATCGGTTCACCATCGCGTGTTATGGTTTCTGCTGAAGCATTCGAAGAAGTTGGGGGATTTGATGAAGAACTCCTCTATCAGGAAGATTGGGACTTTTATATCAAAACATCGAATAAATTTGAAATAGGGTGTATTTCTGACCCCCTCGTAGAACGAACATATCATAAAGAAGGAATGTCGCGTAATACTGATGAACAAAAGCACTATCGAGAAATAATCCTCAAGAGATACGAATCCGAACGACGCGAACATGGTGTTAACGAGTTGGCAAAAGCTGTTCAACATCGTGAAACCGGCCTCGAATATGGACACGGGGGTAACGTGCTTAAAGCTCGTTCGGAGTTCAAGAACGCTCTTCGCCATCGGACAGATCCCGAAACCCTTCTACTGTATCTCATTACTTTGGGAGGGGATTGGGGATTCCAAAATGCAACAAAATTGAAACGAGCATTGGAATATAAATAATGACCTCAATCGATACTACAATTGTCATCCCTACGTACAATCGGTCCCAAACATTATTGAGGGCAATCGATAGCACTCTCGACCAAACTGCGAATAATGTTGAGATTATTGTGGTGGACGATGGATCAACCGATAGGACTGAAGAGTTGATCGAATCGTCGTATTCCAAGGAGATTGAGTTAATTCGATACGGGGAAAATACTGGCGCTAATTTTGCACGGACAGTCGGCGCACTCGTTGCGGAAGGTGAGTATATTTCTTTTCTGGATTCTGATGATGAGCTGCACCCAAACCATATTGAATCTGTACGTCAAGTATTGCGAACAGTATCGGATAAATACGCTGGTGTCGTCGTTTCAAACACAGTTGTGGAGGGTGATCAAAAATGGGTCCGTCAAATCCAGCACGAAAATGTCTCTAGTGAAGCTATACTTGATGGCACTGTTTTAAATGGATTTTCTTCATTAACTTTACGAGCAGAGATACTCAAAGAGTTCCTTCCCCTTGATAACGAACTACCATCTGCACAGGAAGATGATCTATATATTCGATTGGCATCTGAAGGATACCATCTGAAAGGTTTGCAAAAATCATTAGTAACCTATCACCGAGATAATAATCAAATTAGCGAGAACACCGATCGAAGAATCCGTGGACAAGAGCGAATTTTACAGAAACATAGTAATATACTTTCTGACAAATATTGCACCACCATCTGTTACAATCTAGGATTCCTTTATTATAAAAATGATGAAATGGAAAAGTGTAGAGAGGCGCTGTCAATGGCAGTCTCCTACGACCCATCATTAAAACATTGGTATCACTATTTCGCTTCTATATTGGGAAAAAAGACATTTATGAAATCAATCACGGGTAAAAAGATGTTCAGAGAGATCATTTGATAGGGCTCCTATATTATCTGACTGTCTTGTTTGTATCATGCTTGTTTAATAATCTGCTGGTGAGTTAGACCTGCGAAGGTAGCAAAAAGAATCGAAACTATACTAAGACCTCCAAAAGTCAGTGATTCGAACGCCATGATGACCATTATCGAACAAAGTCCACCAGTCACGTATCCTCCCCATTCCGTCTGAATTGAGCGTGCAGACTGTATCGCAAGGTACCAAAATGCCAATATATACGCTATCCCTCCAATAACACCGTTGTACAATAACACGATTAGATACGTGCTATGTGTACCAGAACCTCGTTGTCGTGCTGCCTCTTCTGGAATGTAGGGAGCTATTTCAGTACTGGATGTTCCCCGTTCAACTCCGAATATCGGTGATTCAATTATTCTATTTACAGTTGCTTGCCACAAGAAATTTCTCCCCGAAAAAATTTCTGAAAACCCGACTTCATCGACTATTCCTTGAGTAGTCATAATTATAAATGCAGTTCCCAGCAACATTCCCAAACTCACAAGGTATGTGGCATATTGGTACCTGAATATTATAATGAGACCAGCAATGAATGCTAAGTACGAAGTTTGAGCATCAGTTAAAATCAATCCCAATATGTTCACACCAACAAAAATGGTAGAATATCTGTGATTTTGTAGGTAGAGGTATATGGATGAAATACTGGCAAAACAAAGATACATTCCAAAGTTGTTAGAGTTGGCAAATATTGAGGATATACGTATGTTCCAACCCCCCAAAACAGCACTGCCTGTTGTTGAGGCATAAGAGAAACTAGTTTGTGCTTCGACAACCAACATTATCAATCCAATAAACACCAAAAATCCACCAGAGAAGCTCAGGAATAAAGGGATGTACTCCTTATTTTTCTGAATCACCTGTGGGAACATTAAAAACAGTGTTAGAAAAGTTAATGGGGTAAGGATGACATAACCGAAGTCCAAAGTAGTAATCCCTACAGGCAGTGTGAAAATCAACCACACAAAATAAATGGCAAATATAATAATGAATTTTTTGTCGATCACTAATTCATTGGAAAAGGTTTGACTGACTAGAAACAACAAAATCATTAAAATAGCGGAGATCAAATAAAAATACAATGTTTCCCCTATATTGGAAACGATCAGCATTGAAGAGATCAGCAATAGAAAATAGAAAAAATAGAACATATTGAGACTAGTAAAAATACGGTGTCGCATACAAGCCAATAATTTAACCAGTATACATCAATCTTCCTTTGTCGAATCGGTACTGGGTTTGTACTGACTGAGTTAAATGCATAGTCCTCACATTCGAGGGATATCTGGGTGATCTGGATTAACTTCTATGTTATTAGACGAATATTTTGGTTCCATGAAATTACTTCGCATATTTTGCCATTTGGGGTGTCTAACCAGGATCTGTACGAAAATTTCATCAACATCTAGTAATTTTGCCAGTCTTATTCGATGGTTTCCATTTCCGGCAAATACTAACTCACCATCTCTCGCCACATTTACAGTAATCTCATCGAACCAGTATACTCGATTGATATTTCTCTTTGGTTGATAACCATTTTCACACATTAATTCGTAGACTTTGTCCAGTTGCTGATATCGATTCCGTAACTGTTCAACCGTTGTAATACTTCCCCACGCTGATCCTCTGTTAACAATTCTATCTTTCAGCTTATTGAAGAACTGTGTATCTTCCCAAGCAACATTATTTTTATAACGCTCAATCATCGCATTATAAAGATCATCGTTATTTGTCAAGCCTTTAGTGTTTAAATCCCACTCTCCGTCAACGACACGCCCACCGTCTTTGAGATCGAATGGGTTTGGGCTTATTCGGTGAGTAATGCTATCCGGGGAAACAGCGTAAATTCGATAAGGGCTAATCGGTGCTTCACCCGGCGCACGTTTGGCGTTCTTCCAACGAACTATAACATGTCCCATTGATTTAATATATGGAGTTATTTGGACCATGATTTAAATTATAATTTACTATGGTGTAGGATGATTATAATGGGAGATCAATTCTAATTTGATCAACTGATAAGTTTGCTACTTTGGCTTCGACGTAATAACAGTCTCAAAGAATCTGGATTATTAGCTACCATTTGGAAATTGTTGTATATAATATCACGTTTATTCAGTGTGGAGTTGGACCAAATAACACTTTCGAAGACGGAACGGTTCTTTATCGACGGGGTTATAATGATCCTTCATTCATATGGCAGTATTACTCTCTATGTCGAAGACTTCAGAGGTTTCCCGTTCCGAAAAAATTCATGCGTTAGTCGATGTTGCCCGTTTTAGTCCTCGGTTCTCCATACTGATTGTCATCCTAGGACTATTCGCGGCAGTGTTAGAGGGTATCGGACTTAGTTTCATTCTTCCAATTATCGAAATCGTACAAGTTGATGATCCCGTTGCAGAAGCAGATGGCTATATGGAAGTGTTCGTCACAGTCTACCAGACGCTTGGAATTCCGATCACGCTCGGGTTCGTTGTTGTTGGTGTTGCCGTCGTAATGACTCTCAGATATACGATGACCTTTCTGGTTTCTTGGCTCCAGGCTGTACTTATCATGCGCTATACTCGTAGTCTTCAGCTTAGAGCATTCGACCACGCACTTGATGCTCAAGTGTCGTACTATGATACGAAAGGGTCAGACGATGTCCTTAATGCCATCATTACAGAAACGCGCTACGCCGCCTACGTAATCCGGTATTGTATACGAATTTTAAAACGGACATTTTTTACATTCATATATTTACTTATCGCGCTTGTTGTTTCACCTATACTGACACTATTTGCAGTAATTGTCCTTGGCAGTATCACGGTTCTTCTTCGGGGTGTGATTGAGCCGGGATATCAGCTTGGTGACCAAGTCGCAGAGGCAAACGAACGACGGCAACAAGCCGCCCAAGCTGGAACACAGGGAATACGAGATATCCGTATTTTTGGGATTACTGGCGAACTGTATAACGATTTCGCTGATGCTGTCGATACATACACTCGTTCGAGAATTACACTCAAACGAAACGAAGCAGCTCTTGAGAATTTCTACAATCTGTCAGTTGCGGTGTTCCTGTTCGTCCTGATTTATTTTGCATTGACGTTCGCTGATCTATCACTCAGTGCACTCGGTGTTTTCCTGTTTGCGATGTTTCAGCTCGGGCCGAATGTGAGCAAACTCAACAAGACGTATTACAAGATCGAGAACCATCTCCCGCACCTCGTTCGGATACAGCGATTCCTCACCAATTTAGAATCTCAGCACGAGCCCAAAGAAGGGACACAACCCGTCCCGGGAGAGATTCGGAATGTTCGATTCGATAATGTGTGGTTTTCTTATAACGACGATGACAAAGTTCTACGCGGGTTTGATTTCGAGGTCGATAAAGGTGAATTCGTTGCATTCGTGGGGCAATCAGGTGCCGGGAAGTCAACCATTGTCTCGTTGCTTGCGCGGATGTACGACGTTGATCGAGGAGAAATCCGTGCAAATGGGATTCCAATCAACGAGATGGATACCGACGAGTGGCGGGACCGAATTTCAGTCGTTCGCCAGAGTCCATTCATCTTCAATGATACGCTCAGATACAATTTGACGATCGGAAATCGAGGCGTTACGGAGTCCCAACTTGATCGGGTTTGCGAAATCGCGCGTGTCGACGAATTTCTTGACGACCTTCCCGACGGTTACGATACGATGCTTGGTGACGACGGCGTACGACTTTCCGGTGGTCAGAAGCAGCGGGTTGCACTGGCACGTTCGCTGTTAGAAGACGCAGATTTGTTGATTCTCGACGAGGCTACGAGCGATTTGGATTCGAATTTGGAACAGCAGGTTCAAGAGGCAATTGAATCGATGGATCGTGACTATGCAATCATCACGATTGCACATCGCTTATCGACCGTTAAAAATGCTGACCGAATCTATACTGTGGAGAACGGTGAAATCACGGAATCTGGTCAACACAGTGAACTGCTGAATCATGGTGGAAAATATGCAGATCTCTATATGACTCAAGTAGAGTAACAACTTATTTATTAATTGGTACTGTGCCTATCGCGTTTTGTATTACTAGATGGGGTTGATATGCGGTTCCCCGATAACACAACGGCCTGAGCGTATTCCAATCAACCATCCGTATTTGGGGGAATTCACATGACGTGGGACTAATCACTGGGCTCTCTCACAGCAGGATGGGGTGCTATACCTCGTCAATAACGCTTTCGAGCGGTCGGTGATTCGTAAGAGGTCACCGACAAAACCACCGCAAGAGTGCCCTGCTCGGTACCAGCTTTGACTCCGTGTGATCGTCTCTTTCTGCTAGATCTTACCACCGCTTTTGGCTGATCAACGAGAATGGCGGCTTCTTCGGGGGCCGACTGAAGACGATTTCCAACTCCTTCATTGCAGCTCTGTCAGAGATGGTTCGTGGTAACTATCTCGACATCAGGGGGGCGCAGGTCTTCAACATGGTCGGTGACGTGCGTCGTCAGTACATTGATGTTGAAGTGGTCCTCGTCTTCAAGCACCGGAGTATAACAAAACAAAAAGAATGGACACCAAGGAGTTTGTGTCGTCGGTATCTGCAATGACGGCAGTGCTAAAACCGTTTATACCTGCCGAAGCTTATACATGAGGAGTTCTCGCGTCACAGATTGCGACGTTGTACCGCGCCGGATGGGTAGTTGAACTAGTATCCCATGAGTTGAAAACACGCCATGCATTGAATGAGTTAAAGACGTGGAACGCACATGTCGTGACCATTTAGATTACAGTGATCCTGTTGATACTGAGGGCCAGCAAGGCTATTTTTCGAGTATTGCTTGATTCGCAAATGTATAGCGACTTACCACTAATATAGCTCTTAATTAATATAATAAAGAAAATATATCTTCGCAAAATAAGTACTAAACATCGCCATGCTGACCCGGTGGATTTTTATCATCATGGCTTCGATACGCGGTTACTACAAAAAATGTCCTCATTTGTAATCACAGGGAGTAGTGGAACTGTAGGTACTGCATTAGCGAAAGCCCTTCTTAATAAAGGACATGATGTTACTGGTGTTGATATAAAACCTAATTCTTGGTCTGATGCTGTTGATGATTGTACGGAGGTATTGGATTTAAATGATAAAAAGTGCTTAAAAAATCTTCCTACTGATATTGATCTGGTGATCCACCTTGCAGCGAATGCTAGAGTGCATAAGCTTGTACAAGAACCTAGGTTAGCAAAGGAAAACATTGACCTTACTTATAATATTCTTGAATATGCTAGAAAAAACGAAGCAGATCTCCTATTTTCGAGTAGTCGAGAAGTGTACGGAAACAATGGTCAAATAATATATGATGAGAATGACACTCATGTTGATGAGTGTGAGAGCCCATATACTGCGAGCAAGGTTAGCGGTGAGGCGCTTGTCAAGTCCTATAATGAATGCTATGACATAAATACTGGTATCGTTCGCTATTCTAATGTATATGGAAAGTATGATTCATCAGATCGGGTGATTCCTCTATTCATTTCTCAGGCGTATACTGGCCAAGACTTGGTCGTTTATGGAGAGGATAAGATACTTGACTTCACCTATCTCAAAGATTGCGTTGATGGAACAGTAAGATTGGTAGAGAATTTTAATAAAATTTCGGGAACCTCGTTTAATATTGCCTCTGGTGAAGGAACTTCATTGCTTGAATTGGCGAATATAATTACTGATAAGTTGAATTCAGATTCCTCTATTAACATCGGGGAAAACAGAACTGGTGAAGTTGGCCGCTATGTAGCGGATATCTCCAAAGCACGTAAAATTATTGGATTTGATCCTGAGTATGACATTGAATCAGGGTTAGAGCAGACAATTGAGTGGTACTTAAACAATGAAAAATTGTTGAATAATGTACATACGTCTTGATATCATATAAGACGTTTTAGATAATGATAAAATGTACTCGAGTAGTGTAGTCAGACTGTCTAAATCATTTAGTAGCCATTTGCAGAAAAAAGGAACTCGTCTAATTAGGAGATTTTTTCCCGGGTATTACACAATACAAAGTATAATATACCAAAATATCGTAAACTTTGATACCGATACATTTGAAGCACCGCTTAACCCGTACAAAGTAATTTGGATTGAACCTAACCAGATTACAGAAGTTACCCGCCGATCACTACCTGCATACATTCCTCGTGATGGTTTATTCGGCACAGTAATGCGAGGCAATTGGGACACTCGGGATGAACTTGTAATTCGAGATAATTACGAACACCGAACTGCACTTTATCGAATCAATCATGGTTCCGGAAAATTCGAAAACACTATCCTTTATAAATCGTTTCAAGAGCATTTTGTAAATGATGTCGAATGGGAATGTACTGAATTATATGACTTTTTCATTTCTGGCGGATATAAACCAAATAAATATTGTGAAAATCCTAAACAAGTTAAGAGGAGATTAGAGCGATACGACGATATCTATAACGATATAATGAAAAATGGATATAAAACACAGGACGAACTCGGTGAACGACGATTTCCATTAAATAGAGCGCATGAAATAGTGGTTGATATCGGTCGTAACGGTGAACTTCTGTTAGTTGAGGGTAGACATCGTTTAGCAATTAGTAAGATATTAGATATTAAGACAGTCCCTGTAACCATATATGTCCGACATCAAAAATGGATGGAACGTCGAGATCAAATCTGGAAAGGTAAATTCCGGCAAAACCACCCTGATTGTCATGAGTTTGTATAGATGATGGTATTTAACTAGTATAAATAACTACCTGGAAGAGTAATGAATCGGGTGTTCTTAACTAGATAGAAAACACTCTAAAGTATATGGACGAAAATAATTTGAACTTTATAACTATTTCACATGAGGGTCATTCACACACTGTGCGGTGCTCTGCCAAACAAATAAATAAATTTTATCCTGATTCTGATTTTTATATTTATGATCAAGGACTCAGCCATGCAACAAGGCAACAATTGAGATCCATACCTAATACAAATTTGATCGATTGGACAGACGAGTCTGATTTTGAGTCTACATATGGAGCCTTCCGAGACAAGCTTGCATCCCTTGAATATGAACTAAAAGATACCAATATTATTGATCGAATTGTAAATAATCTATTCGGGTACGGCTACACCAATGCAGCACTACGTGACGACTTTATTTTTAGGCAAAAACCATTGACTATTCGTGATTTGTCCAAAAAAGTCGTCGGAAACATCTTTTGGTTAGACTCTGACGTGATATTAGTTAATCGTGTTGATGAGCTATTCAACCTAGAATACGATGTGGCAGGAACAACTCGGAGCAAATACGAAGAAAATAGAACCAATCTACCTTTAAATGCTGGTGTATTGGTTTTTAATACGAACTCGGAAAAAATCCAAGGTTTCGTGAACGAATGGATGGGGGAAATAGAAAAACTAGAATTCTCGAGACGAAGAGAGCAACTTGCCTTAATAAATACTTTCGAGAAATCTAGTGGAGATATTTTTTCAGGCTACTATAATGCTGGTGAATTAGAGGCAAAATCGTCTATCATTGAAACATTTGTCATACCAACTAGTGTGTATAATTATCACACATTCAATAATGGAATAAACCCTAATAAGCATAAAATTCTTCATTTTAGAGGTGGTAGAGCTGACAATGGATTTAACAAATCATTAATTAGTGACATTAGGAAAGGGAACATCGACAACTGGTACAAAGATAATATCGACCCGGATCTATAATCTCATTATAATAATTGATATATTAGAAAATAGTCGAATGGGATCTGGTGAATCACTAGATATGGCTCTGACGAACCGTCAGAACTAGGATATTGAAGCGGGAGAAGTCGAATGTCTGTGTCCAAAATCGCCCGATTCACTCGGAGAGTAGTGACGTTAGCAAAAAATGCGGCCTTGTTTAGACGCCTAAATTTATACGTTTGAGCGGTCCAGCGCGAGTTCGACATTTCTGATGGCACATTTCAAGACGAGTTCGCGGAATCGTCCGAACTAGGTTCTCGCTCGGACGATCTCGCCGTATTTTCGTCGGAGCGCGAAAAACGGAGCTTCGATAGTCGAGCGTTGATGGTAGGACGTGTCATCGAGCAAGACATTGTTTGCGACGCTATGCCAACCGACGTCTCGGTATTTTATCACCGGTTTGACGGCTTCAGAGCGAAGTTTATGGCGAAGGAATTCCCAGTCGTAGCCTTTACCGGCGGTGAGAACGCTCAGTTTGTCTAGGTTTCGCGTGAGGAGCTGCCACGCAATCTTCGTATCGTGCGGTTATTTCACCGAACAATGTATATATAGTATCGTACCAGTCTCGCAGTCAATCAGCGTGGTCGTTTTCACAGCTTTGAACGTGTATTCGTCCGTTGCGCGTAATGTTGACTAGCTGCAACCCGATCCATGCCAGTTGCGTCGATTGCCTGGATCTCGCCGGTGTCGTGCAAATGCGCCGACAGCCGGAGAAAGTCGCGCCAGAGTAGCATTTTCAGTGTCTGCATGCGTGCACAGACTGTCGTGAAATCGGGCAGTTCAGTTGGATCTAGACGAGGATTCGGTCGATCCGCAGCATCTCGTAGAGGGCGTCTAGAAGTCGTCGATACGGAGGTCAAGATACGTTTTGAGGCTGTGGACTGAGACGATGACCCAGTCGTTGTAGCCGCCGTCACCACGGTGTAATGTGTGTTTCGCGTTTCCAACGACGGCTTTTTGGGCAAGCGTTACGCCTTTTTTCGTGAAGCGGGCTAGCCTCGTGAGCACACTCGAACCTACCCGCTTCACTTCCTAGTATGTTCGATATGTAGCAGTGTTTGCTAGAACCCTAGAACTTACTAATCACGACTTATCCGGAGCGATGACTAGCGTCTAAACAAGGCTAAATCAAGCCTAAATGGATAAACTTCAGCAGAGGTGGTACTCAAGTAGAAGGTGTCCATCTTTGCGTTACGCCCCGAGCCGGTTTTCAACAAATTTGTATATCCTATATATCCAACGATCTGCTTTTATTTTTTTCATTACTGATTTGGGGTAAATCCGTGGCAGAAAATATAACATCCTTAAACTTAATGGATAAATTTTCTTAACACGTCCATCTTTATAATAGATCTTCCCATTCCTCCTCCCTAAATAAACTCTTGGACCTATCTCATCATTAATCTCATCTTTTAAATAATTACTAGATACTTTATCATGTCCATGGATGATTTTAACCTTGAAATATGCATAAGACTGTCCCCACGGTCCGAACATATATTCAACCGGTAATATAGCATACTGTACATTGCTCTTAAATAATACCTTTCTTAATGGGATTTGATCATGGTCTCGACTAGCAGTTGCCAACTCGTTTAAATCAGCACCATCTTCAATCGGGATATCTGCGTTGGGTTGACCATGCTTGATTTGATTTTGAAGTTCGGCCTTCCATTCATTGAATAAATCAATATTTGAATCGTTTTTGTTATATACTACAATTCCTGTTCCTAGCTCTGGGAAAGCATCTGGTATCTCTTCAAAATCTAACCTGTTTTTCGCGGTCGATGGTCTAAATGCGATGTCTACTCTTTCTAAGAGGTGAAATAATGGGGTAATGTCGTCTAGAATGATTGCATCTGCATCAAGGAAAACCGTCTTCTGAAACGGTGAATTTTTAAAATTCTGTACTTTGTCTCTATAATCTCCATGCGTATCCTCTTTCAGAATTACTTCTTCAAACAATTCATAATTTACTTCGTTTGATAGAGACTGTGAAATAATAATGGCCGCCGGAAGGTCATTGTTTTTTTTAAGGGTTTTAACTGACCTACTAGCTTCTTCTATGTATTTTTTATCGCCTGTTGCAATATAAAGAACGCCTCTTTGCATACCAATACAAAATTATGGATTGGTAAATAAAGACAGCGATGGCTGCCGGTAGCTGCTACTACATAGGGTGAGTGACTTCCAATTAAAAGTGGAACAGGGTACCACAGAATTATTCACACGCCTTAAAGCCACTTTCCCGGGTGTGTCATTAACAGTGTTGACCCTTCTGTGGCGCCTTGGTGAAACAAAAACTTTTTTTAATTTAGCCATTACTACTGTGAATCAACCTTCGGCAAAATTCTATCATATGAGCATTTTTAAAAAGACTGTTGATATTTACAATAAAAAAGGATTCAGAGGAGTCCTATTAAGAGCATATCACCATAACAGAATTAGACCAGCGCGGAAATTAATCGAAAATGTTGCACAGCGAAATCTGAAAGGGGCAGTTTCATGGTTTAGTCAGATACTTTTAAAACGCGATTTGTACCTGTGGTACGTGCAGCAAACGAACAACTCTCCTTCACTATTTCACACAGAACTCGGGGAAATGTACCTTGATCCATACGATAGAGGACTTTCACGGGAGTTGTTGATACACGGTACCCGAGAAACAGAAACGAAAGAAGTATTCGAGTCGGAGCTTTCTAAATTCCGGTCCAGTACAGATGAACAGATAACGATCTTCGAGGTCGGAGCCAACCTCGGGTGGAATGTTCTCGTAGAATACCAGGTGTTGAATGACCAAGCGCAGATCATCGCTTTCGAGCCTTCACCGAAAAACTACGAGATTCTCCTGAAAAATATCGAACTCCATGGCGCACAGAACAACGTCGAAACCTATCAAGCCGCTATCAGTGCCGAATCAGGAATAGCAGACTTCGAGGTGACGAAAAAAACAAACCATAGCCGAATAAAGACTGACAAGATTCGAAAGGAAGACAACGTGATCGAGGACGTCATTCAGGTCGAACAATATTCGATTGACGAGTTCCTGCAGGACCAGCAGCTCCCACCCGATAGTATTGACGTACTCCGGCTAGATGTCGAAGGATTCGAAGTTGAAGTGTTCAAGGGAATGATGGGTGTTCTCGAATCCACACACCCGATGTTGATCTTCATCGAAACTCATGCTGGATACATCGACGACAGCGATCACGAATTCGTCATTGATGTCCTCCGTGAGAATGGGTTCGAACTTGTCCATGCATCGTACGATGAAGTTGACTCGTTCGAGGATGAGTTGGTCTACAACGTTG
>LFCJ01002076.1_pt1 | contig 14340 bp, 19 predicted proteins | sample 643141 | NCBI WGS metagenome assembly LFCJ01 (sample SAMN03766243, study PRJNA286221) | soda lake metagenome | biome: soda lake; feature: Kulunda steppe; material: water; isolation source: sample B1-Br-g2 brine of Lake Bitter-1 | place: Russia: Kulunda steppe | collected 2010-07 | reverse complement strand
GATTCAAGTGCAGATTTTCCTGCTTCGACCATCCAAAATAGCTGCTTGAATCCCATTTGAATCATATTTGAACCCATCTGAACATCGCATAACTTCAAGCGGGTGATTCAAACGCGAATCAAATGGAATTTATTTGATTCAATGATGATTCAGTGAACCACAACTTTCCGACGCTGATGGAGTCAAAGTCACAAACAAGTGCCTGTGTCGATGCAAAACCTTTAAGTAAAATTGTAAAATAAGCAAATTGTTCTGCAAATTTCCTTTCCAAAAAGCACAATTCCAAGCAAGAGCTTAAAAGAAGGACATCATGATGTTTATTATCTTGGACGTCATGCAAGTCACATTTGTCACAGAGCCTATTGTTGATTTGCCAACAGCCAGTCTCAACTCTCAGGGTATGGGCCCCCTGCAAAAATGAGCAATGTTACGAAGCACATGCCTACTCAGTTCAAGCTGACAAACACAGCGTGATCTCTGCGCAATTCCCCATGAGATTCATTGTGCTGCACCTGTTGTAAGCAATGAGTGGAAGGTGGTTTGGGTTTAACGGGTATGGAAGTAATCAGAATGGCATCAGGGCAACTCGTGGTCACCACAAACGGTAAGCCTGTCTCTGAATGTCGGTAAATGGCCGTCGAAAAGCCAGCCAGGTAATATCCTATAATTAGTATGCTCAAAAATTTGAAGGTTTTGCTGGGCCCGAGAGCCTTTACCGATGGCTTTCATGACGAGGCTGCAGGATATTATGGCGTTCAGTAATCATTCCAGAAATGAGATTTTGTTGACAGCCAAAGAGACAAGAAGATCACTATCTGTTTTAAGTATGTCAACAGGTTGTTGACAGAGTGGACGCTGAAGGCTCGTCGACTTATGAAAGAGGACAGCACGTTTTTGATTGAAAAAGGTGCCTGTGCGGTAGCTACCTACTATAGCAAAAGATATTGCGTTTCATTTGGAGGGAGAGATTGAACATGCTCCAAAATATGTTGCTTATACCTTTGTAGACGTGTGGAACCAGACTCTGATAATAAAAAGGATATTCCTGTTCTTGAGTTGGCATAACCCAGTCTATGGTTCAAGTGCACGTGGGAAATAAATGAGGCTTGGAGATTTTGAAGATAAGTCAGTCTCGTGCTATGTTGAGGAGCTTAAGCTCCAGATCCTTGTTGATTAACTTCTGCAACCGCTAACCAGCTAACACCATAGAAGGGGTTTCCACCAGGGCCTGCATTGTGATTGGTCGTTTTGATAGGTATAATATTTCCATGGCAGGCTGGGTATTTGGCAAGGGCGTCTGCTCAGTCATTTCCAGCAATTCCAGTGTGAGACTTTACTCTCTAAAGGAATGTGTGGGATTGAGAGTTACAGATGGTATTAGAAAGGATTTCGAGGACATCTCCTTGGACATGGTGGCGGTGCTTTTCTGGGTACAACAATTGTTTGCTTATTTGATGAAGTGAGGTGAGGCTGTCTGTGGCACTATGATTATAACCGTGTGCAATTGCAGCAGCTGTGGCTGCCAGTTCTGCTCTCCCAATGCTGTTGGTTATACCAGCATCATAAGGTTCAACCAAACTAGAGTTGACCGTACTGGGGTGGTAGACACCTGCCTCAATACCTTGACCCCCTTCTTGAATATGGCAGCTACCATCTGTAAAGGTCCAGGACTTCCAGTCAGCAGTATTGAGTGTGAGACATGGTTTGGATTGGTGGAGAGAGGGGGTAACTTCACCCGAAGCAGGTCTGTGGGGGCACGTGGTGGTGTGAAATTTGTCTGAGTGAAGCTTCTCAAACTTCTTGAGATCAGTCGCTGTCTCAGTGTGTGTTTTTTTTGTGTATGGGATCATAAGCAATGCTCTTAAGGTGCCGGTGTGCTTCAGGAATGTCCTGGGCAAGATTTTGTAGCCATGAAGGGTTGTGGTTTTTCAGGTTTAGCTATATTATGGAGATTCCAGGAAGCCTGGGGTAGAGGAGTCCCCTGGCTAGTCCAGGATTGAGGGGTAGCGTAGGTGACCTCATTAGCTGGAATCGTACCAAGTTTATAACACAGGTGAAGATAGGTTGTCAGGAGATATGAGTAAGGGTTAGTATTAATGGATCCCTTCCAAGATGGTAGGAAAATGAAGGTGGCAGTTGTCTTGGTGCAGAGGATGGCTGACTAGATAGCATGCCTTAGGCTGAGGTGCATGGTATGGTCGTTACAGATGGGATGGCACACAGAGAAACCAGTAAATTGGGATAAGAGGGAGTTGGGCAACAAAGAGTGTGTCACGTGAATCTGCACTCCAATAATGGGGTTAGCTTGGGTTGTACTCGAACGGAGAGGCCATTTTCTCTTATGTTACCAGAGCCCATTTTTGGAGGGCAGTATGTATGTGGAATGGAAATGCTCGCGAGTAGGAGTCTTTGATTTTCTTGTCATGGCATTCCGTTCTAATTTTGTTTCCCTGGCAAGTAATCCTAGAAGCTCTGGAGCAAATCTCCCAGTTGCGGGTGTGTTGTTGTTGTGGAAACCTTTAAGCTTGGTTTTTTGGAGCGCTGTATGAAAGATGCTTAGACGTTCAGGTGCCATCATGCCCAGGCATTTACCATCTGTGCTGTCTACTCTTGATGTATAGATTTCTGGGAGAATAAGGGGGGAATGGTGTGTGTGTACACACATGTGTGATGGGTGGGCTGCTCAGTGGTGGCACATCTATTTTTGGATTTGAATGGTAGGTATCCAAGGTGACTGTATTTTCCAGTTCTATCTCCAACTTTTGTCTCTAGGCTTGACTGGGACAAATCTCCAGTCGTCTATGGAAATTACTTGCATGTCATAGAAGTAGATGGTGTTGACAGCATCTCAGGCACTAAATGAGCGAGCTTTGTTCCTCTTATAGTTCCAAAGCGCATGAACCATGGATGCTGGGTCTAGACGTTGGGTGTGGGGGCCTGGGCATTTCAGATTTGTGTCGACCAAGCGGAGTCTTCTTTGCTTGGAGGCACTTGATTGCAGACCGCAGCTCAGGGTTGTGTGGACGACAGGTACAGAAAGAGCTAGTTGTTGCGCAGGGGGTGTGTCAGGAATTTGGCAAGGGGGCGTATGCATATTATTTGGACAAGTGATCTTGAAGAGCATTGAGAGTCTGTCCTTTTGCTGGGAGGTTAATCATGCTGTTGTGCAATGTCAGGCGTACCTTGGGTGCCAGCATGTGCCAGTTGAGTCATTGATGGAACAGCTTGGAGTAGCTGCTGTATCAAGTGTGAGCCAAGGGTATGATTGCATCTAGATGGCTGGCGTTGGGTATAAGATCTTAATTGAAATTTTGAACGAGTCTTGTTGCTGGGAGGTCCATTTTTTTATGTTCAATTGCTATTTTGCTCTACGTCTGGTTTGGTTGGTTGGGGTGTATGTTGACTGTTGTGGTTGAAACATCTGCAATGTCTGTGGGGTCTGGGTGAATTTCTTGCGTGTGGGGCAAGGTTCCAGGTTGGCTTGTGTGTTGTTGTTGAGGTCTCCATGCATCAATTCTGCATTGCCATGGTTGATAGCAGATGGAGATGGAGGGTTCAAAGTACGAGGGATATCATATCGCAATGATTGCGTCCAGACACTTCATGTCAGTAGTGGGTAGCAGAGCGAGGCTGTAATGGAGGCACTTGAGTGGTTCAAATATTGGTATGTTTTCTGCTCTGAGGTTAATACAGGTAGTGGATATGATGAATGTTACACTGAAATAGGTGTCAACTTTAGCGCTGACGTGTGTATTGTTAATTTTGCGGTAGATGGCAAGGGTGCCGGCTTCAGTGCTTTTGTACGCCAAAAGCTTATGAACTTAGTAAGTTACTGGAGGTGAGTTCTTCAAGAACAGAAGTTCTGTTTGGCATAGGTTGACAAGGGCGGCCAGTTTGTAAATTGCTAGTGCCTTCAGAGTATCATAGAGAGTTCTAGAAAAAAACAAGTTTTGGGGCAGGTAGGTTGGAGGGCCTTGGGGTTGCCGCATCAGAGGGGATATCCCTTTCAGAGGCAAGCCAGGTTATGTCATTAAAAGGGTTATCACCGATGCCAGCGCACGGCATCCCTGTGTCTGCAATATTTGCGTTGACTTGGGTTGCTTGATACTTGGCTACAGCATCTGCGCACTGATTACCAGCAATACCAGCATGAGATTTGACCCTGGAAATAGCTGCGCAGGGGTTGGTGAGTTGCGGATAGCTTGCAAGACTCGGAGCATCTTTGAAATATCTCCTTGTTTGAGGTGGCGCTGAAGCTCATGGTACAACAAGTGCTTCCTGACTTGGTGGAGAGACGAGAGGCTGAATAATACAAGTTGTGAAAGCAGCCATTTTAGATCTGCGGATAGAGTTTGTAATGCCCATACCATTTGGTTCAAAAAAGCTGGAAGTAGAGGTAGAAGGCCCTCCAACCTACTTCAGTGGGTACCACCCGGGTGGTATGTGCCTGTACCTGTCACTTGGTTTCCTTGATGAGTCTGGCAGCTGCCGTCAGTGTATGCCCGCTCCTTTCAGTCAGGTACTTTTTGGCAAAGTGTGGGCTATATTTTGTTGGGAGGAATGCTTCTCAGTTGTGGTTGAGATAATGTATGTGTCAGGTATGGTGGAGGTTTGCCTAATGCTTGCACCAGTTGTAGACTTCTTCCTTATTTCACGCAAACAGGGGTTACCTTGTTGGTATACTATAGGACATTGCTGTGTCCGCTCGCGTCTTGTAACAAACAAACAAACAAACATACCAAGTAGTCTTTTTTCCTCTCTGTCAGTAATCAAGAGGAAGTTTCCAAAATTTACTGGAACCAGTTTCAGTTCTTGGGTGGCAGGCATTAAGAATTGGGTCATAACTGATTTTTCGTGCTTCCAGGTAAACTGGCTTAACTTGGGTTAGTTACTAGCAGAATTGGGGGGCCTGGCAAATGTGAGCTTATTATCAGCAGGTGCTGGCAGCTAACAAGCCATTCAAAATTGGTACTGCCCCTGGCCTCCGGCCATCCCTCTGCCCTTTTTGTCGGCGTCAAATCTTTGATACCACTGGAGCTTCAAAGGGTTGACTTCACAGGCTTATAACTTTTGGGCCAGTAGACTCAAGCACTCCAGGTGCTTGATTTGATGACCAGACGGAAGGCATCCGCCTAGTTGGCTTCAAAGCCTCAGGCTTGTCACGGTTGATTCGTCATAAACCTCGTGTTAACTTAACTAGTGTTTCTGACTCTTGACTGTCAGAAAAAAGAAAGAAAGAAAGAAAGAAAGAAAGAAAGAAAGACTACGCCAACAAGGTAACCCCTATTTGCGTGAATTTAGAAAGAAATTTACATCTGGTGCAAGCACCAGGCAAACCTCCACCATCAAACTAGGAAGAAGTTCATGGGTCGGGAGGGTTCTGAAAAGAGCCATATGTTCTTTCCTTAAGGTTCTTCAACCTCCTACTTCAAGTTGTATCTATATGTTTGTTGCGTATTGACTAGAATGAGTGTTTAGATCGAGAGTAAGTTTTCTTACTCTACACCAGTCTAGGCCAAGCTTACTGAGGGGTAGCACCGTCAGAAGCACTTGATGGACGTGCGCACTGTGGCATGCAGCATAAATGTGTTAGGTTTCATAGCTTTGAATAATCAGCTTGACGAGGTCCACTGGAATTCCATTGAATGTATTATACATACTAGCAAGTAGTACTGTTACTTGATTTTAGTAGTACTTGCTGGTTTCCTGCCCACATTTACAGCTTAATTGTTGGTACGAACATGTGTGTGAATGCATGTGTGTATACATGTTGGGATCAGCATGATGGTAAACAACCAAGTTTGACATGGATGTGGATAAGGAACTCAAGCATGCGATTCAAATCTTAGTACAAAGACAGAGACCAATTGTTTTTGGTCAAGCTGTAATGATGTATGCTACATAGGTACGATGTGTGCAGGGCAGTACTTGGAAGGCAACTTTAGGATGGCACATACTCAACAAACTCGCACAGCAGCATCAAGGCTCCCCAATCGTACTTGCAAGGCTCCTGCTTCACAACCATTGACCAAAATGAGAGGCACAGCACACCTTTGTAGTCACACTTGTTCTTGCACACCGACAGCTTTGTTTAGAATGACACCAACAATGCCTGTTTAACATAACGAAAACAGCAATTATAAGCGCAGACCACCAGATTGAAGCCAAGCCCAGCTTTGATAGGCTCTCCGACACGCATGAGCACGAATAATGGCTTTGTTGCCAAACAAAGCGCAGCTGTACATGCCTGAGTTGTCTAAACTAACACTGCAACGGATACACTTTCAGGTGAGAGAATACACGTGCACCAGGCATTAAGTACCAGGGGCACTGGGCGGCTACACTTTGCAAACATTGAAATATGAAATCTGAAGAAATCATACGAACCCTGCCAGGGTCAAGAGGCATGAGGCACTCTCGTTTGCTTGTGCTTAAACACTGCTGACTCTACCGCCAGCGCCCCGGCTTGCCCAGTTGGCACACGCACACACATGCCGCTGTGCCCAGCACCTCCTGTTTGGGGAGTGGGGTAGCAAGCAGGCCTAGAGCCTGGGCTCCTGTCTGCCAAGCTGTCTGCCAACCTGGGCTCCTGTCTGCCAAGCTGTCTGCCAACCTGGGCTCCGCTGCTGCCAAGCTGTCTGCCAACCTGGGCTCCTGTCTGCCAAGTCCTGTCTCCACCCTATACCCTGGGCTCCTGTCTGCCAAGTCCTCCTCTCTACACCAGCCCGTCAGGAGGCAAAGACACCAGATTGCCCAGCGCCCCTGGTAGATGCAGGTGCGCTGTGTGCATGAGCACAGGCCAGCGGATGCAGCTACCATGCAGCAGCACCTCTACCACTGCCTCTGCCTCTGCCAACGCCCGCTACCGCCCACCCCACGCACCCACCTGCCCGCCCTCACTGCTCAACCTGCCAGTCCCGGTTTTCAGGCAGGTGCTGACCGTTTATCTCTGCCCCGTAGTTGGTGCGCCGGTTGCGGTAGTACCTGATCGTGGCGTCCATGCTCTACGTGCACCACACAAGGATGGGTGGCTGTGTGTGCATGTATGCGCGCGCGTGTATATGCAGGCAGGGGGGGGGTTTCAGCAGGCAAGCCAAGTTGCAGCAACGCAGCAGCAGCACCCGCACTGTGCTGTTTGGTGATGGGATCATGTCTGAGAGGGCTCTGCTCATCCCCAGTTTGCTGATCAAGTCTGCAAGGGCCCTGCTCATCCCCACTTTGCTGATTAAGTCTGCAGGGGCCCTGCTCATCCCCAGCAGTTCCTCCAAACACATACCAGCCCCTGCCCCTGCCCCCACCTGCTGCAAACCTGCTCAGCCAAAGTTGAGGCCATCCTGTGGGGGCGTGGCAGCAGAGGGGCGGATCAGGGCTCAGCTCCACAGTGGGCGTGCATGCATCTTAGCGGGAGACAGTGCTTTGATGCAGTGTGGTTGCGTGGAGCAGCACAGCAGCAGGGCCGTGGCAGTGAGGCCACAGCTCGGTGGCGGCAGGTGCACGGTGCACACCAGGCACAGGGTGTGTGTGTGCAGGCGCCGCGCATTTTCGTGCAAGTGTGCATGTGAGCTTGCGTGTGTGCATATGCATGCACATGTGTTGGAGCATGTGCGCGCCCAAGGCTTGCTTGTACGCACACTGACCTAGTCGCCGCAGGCTCGTGCTGCAGCTGCACGCAGGCCACTACTCACGTGTGCGCTCGCCTGAGGGTGGCGCACAGCTCGGGGGCAGGGGCAGCCTATTCAAACTGCACATGCAGGCCAGCGCCGCAGTGTGTGGGTGAGGCGCATGAGCGGCGACCCAGCTTTTACAGGCAGGTGGGCGGGCGGGCAAGTTGGGGCACCTTGCAGGGGTTCGGTGTGAGGTGCGCTGCGCAGCGGCATGCATGGCATGTGCTGCTGGAACATGGCCCTTGCATCCAAAGAGGGCCCTTACGGCGTGCTGTGTTTCAGGCTGCGCAACGCACGGCAGGCACTCAATGCAACGGGGTCCTGCGTGAGGCCGTGCTGCTTGCTGCAGAGGGCGCGCCACTTGGCTTTTGGCCCTTGCCCCTCGCTGCCAATGCTCGCCGCCGATGGCGTGTGCTGTGAGCGCGGCTCTGCCGTTTACCAGCAGGGGGTGCTGGTGCAGGGGCAGGGGCAGTGGCAGTGGCAGTGGGTGCCAGCAGGGGGGTGCTGATGCAGTGGCAGGGCACGTGGGCGAGCTCGCCCGCTTACTACAAGTTGGTGCAGGGCAGAGAGGCCTGGGGCCTGCAGAGGCCGTTGCCTGTGAAGCAGCATTGCAGCCCCTCCATAGTGCAGAAGCAGTTCCGTGGCTGGATCAGCGCCCCGAGGGGGCGCCGTGAGGATGGGGGAAAAAATACGGACAGGACGGGCTGCTCACTTTTCCCTTCATGCCCTCGATCAATCTGTGGCGGATGGAGGCGTCGGAGAAAAGGAGCAGAGCACACAGGAACACACAAATAAATAAGGAGAACTGCAGTATCTGGTTGCCCCTCTTGGCTGCAGCCCAACACGCACGTGACTCGACTCACGTGCTGCAGGGCATGTGGTGAGGGGGCGCCGCAGCTGCTCGCAGCGCTACACACGTACCCTTGACCATGCACGCAGGAGCAGCATGGCCCCGTGCACCCCAAATACCTGGTCCGCCACTATCATCATGTTCTGGATCTCTATCGGCAGGTCGTCCATGATGGTGGCCTGCAGCGTGGGCGGCCAGTCAGCAGTGACATGCGCTTGCCCTTTTGATCCACCTTGACTCATGCACGCGCAGGGGGCCTCAGTGACATGCGCTTGCCCTTTTGATCCACCTTGACTCATGCACACGCAGGGGGCCACGAAGGAAGGCACCGGTGTGAATGGCGCGTCGTCACAGGCAAGACCTGTGCTCCTGCTGCCCTCCAAATTGCACGGAGGCTTTGATGTGTTGCCTGCTACGGCACAAGTGGTCCAACAGAGATGGATGTGTTTGCACCAGGACAGGCGCCTGCTGGTAGCACAGCCGCCTGGGGCAGTGGCGGCACACTCCACGGCCCGAGGATGCAGCTGAGACCTGCACACCCTGCTCAGTGGACATTGCCCGGGCATGCGTCCCTCAGCACAGCCGCTCAAGGCAGCGGGTGCACTCTGTGACCCAAGACAGTCTGCTGCACGCCCCGCACGTTGTGGGTGGGCACGCGCTGCTCACCTTAGGGTAGTAGTCGAGCCGGAATAGCAGCTCCGGGTGCTCCGACAGCAAGTCCAGCACGATGTCCAGGTCCCTGTTGGTGAGGAGAGGGAGGGGGAGGGGGGTTGGTGCAGGATGTATGCACAGACATCTTGGCGCAACAGAGCTCATGAGGGAAGGGAAGAGGCCCCAGGGCCATGCCCTAACCCATCTGCTCAGCCACGGTGTGTCCTGACTTCTCAGCCAGCAGTCTGTGTGTGTGTGTGTGTGTGTGTGTGTGTGTCCTGACCCATCAACCCAGCCAGCACGGTATCTGGGTTGTTGCAGGCCAGCTTGGACGGCTGTGCAGGCAGGGGCGCGCTCGCCAGGGGCGGGCATGGAGCCATCGAGAGCGGACAGGCCCTCTGCCCTCTCTGACTGTGCTGCTGTGCGCCACACCACAGCCTCACATCGTTGCCTCTCCCTACTGAAGGAGTCTGCTGCGCGCCGCACTGCAGCCTCACATCGTTGCCTCTTCCTAATGAGGGAGTGTCTGTTGCGAGTCATGCCTGCCCCTATGGCCCCATGGAGCACATGCGCGCCCATGCGGTGCTCACCCGCTGGGGTGCAGCTGCATCAGGCGCGCCACGCAGCGGTCAAAGCGCTCCGGCAGGTCTGCAGACCATAGGATGCGAGGCTGCTTGGGAATCATGCCCATTACATCCCTGCGCGCACAGTGCATGCATGCAGGCATGTGTGTGTGTGTGCGCGTGTGTGTGCGTGCGCGTGTGTGTGCGTGCGTGCGTGTGTGTGCACACGTGCATGCATGCTTAAATTGCGCCTGCATGCAACCATGTGCGCCTGTGTGTAGGTGAGGGGGGTGAGGGAAAGCATGCGCGCACACTGACATGACTGTGTGCAGGAGAGGCATGCATCCAGCACGATGATGCACTGCATGCGCGGATGCGAATGCATCTCTTGGTCCTCCAAAACGTCTGGGCTGAGGCTAGACTTGGCAGCCCTCCTCTGACATGCACCACTTCCCAAACACTCATGGGGGGGCGACTCACGCCCAGGCTGCACACACACACACACACACACACACACACACACACACACACAAACAAGCATGCTCACACATAGACATGTGCGCATGCACATGCACACATGGACGTGCACATGCATGCACGCATGCACCTACAAAAATGCGCGCACCTGCGCGGCATGCGCTCCACCAGCATGATGAGGCAGCGCATGGCCCAGCCCAGGTCCGCGGACAGCACGGCGGCATCCTTGGCCACGACGCGTGCGACGTCGATGCCCGGCAGCACGCGCCGCCACCGGACCATCTTGGCGGCCAGCATCTGTGCGCGTGCACGTGTGCAGGTGTGGCAGTGCGCATGCAGGGGCTGCATGCAAGGCAGGCGACCCGGGGCGCTGACCTGCGCCCATCGTTGGCTGAATTGCAGGCAGGCAGGCGTGCTTGGACGCACACTCAGCCTGTGCAGCACATGGGTAGGCTGGCGTGTGGTTGAGGCAAGGCAGGTGCAATGAGTTTGTACGCGCATGTGTGTTTGTGCGCAGAATACTTATGCGTGCACTGCGACGCATGTCGAAGGTTGCACGCAGGTCACGCTGAGGTTACACCCAGGTCATGCTGAGGTTGCGCGGTCACGCAGGTCCGCTAAGCGCAGGCCAAGGTGGCAAAAGACAGGTGGCATGCCAAGGAATGGCATGGCATGAGCGCCTTGACTCCACTTGGCTCACACATTGATGCTCCCAGCGCGTGCACCCATGCACCCATTTCAGTGCCTGCACCTACAGCACCAGGCATTGGTGTACAACACAGGCTCATCTGCACGGACGGGCGTACACCCACGCATATTCACAGCCAGAGGCGCACCTCCAGGGTGTGCGGCATGGGCCTCGGCCCGCTCCCCTGCTGCTGCGGCTGCTGCTGTGGCTGCTGCTGCCCGCCGCGGACGGGCTGCGTGTACAACTCCCGGTACAGCGCATTGGACTCCGCGAGGCTGAGGCCCTGCTCTTGAAAGAAGGCCACAACCTGGGCGCAATTGGCACGGCAGTGTGTGTGCATGAACACACACACTGTGAGCACGGGGGATGGCACAGGCGCTCAGTGGCAAGTTTCAGTGTGGGTGCCACTGCTGGTGGGGCTGTCTGAGGCATTTGACCGGCCTCTGCGGCGTGGACGCCTGTCCAGCGCTTTCAGTGCAGCTTCGGATGGGCCGATGCAACACAGAGTCTGGAGGGATGCACACACACACAGGCGGCAGCAGCTCCCCCATCATATGCAGAGCCTCTGCTTGTGATTCAGCGCAGCAGGCGGTCACAATGTGCGGCAGGTTGTAAGCCTACCCAAGGCTGCTGCTCTGCATCACGGCCTAGGACAGCATGATGAAGGATCTGCCACCGCTGCCGCCGCTGCAGCCGCTGCTGCTGCCATCTGCTGCCTGTGCCATGTGTGTGTTTGGGTGTGCACATGCTTGAGATGCACGCGTGGCAAGCGGGACAGGGTGTGGTGGGCTGCAATGCCTGCATGCAAGCCCGGCGCACGCACCTCTCCCTTCCTCCCCTAAAAATGGTCACAGGCTCCCAGCACACAAGCCCCACCTAGCAGCAGGCCACGCAGCACACGGGGCGCAGATGCGTGTGCACACAGGGACACACATGCACACAAATTGCCACAGGGGCCCCTGCACCTGTGACTTGCTTGGCAACAGGGAAAGGTCACACACAATCACACAGAGACCTCCGTACCTGTGATTCGCTTGGCAGCAGGGACGGGTCTACAGGAGCGCCTGTGCAGCCACAGCGCAGGAGGAACAGCCCATGAACGACACACACAAATGACGCATGGCGGATCAGATGTATTTAGCACACTTTCTTGCTGTGAGGTGTACGGCAAACCACTGTTCCTGTGTGGCCTCTCCTCGCATGGTAGACAATGTGCAGGCGTCAGGCGTTTGCCTGGTGCTGCACAGCAAATGCCCAAGGAAGCAAGACCAAAGCACATGGTGGTAGAGGTTCAGCGGTGTCGCCAGCAAATTATTATGCTCAGCTTATTTTATCAAGGAATAGAATGCGAGTGGGCTTTTCAGCAACTGCCCTGTGTGGGACAGACGCAGTCAGGTTGGCTTTGCTCCATGCAAGTTGCGCACTACGCTGCACGCCCAGCCCACACGATGTGCTACCTCTGCCTGCAATTTTGCGCTTGTTATACTCCGGATCCTAACGCTGCCTTTGCATTATCAATTGGAAGCCCCTTGAAGGTGATGTGCCTGTGCTGGGGAACGTGCTGCATCAGCAGCTCGGCTTGCGCGGATACCTTCCAAGCACCACAAACCACATGGCTTGTTTTGGGCATCCACACAGGATAGCCATGTTGATGTCCGTGTCTTTTGCACGCCTGGCGCCGTTGCACATGTGGGAGTTGCGTGCGCTGTGATCGTACGCAATCAACCGTTCCAACCAGCTGATACCTCAATCCTCCCCAAGGAAACCGCAGCACGACAACCATATCTCTTGGACATCAGCTTGCTTGCCATGCAACCACAGCTGTGCCAATCATGCTAGCGGGCATTGAACTGGTGCTCTGTGTAATGTGTAGGCTGCCACAGCGTGGATGCTGTTGTGCTCGAACTCACTCAAGTCCGCTCCTTGAGGGTCTGATGCCCAGGCCACCTCCAGGTCATATCTGAAAGCAAGGAATGGGCGCAGGTGTTGCTCTGTCTGAGGGCTATGTCTCATATAAGTTTGGAGGACCTAAACGCAGCTGCTGCGCACAGACTAGGTCGCCAGGGACAACGCACAGTCCACACACGCAGGGTATGTTAACAAGGTGGAACAAAAGCCTCAGCGATCTCAGCGACAATCACAGACGAGGACCACTGGTGATCGGCGTCTGGAACCATGTTATGACACGCCTAGAGATCAACCAGGTCCAATCAAACAGGCTTGATCCTCCCTGCAAGCCTCTTCGTGCATTGACCAAGCACCCCCCCCTCCAAGCTCAGAATCTGCATCAGCAGTGTTTGTTGGGGGGGGGGGATCCACCCAAGTTTTGCACAAACCCAGCTGTCAGTGCCCTGCCGTCTTTTTGAGGCTGCATCACAAGCTAGCTCCACGCACCTCGTTTGCAAACTGGCCATCGTGGAAGCCTGCTGGAATATCTCTCGTGCCTGCATGCATACCAGTGCTGCGGTTTGAATCGCTCCTTCCAGATGTGGCGGTGCAAGTACTACAGGGAGTGTCCTATTCGCAGGCAAGAGCACGAGCAATGTGATCACCGAGTTTGCTTCATTGAGTTCAGAACAGAACTTCCTCAAAATTCATCCTGGAGGCTAATCCGCCTTCAGACTGGCTGGACCTCACCTCTGCATAGGCCTGCACATGCAGCAAAGCAGAAAAAAAGGATAGCGCTCTGAGTCTGATCGGAGGGAGCTTGTCAAGCTCTAGAGCTCAGGAACACAGGGCTTTCCAGAAACAACTGTTCATTGAGTAGCAACCCACCTCGACATTGTCCAGCCTCTCCCTCATGTCATCCCCCTCATCTGCCCTGACTGGGTCACAAAGAGTGCGTCTTCTTCTCAATGAGCGATACTTATTGTGGTAAGTGCCTGGTCTCCTCAAACTGCAAACCGCAGGCGTGCAAAGAAGTCTTGCACATTGGCTGTTGGTGAAGGATGGGTGTGCACACCCTGTGGGGAGAGCAGAGTGACACATCACCCTGCTCACAGAGGTTTGGTACCACAGGTTGCAGTCCAAAATAAATCAAAAATAGAATAATGTATGGTCAATCGCTATTACAGTACAGAATTACAACTACACACATGAATCATCTAAACATAAGAAATGAATTCAAAATCTTTACTTCATGCTTACACAGTAAGTTGTGACCGGGTCGTATTGCGTATTGACCGATGATGCGTCCGGGCGAGGCATAGTGGTCGATATTGTTATCTCGTGGGGATAAAGTATAGAATTGATACATTTGCATGGGGGCAGCGACCAGTGCCAGTAAGTGAAATTTGGAACTTGCTTCGAAGTTGCCACTTGTGCCATCCGGGTTTTTGATCTGTGGCTTTGCTGTTTTGCACTGGAAAAGAAGCATTTATTGCATGCTTTGTTTGCAAAAATGGCTTGGGAAGCCTGATGGCTGGCGCCTGAGTGCGGGCATGTCCG
>LFCJ01002075.1_pt1 | contig 14344 bp, 15 predicted proteins | sample 643141 | NCBI WGS metagenome assembly LFCJ01 (sample SAMN03766243, study PRJNA286221) | soda lake metagenome | biome: soda lake; feature: Kulunda steppe; material: water; isolation source: sample B1-Br-g2 brine of Lake Bitter-1 | place: Russia: Kulunda steppe | collected 2010-07 | reverse complement strand
GAGTTTGAAGACGATCCAGAGCACTACTTCCGCTGTATCTCAGGGCGATACCCAGACAACCTCGAAGGACGTCACAACGAACGCGTCCTGGTGGTTGTCGACGAGTCTGACAAACCCGACATCACCCAGGAGCACTTCGACTCAGCGCAATCGTCGATCACTGACGAGAAAGATCGTATGGTAGTGATTGGCAATCCACCTCGAGACGAAGGGAACTCCCTGTACGATCTAATGGTTGATCCTCGGTACGAGGTAATCCAGTTCTCGTCGCTTGACTCACACAATGCACAATTAGATGCTGGATTGGTAGAAGGTAACAAGATACCCGGACTGGTTGATCTCAACCAGATCCGAGAGGACTATCGCTCGTGGAACCGCGAGAACTTCCCCGGCTTCGATAGTATGGCCGAGACGCTCGAGCGGGACGAGGAGACAGGTATCTTAGAGTGCACTGAGAAGGGCCTCGACGAGCGCTGGTACCGACGTCGGCTTGGCGTCATTCCACCTACGGGCGCGAAGTCTGTCCGTCCGTTCTATGCGGAGGATGTCACCACTGGAGAGAACAATTGGCAAGCTATCGACGCCGATGCAGACGTTGGATACGACGTCTACGGTGTCGACGTTGCCCGAGGTGGTGGTGATCGGACAGTAATTGCTGGGATCACACCGAAGCGTGTGGATATTCTCGAATCAGTCGAGTCGCCTGGAGATCACTCGGTAAACAAACGCCTCGTTGAGAGGCACGTGGAGGACTCACACACTCCCGTCATCATGGACGCAATCGGCGAGGGATCAGGGATCGCTGATGAGCTCAAACGTGAGGGCTACAACGTCACACGCTACAAGGCAAGCGAGAACGCTCGGCAGCGAAAAAAGTACAACGACTGTCGAACCGAAGCACTCTGCGAGCTCGGCCAGTGGTTAGAAAACGGTGCTATCGAACCACGTAGCGACGTCGCATCTGAACTTAGAGAGGCTGCTCGTCATATAGAGCTCGAGGAGAAGTCTCTCAAAAGTGGAACTACGTGGAAGGCTACCTCGAAGTCGGATTTGAAAAAGAGTACTGCTCTTGGACGATCTCCTGACTTGCTTGATGCAGTCTCACTCGCTGCGTGGGGCCTGACAGTCGACAAAGCCTCGTCGAACGCTGGGTACGCGTTCTTCTCGTACTGATTGCAGACAATTTTCTGACATACCTAACTTATGAGTTTACGTAAACGACTACAATCTGCCTTTTTGAGCCAAGGCGAGCCCGACGTACAGTCGGAGAATCGAGCGGACGAATACGGATACTACACGCTTTCGGGTGATACACACCGCATTCGCCCAAATAAAGGCGATCTAGAGCACTTCTGGGATCAGTATCGCACCTGTCCGATCGTCCGACGCGGGATCGACATCTACGCAGAAGACATTACAGCACCAGGATATCGTGTTGAGAGTGACAATGAGCAGCTGAGTGAGGAACTCGAAGATTGGTTATCGAATTCGGCGATTGTTGCGGGCGAATCACACCGCGATTTCGCCGAGATCCTCGACGGATCGATCATCCAAGAGGAAGTTCGTGGGACTGCACTTGTCGAGATCGTTCCGAAAGCAGAAAATGGAGATGAGATATGGGGCTTCCGCCTGATTAACGTCTCAACTGTCTCTGCGTACACCTACGAGAAACAGGCCGTCCTCATTCGGCCCGAAGATACAGATCTGACGGGCGTTGATACCACGCCTCGTAGTGAGGCAGCTGCGTACGGACAGTGGGACAACAAAGCACTCGCCGGCCCTTTCGACAGCAAGGATACGATCCCACTGTCACAGAATGACATCATCAAGATCGTAAAAGATCCAGATACATCCGATATCTTCGGCAACAGTTCTATCGAACCCGTCTCAAGTGAGATCGACGAACTCTACCGGATGCTGGACGACGTCGGCGAGGCCATCCACTCGAAGGGGTATCCACTTTGGGTGTTCTACCTGGGTGAGCCGAATGGTGATGTAGCCGATCCACGCGCCGGCATCTGGCCCGAAGACAAGATGCAGAAGTACCGAGACGAGCACAAGAAAGGCAACTGGAGCTCGAACCAGAAGGACTTCGTTCCGGGTGATGTCAACGTTGATCGCGTTGAAGGTGAAGTGCCTGAAGTAGAGGAACTCCTCGATTGGTACGTCGAAGAGATCGTCTCCGCACTTCCAGTGCCGAAGTACAAGCTCGGCTTTACTGACAGTATCAATCGAGACGTTACGTCCGAGCAGTCTCCGCAGTACGAGCGGAAAGTCGACAACAAACGACGTCAGCTCGAGAAACGATTTACGCCTGTTATTCGACGCAAGGCCGAGGATCTCGGTTACAGTGAGAGCGACATTGCATCTGTGGAGCTATCTATCGAGAAATCACTGGGTGAGAACCCGCTCCAGCGCGATGACTTCGATGCATCACAGTTCGCTGAGTTCTGTCGTGGACTCCAAGCTGCTGCTGGTGATGAAGGGAATCCGAGTGACATTGTCCCGCCAGAAGAGATGCGTGATCTTCTCGGGCTGCCTGATCAGGATGGACAGTCAGAGAGTCTACTCGAAGATGGACTGGACGAATCAGACGAAGAAGTCCAAGCCCAGTTTGAGGAGCTCTATGGTGAACCATCGACGCCTGATTCCGTTGGGAGCTTCGAGAATCTCGAACTCGACACATCGACTGAATCAGAAGAGCAGCCAGCTCAGAGTTAGCCATGAAAACGTGGACTCACACACTGTGAGTTGAACCACACGCTGTCCTCCGATCACGTCGCACACTTGCATTGACTACCAACTGAACGCAGTGCTGTTTAGACACCCCCCCATCATCCGTGCCAACTCAAGATCCGACGCGAACCAGTACCCTTCGAGGCGACTTTGAGTCAGAGACGCAGAAACGATTCCGTTCTCTGAAGGGAGACGTTCGTGAGTCAGTCGAAGATCTAGACGTACTCCATCTCGGCAGCCAACGAGCCGTCAATCGAGCGCCTGATCCAGACGACTATCAGTTCCTGTCTGATCCCGAAAAGCGTCAGCGCTTCCAGGCGTGGCTTCGAGAGCGCGTTGATGACGGAGTGTTGGTTCCGACAGACGGTGACGCTGTCCGTCGAGGCGATCACTGGACTGCCCAGTACGTTCAGAAGGCGTACGCCAAGGGTGTCACTGACACTGGCTCCAACATACGGAAGCAGGGTGGCGACGTTGAGGTGTTTGACGACATAGAAGCCGTGTTCAACCAACCCATCCACTCGTCGAAAATCGAGATGATCTACACTCGAGCGTACGATGGGCTTGAGGGTATCACCCAAGAGATGGATACACAGATCTCACGAGAGCTTTCGAGTGCACTCTCTGAGGGGTGGAATCCACGCAAGGCAGCCAACCAGATTAACGATCGCGTTGAGAAGATCGGGATGACTCGGGCGGAAACGTTGTCGCAAACTGAGATCATCCATGCGCACGCTGAGGGCTCCTTAGATCGGCTTGAGTCGGAAGGGTTCGATGAGGTTGCAGTAGATGTAGAGCTTCACACAGCGGGCGACAGTCGTGTCTGTCCGAAGTGTGCGCCGTTACATGGGAACACGTACACGATTGAGGAAGCACGGGGGCTCATTCCTGTGCACCCTCGTTGTCGGTGCGCGATTATCCCCATTGTTGACAACTGATCCAGTTGTGGTTTTGTCGCACACGTACTGAGACTGAACTAACTATTCATTTTATTATATACTCATGCCACTGATTTGGACTGATGAAGACGGACGAGTAACTCACACACACCATCAACCAGAAAACATCTCGTATTCCAAGGCGAGAGATGCTATTGAGGTGGAACAGATTCCAAGTCCTGAAACTGAAGATAGCCCAGCACAACCCTACTACAGTGAAGAAGATGGGTTCTGGTTCGAAGAAAACTAATTTATATCACACTAATCTATGCCTGGAGAACATCTATATACACACAACGACGGTGGAACTGAAGTACTATTACTAGACGTAGATACTGGCGATCAAGTCGGTTCATTTTCTGCAGGAAATGAAGTCAGTTCTACACTCATTGACTTGGATGGAAACATCTACGTTGGCTATGATGGAAACGGTGAGATTGCAAAGTTCGACGAGAATTTTGAGGAACAGTGGCGGTGGAGTGATGGGTTTTCAGGAGTTAGTAAACTCTTCTTGTGGCCTGATAAGAATCACGTCTATGTTGGTGAAGATGGGCGGTATCATGCGTTTGATAGAGATTCTGGTGATCATCTGTACACATCATTTGCACCAAATGAGGAAGTAATGGATTTTACTCGTGATCAAGAGTATCTATACACGTGTTCGTATGGTGATGATGATATCCATCGTGTAGATCCTGATACTGGCGATGAAGAGGGTGAGTGGGGGCCTCAGTACGATATTGGAGGTATTCTTGACTACAATGGATACTTTTTCATTGCATTCTCTGGTGCGTCAGCTGTCCGCAGATACGAATCATGGGATTCCACAAACTACGTATCGTACACAGATCCAAATGGTAGCATATATTCAAATATTGTAGCCGATGGACAAGGGACACTGTATGTTGGTACGGCTGGTGCTACTGTGTATGCGTTTGATTACGAGAGCCTAGAAACAGAGTGGAATAACGACTTTGAAACAGCTGGTGCAGGGTGGATTACATCTCTGTCTGTAACACCGAACAAACAGGTGTTCGCAAACGACAGAGATGAGGAGTCAACATGTGCGTTTGATACTCAAACAGGGGATCGAGTATGGGAGCGGGATGATATTGGTTTCTTCATTTGGGAATCTTTCTCCGCGTGGCCCCAGTATGACATCTATAAAAATGATGATTGGTATGGATCGATTGAGCTCTCTGGATCTGTGACGATGCACGATGATCCAGTTGAAGGTGCCGATGTTCTGATCATTGACGAAGCAGAGAATGAGTTCGCAAATCGTGTTGTAACTGATACTGATGGCAATTGGACTGCTGATGCTCCTGATAGCACACTTCACGTTATCACACAGTACGAGGATGAAGATGGGAATCAATACAACGACGTCAGTTACCCGTACATCTCGGAGTAAGGCTAACAGATGACATATACCTCTCCAGACACAGATTCAGTTGATTTCAGCCTTTTCAAGAGAGGTAGTCGAGATAATGGCGATCTCAACTTCACACTAGATCGAAACACCGTTACTGCTAATGTTGAAACAGTTGCAGTAGATGCAGAACTAACAGATATTGAGTCGAAAGGCTGGGAGGCATATTCTGAGCCAGAATTAGATGCGATCGACTTTGATCTGGATGAGTATGATTCACCTCAACAAGACTCGATCAACTTCGATATAACTCCAGATGAGGCACTGGAAATCGAAAAAGCCGATGCTGAAATCGTAAGTGCTGAATCGGTGTTCAATGAGGCCGGTGGAACGGCATCTTCCGCTCTCGAACCCACCACTTCGACGGCTACTTCCACCCTTCTCTCGCCGACTATTGCTTCTACAGTGGGTGTTAGTGGTGATATTACTACAGCGACTACAACATCCACCATTGCGGAACGGATCACTATCGAATATGTGTTTGCTGAGACAACAACTGCCAGTACAACCCATTCGATTGGAACCATTTCAGCGTCGGCAGGTGTGCAGTCCAACCTTGTTGATGTTGGTGGAGAACCTACATTCCCATCCACCTTCTACGATGCGCCCATCTCTGAGTCCAGATATCGGTTTGCCTATGCGTCCCCAGAAAATGCGCTGATCAAATTTGACGACACTGGGGACACACTATGGGAGACTGATCTTGATATTGATGCAGAATCGTACATCACTGTTGACTCGGATGGTAATACATACCTCTTAGATCGTGATGAGGCGATTGTCTCATACGATTCAAGTGGAGAGAAACGATGGGAGTCGAGTCACAGTGATCTTAGAGTCATCCTTGAGGTTGACGACAAAGAGAATCTGTATTTCGCAGATATCTATAATTCTGTGACGAAATTAGATTCGAGTGATGGCTCCAGTGGATTAGGAAATACTTCAGATAGACTTAATGGATCAGTACAAAGTCTTGTCTCAGATTATAATGGTGGAGTATACGCCATTTTCAGATCTACAATAGGTGGTGACGTGGGCTTTGCCCACATTGATGATGGAGATATAAAATACCAAACAGAAGTAGACGCTGGTGATGGTTCAGGAATTTCTGGTGGTGTCCGAGAGTCGGGCACTCACAACATTACACTGTTTGCTGAAGGTGATCTCGTAAAGATAGATGGCGATGCGTGGAGGGGTGAAGAAATTAATCGTCACAAAGACTTCGGAACACTCGACACTGAAATTGATCTCAAATCAGACGACGATGATGCTATCTACTCAGTATTAGAGAACGACGAAGATTACACTCTCCGAAAGTACACGTGGGACTCGGGGATCGAGTGGGAGACGACGATCGATTACGAGCTGGATTCGATGGACGTTACCAATGATTGCAACGTCTACGTCCGATACTACGATGGTTCTGATGGCGTCATCGACAAATACAGCACCAGTACTGGATCTCACATAGAGTCATTTGTTGATACGCAAATCCAGATCTTGGCAGCCCACCCAGACTACGCGTCGAATACCGACGCGTGGGGTGATGCGACGTACGCTGGAGCGAGTGTACGCTCCACGTCGGCGCGCAGCCACACAATAGAATCCGACGGATTTGCTTCAAGACTTGGTGGCACTGACGGTGTAACTGCGTCTTCATCACCCACAGAAGGATCAGCGTTAATTGGTAGTGTAGCAATGGGAGCTGGTACGACAGCGACAACAACAGCCACTGCTCCAACTACAGTATCAACTGCAGCGCCATCAGCGTCGGCGACAACTGCTTCAACGTCAAGGTTCACCACCACTGGTTCGAAGGGTATCAACGCTAGCAGCGACGTTGTGAGCGCACACACGGGGTTGTTTATTGGTACTGCTAGAACTGACGATGTACAAGCGAATATCATCAGCGCTACTACCACGCCAAGTATCGGACACACCTTCGCAACAAGTAGCCCTCAATCTGCTCAGAATACGGTTACAGCGTCAGTTACGCAGGGTGATGTCGTTAGCTCGACGTCGATTGAGCCGTCCACGACAACGTCTTCGGCGATAGTCACACCGACTGAAGTCGAGTCTTCGCTATCTCTGTTCGCATCGAGTGTGTCTGCAAGTGCCGATCCTGCCTCAGCAAGTACCGATACGCTTGCTATCGGACAACCAGAGTCAGATCTGGTAGCAACAACAACAGCGCTTGATTCTCTCGGAAGTTCATACAGCTCAGTAGAGAGCAAGAGAGTTACCACAGATGGAAGTGTGTTTGTCAGTGATGTGGTGACGACTGCTGATGTGTCTGGTACGACTGCGTCGGCTACAGGAGAGTTGCTGGATGTAGAGCGAATCTTCATTGTTGGAGCCGATGGGGAGATCGTTTCCCCGACAACCACCCTCTCCGTTGGAGATGCGTATTCGGTTACATCGGAAACAGTCCCGACTACGACAAGCAGTACGCATACTACACCCCCTTCTGTGTCAACCCACTCCGATGTGATGGGTGTATTCGTCGACACCGAAGCAGTGCCTCTCAGTGTCGATCGTAATGGATACGTGGCAGTTGCTGCGGAGAAGAAGAGCGCAGTTGCCACACCATATGATGCATTAGAATACACACCACGAGTAAGTCGGATGACGACACGTACCAGAAGTACGTTGTCGAATACTGAAACTGGCTCGAATGAGTCGAACGTCAGTGGTGGTTCAAACGAAATGATTGTGGACTACTGACACACGTAGACGCCTATTAGAGGCCAATGCTACCCTTTATACCCCGAAGTGTAAGGTTTCTATAGCCCGTATAGTATAACACGGAGAAGTCTTTCTGCAGTTCGTATTTGACGTGCAATATTTCCTGTCGCGATAGTCGCAGTTTAATTTTTAGCATACATGGCATATTTACACGACGAAGGTGAGCTCCTTGTCCTCGGTGACGCTTTTGACGGGCGCACTGTTGAGGTGGGACTCTACGACGATAGCACTGATCTTCTCACTGAAGATAGCACATATTCTGATATTACTACTGAGCCTGGTGGAGACGACTATTCGCCACAGATTGTCGATAATCCGACTGTAGATCAGAACGACAATAGCAATGCTGAGGTGACAATGGGCGAGCTCTCGTTCCAGGTGAGCGACGCAACTTCGTCTATTGATTATGTTTATGTTAGAGATGAAATGAGTGGAGATCTACTCTTCACGAATACACTCGATCAAGAGTACGATCTGGGCTCGATTGACACGCTTGATCTCTCTAACATCGGCTTGGAACTCCAGTAAATGGTGAATTCTGATGAGTGAATCGTTCCATCTCAAGGCAGGAAACACGGCACCAAGGATTGAGGCAGTTCTCAAATCCAACGATGGTGATCCCGTAGATCTCCGTGTATCTACTGTCAGCTTTCGACTGTTGAAGCCTCGGGGTGGAGATGTGCTTTTCGAAAACTCAGCTAACGTTGTGAACGGTACAGAGGGTATTGTTCAGTACCAATGGAATGAGTCAGATACTGAAAATTCTGGCCTCTACAACGCTGAGTTCGTCGTTGAGTACAATGATGACACCATCGAGTCGTTCCCCAACGACGGCTACCACGACGTTATTATTACGGACTAATTTTTGAATGACTACTAATATTCTGAACGGCACTGTCGAGCGCACAGCTGGCTTTACAGAACCTACCGGCGTCGCCCGGTGTGAGGAACTGGAAAGCCAGTCAGAGCCCTATCTTGTTAGCGGTGTAGCTATCGGTGAGAACGAAGTTACACTTGGCGCTAACGGCCCGAAGTTTTGGCCCGAATCTGAGCTTCGTGAGGGTGCACAGTCGCTCGTCGGTGTTCCGTTAACAAAGAACCATGACGACAAGAGCGTCGAATCTGTTGTCGGAGAAGTGATCGACGCTGGGTATGAGCCCGGCGAAGGGATCGTCTTTGAAGCAGAAGTCGACGACGAGGAGCTAGCCACAAAGATCGCACGAGGACGTCTCGAAGTCTCCGTGCACGCCCTCCACAAAGATGGTGGGCGCACCGGCGAGGGTGAGTTGATCGTTGAAGATCCACTTTTCCTTGATCTGAGCCTCGTCCCTCGTGGCGGATCGCCGTCGAACTTTATCGAAGCAGGTAACTCGTCCAGTGAGGTGCTGGCGTCCCTGTCGGAAGACAAAGTGAGTGCGATCCTCAGTGCCTATGGGTTTGGTTCTGATGACACTGATTCTGATTCTAATACTATGACTGACGACACTGACGAACTCGAAGAAGAACTCGAAGCAGACGCTTCCGAGTCCGAAGATGAACTGGAAGCAGAGGTTGAAGCAGACGAAGCTGAAGCCTCTGCTGAGACAGAAGACGAAGAGACGGACGCAACTCAAGAGGCGACTGTTGAAGCTGATGAGTCCGGCGCTGATCCCGATCTACTGGAGTCTGAACTCCGAGAGGAAGTTGAGTCTCTCCGTGCAGAGAACCAGGAGATCCGCAAGGAACTCCAGAGTGTTCGACTCGAGTATGCTGAGCAGCTTTCGGAGGGAAGTCCCTTTGAGGCTGCTGAGCTAGCCGAGAAGTTCTCGTTCGACGAGCTTCGCGAGAAGTTCGACGAGGCCGAAGCATCGCTCGTCACTGACGAAGATCGCTCCGAGACGACGGCAACCCCAGCCCCGCAGACTGGTGACGCTGAATCGGAGCTCTCCACCGGTGACGAGACTGATGAGTCGGAAGTAGCTGCCCTCGAGAGCAAGATCGAGAACTACGATAATCTTGGATGGGACGCTGCCAAGCTCGAAGCAGAGCAGCGCCTCGAAGAGATTCGAGCCTAAGTAACGCCTTCTACCCACCGTGAGCGGGGGTTCCGCTTACACATTTTTCCGCTGTTTGCTGCTGCTGATAAAACTATACACAAACTATGTCTGTTACTTCTAACGACGTTATTGATCAAGAAGCTGTCCGCGCTGAAGTCGAAGAATACGCCAAGAGCAACCAGGTGTTCCGCCGTGCATTCCGAAGCATCGATAGTACGAGCATCGATTCGGATAGTGTTGAGATTCCGGTTCTCGACAAAGAACGCGCTGCTGGTGTGGTTGACGAGGGTACTTCGTACCCATCTACTGGCGACGCAACTCGTAAAGTCCGTGTCGATCACGACAAGTACGGTGTCGAAGTCGAGATCACCTACGAGGCAATTCAGGACGCACTCCTGGATGTCATTGCTCTTCACACTGAAGAGCGAGCTGAGGATCTCGCCGAAGCACTCGACGAGGCTGCCTATGCTGAAGTCCAGGACAACGTCCAGGACGAAGTCATCGGTAGTGGCGAACTCAACGAGATGAGCTACCACTACATTGTGGATGCAATGACTGCACTCGAAGTCGAATCGTACGATCCGGATCTGCTCATCGTCTCACCTCAGAGCAAAGGCGATCTGATGAAGAGCGACGAGTTCACTCGTGCGTCCGATATGGGTGACGAAGTCATCGGCGAGGGTGCGTTCGGTGAGGTTGCCGGCGTTCCTGTCTACGTCGACGACAACGGGAACATCGGCGACTCAGAGGCTGTCATGTTCGACACAGACAAGTACGGTATCGAGTCTGAGCGAGAGTCCATGACGAGCCAAGAGTACGAAGAGGAGTCGGAGAACAAGCGTGTTGTCCAGGTTCGTACTCGGATGGGATGGAAGGCGATTCGTCCCGACGCTGCTGTCAAGATCGAAGCCTAAACTGTCTGTTAGACAGCTACGCCTCGGCCATTTCTACCCAAGTCACTTTTTATACACTAACTCACTTATGCCACGAATCGATCCCCACGACGTCGAACAAATCCTCGAGACTGAACTCGACAGTGCTTCGTTAATGACATTCATCGGAGACGCACACTCTCTCGTCAATCGTCGGTGTGAACCACACACGGATGATGAGTCTGCACTTGCAGATGTCGAGGCGTATCTAGCTGCACATCTAGCGACGTCCAAAGAGCCACGTGTCTCTGCTATCTCTGGAGCTGTCACAGAGGTTGAGATGGACGCATCGGGAGATCGGTACTGGCACAAGGCCGTGATGATCGATCCAACAGGCCGTCTCAATACTCCGGATCGTGGCTACGGAGTTGCCACAACATAGGGGGTATGTTTGTATGAATAACCTAGCGCCTGTTGTTGAGAATCTACCTGTGACACCCAACCACCGAGACGATGAGATGAATCCAGAACAGTACGAATATCCGCCGGGCATTATGCCATCAGCGGATGCAGAGTACGATCACGTCAAAGTAGACGGAGTAATGACGATTTATCAGAAAGGAGAGTTGGAAGACACTCATATTAAATCTGATACTTTTGTGCTCCCACTTGACTGACTATGGCTGGAACATCTATTCTCGGTTTCTCCGGTGTGATGGACGCGCTTGATTACGATAGCTTCGGTTCTCGTAGCTATCGAGTCGGAACCAACGTAGAGTACGCTGTCCACGTGGAGTTCGGCAGTGCACGAAACCAAGCACAACCGTACCTCCGCCCAGCTGTTGAACAGGCTATCTCAGAGCTTGATCAGTACGCGAGTACTGTAGACAGTCCTGAGGAATTAGTCGAACACATCGCACTAAAAATCGAGCAGTATGCGAAAGAAAACGCGCCCGTCGATACGGGTAATCTTCGCGGTTCGATCACTGCCCAGAGAATCTCGTAATATACAATGAGTAATCCAGGACAGGCTGCGATTTCACGCGCCCACAATATGCTTGGACGTGACTTTCACGTCATCAACTTCGAGTACCACGAATCATCTGACAACCCGTACGCTGACGGTGATTGGGTAGAACGTGATGGTACTCAAGTAACAGTCCCAGCAACGATTGACTTCGGAACCCACAGTCGAAATAATGGGGGTGGATCGGGCGTCAACGTCGAGCGCGATGCCGTCATCTACCTACAGAAAGACGACTACACAATTCATCCTGGAACTGAAGACGAGACACGAGCCACAGAGTTCGTCGACGTAGAAAATGATGTGCGATATCGAGCAGCGTCAGTCGAACACCAACTACACCTCACCGCTGTTCACGTCGAGGAGCTCTAATTCATGCCAGAGACAATTACAGATCCAAAGCTAGTCGTTCGAGACATCATCCGCGATGGGTGGAATAACGACGGGGTTCCCACGGATATAGGTAGTACTGATATCCACACAGGGTGGTTCGACGACGGCAAGGGGTTCCCGCAAATCTCCGTCTCGAATCGCAATGAAGATCTGGTGTCCGTCACAGACACTGGCTTCAGTTCGATTGCTGGGGATGGCTCTGGTGGCATCCAGGATCGCTCCGGCAGTGTTCTTGTGACAGCATTTGCGGGAAGTCGCGATGAGTACGATTCTCGTGGCCTTGAACGCCTCCAAGCTGAGGAGATGGGCGACGAGATATCTCGAATTATCGGACGGAACCAATCACCAGGTGAGTACCTCGCGCTCTCTGTCGGCCCACGTGAGGATCTTATCGATGATGACGTAAGTCCGTCCGAATACGCGGTGCAGTTCCGAATCCGATACCTCTGGAAGAAGGAACCACCGCGCGAATAACGCTGCGCAGTTGCGAGCAGTTCGCATCCGAGTTTTACTGAATTTTTACTACTATTATGAGCAAGCAAGCTACACAAGCTGACACTGGTTTCCGCGATCGTCGAGTCGAATTCGTTCGAGAAGACGAGCCCGGAGTTCCGCCTGAAAATCCCGAGTGGGAACTGTTCTCGGACACACTTGAGACAGCTCTCGAATGGGACGGCGACGCCCAGATTGAAGCACAACGCGGAGTCGGTGACTACCGAATCCAGAACCACTTCACCGGTGCAGAAGATCACTCTGCGTCGATCGAGTACAGCCTCCAGCGGTTCTTCGTTGATGAAGACGGAGAACCCCTCGATCCAGCAGGTGACGCCATCCTGCGAGCAGACGACGGCGGTGTGCGTAACACCCACACTGTTGTCGATCGGGCAGAGTTCGATAACGCTCGAACCTATGTTGTAGCCCGTGGCTGTCATCCCGATCTGAGCGACTTGTCGGGTGATCCCGGAAGTGCGCTTCCGATGACAGTCAGCCTCGACTACGAAGTTCGTGGTGCTCGGATGTTCCGAGTCTACCAGCCCGATGGTGAGGGAGAAGCACTCACTGTCCGATCGGAATCGGACGAAGATACCAACCAGACGCTTACGCTCGAGTCTGATGGCGCACTTACGAGCGAAGAGGTGGCTCTTGACGGTACAACGGGAGTTACCACGGAAGAGGTGTTCGACTCACTCGACGCCTTCGAGCTTGACGCCAGCACCGATGGTGACGTCATCATCGAAGATTCGGAGGGCGAAGAGCTCACCCGTCTTCGTGGAGCTGATTCCTATGGCGATGCAGAGGGCGATATCGGTGTTCCCGCACTGGGAGACGGTTCACACTCGGAGCCAATTGGTTCGAGCTACGAACGCTTCCTTGATGACAAAATCGAGCAGGCTGGTAGTGCACTTGCTGCTGAAGTCCGTTCGGCCTCTTTCTCTGTGGACAATAACTACGATAAAGATCCGATTATGGGTACGCCCAAACAGGCAATCCATATCGGAGAACAGGACGTCGACTTCTCGGCGACTGTTGCCGGCGACTTTGCCCACCACGAGAACCTCGTCGATCACTTCACTGGTGAGACGTTCGATCTGACGTGGGAGATGGATGGTGGCACTCTCACCTTCGTCGATGCTGTTCTCGAGTCACCCGGTTCTGTTGGCCCGAGTGCTGGTGACGTCATCTCGACGATGGACAACACGTTCGAGCCAGTTCGGATCGAGCTCGACGCCAACTGAATTGACTGACTGCTGTTTTCGACTGATCGCGTTTGACTGACGGTGTAGCTGTCACTGCTACGCTGTTTATACTATACCCATACTCCGTGGGAACCCCAATTCCCACACTAACGAGACTGATACTATGACGACTAACACAGACGATTCCCTTGAGATTGCACAGCCCGAAGACTTCTTTGTTCAGCGAAACGCTGACGACGAAATTCAGCCGATCACACAGCCACTCCCAGGCGTCGAACAGAGTATTCGCATCATTCCGATGTCGATGGGTGATCTCAACAACTACGGTGGTGCTACTGGGAGATTGAACCCAGATGAACTCACGGATGAAGACATCGCCACCATTCTGAACGAACACTGGTATGATGTCAAGCAGAAAGATGGGTTCGAAGTCACCGCAGAGATGGTTGGAACGGACATGATTGGCTTCGG
>LFCJ01002072.1_pt1 | contig 14350 bp, 11 predicted proteins | sample 643141 | NCBI WGS metagenome assembly LFCJ01 (sample SAMN03766243, study PRJNA286221) | soda lake metagenome | biome: soda lake; feature: Kulunda steppe; material: water; isolation source: sample B1-Br-g2 brine of Lake Bitter-1 | place: Russia: Kulunda steppe | collected 2010-07 | reverse complement strand
GTATTTTCTTCCTCAAGTTTCTCTATAGCTTTCTGTATGCCGTCTTCTTTATCCAAGCCATTAAGGAATTCGGAGTTGACGTGTTCTCCATCTCCTTCGTAAGATTCTTCGTCAAAACTGTGTTCTTCTTCGGGCTCAACTACTTTCTTAATATCTAGTTCGTGTTCTTTAGCGAACTCAAAGTCTCTCTGGTCGTGTGCAGGCACAGCCATGATTGCTCCTGTACCGTAGTCCATCAAGACGAACTCAGCGACGTATACGGGTATTTCTTCGCCTGTAAACGGGTTCTCGGCGTACTCTCCTGTGAAGACTCCGGACTTATTTTTTTCTTCTCTTTCTTCAGAGTCTCTCTTCTTAGCCTCTTCAATATAATCTGCGACCTCTTCGTTGTTTTCAGCGATCTCTTCACTGTACTCGTGTTCAGGCGCTAAAGCCATGAATGTCGATCCGAATATAGTGTCTGGCCGGGTTGTAAATACTTCTAGATTTCTCTCTGAGTCTTTTACTGAAAAGTTTATTGATGCGCCGTGGCTTTTTCCTATCCAGTCCTTCTGCATTTTTCTTACTTTGTCGGGCCATCCCTCGAGATGTTCTAAATCGTCTAGCAGCTCATCAGCATAATCTGTAATCTTGAGGAACCACTGCTCCATATCCTTCTTCTCCACAACTGAGTCACATCTCCAGCATAGACCGTCCTCAACCTGTTCGTCGGCAAGAACTGTTTCACAGCTCGGACACCAGTTAACCTCTGACTTGTCTCTGTAAGCTAGGCCTTCCTCCAGCATCTGGAGGAAGATCCACTGGTTCCATTTGTAGTACTCAGGGTCACAGGTAGCTACTTCTCTGTCCCAGTCGTAGGAGAAACCCAGTCTTTTGAGCTGTCCTCGCATGTTTTCAATACATTCTAGTGTCCATTCTTCGGGGTCAACATCTCTGTCGATGGCCGCGTTTTCTGCCGGTAGTCCGAAGGCGTCCCATCCCATAGGATGCATTACGTCGAAGCCTTGCATCTTCTTCATTCTTGCGGGAGCGTCTCCAAGAGAGAAGTTTCTTACGTGCCCCATATGCAGGTTTCCGGAGGGATATGGAAACATTTCTAGAACGTAGTATTTCTCTGAAGAACCTTTCTTGGTTCTATGAATGTTTCCGTCTTCCCATTTTTGCTGCCATTTTCTTTCTATTGAGTTAAGTCTTTCCGCGAACTGTTGCCCCATAATGTATCGGTTGCTGTAAACTTATTTCAATTTGAAGTCTGACCCGGCTCTGAGTGTTGTGCTCCACTAGGTAATTTAAAGGACGGGAATCAAACTCTTAGATACGATGACCCGGCTGATATGTGTTAGCAGCGGAAAAGGAGGTACAGGAAAGACCACGACGACGTCGAATATCGGCGCGGCATTAACTAAATTCGGTTCAGATACGATAGTTTTGGATGCAAACCTTACTAATCCGAACTTAGGGTTTCATCTCGGTATTCCGCTCTATCCAAAGACTTTACACGATGTTCTAAAGGGAGAGGCACATATCACTGAAGCCATGTATATCCACAACTCGGGTCTAAGAGTAGTTCCAGCCGGACTTTCAATCGAAGATCTTGTAGATACGTCTCCGGAAAACCTTTCAGATGTTCTACTAGATACAGTTGGAGAACCGGACTTTGTACTGGTTGACTCTGCAGCAGGCCTAGGAAACGAATCAATAAATGCTATAGAGGCTTCAGATGAAGTACTTGTTGTAACAAATCCTAATCTTCCGGCCGTAACTGATGCTTTAAAAACAGTCAATATTGCGGAAGAAGCAGGTACAGATGTTCTTGGAGTTGTGCTTAACAGGGTTAATGACCATGAGGCCGAGCTTGAGGCTGATGAAGTAGAGTCGATGCTGGGTTACGACGTTATAATGGATATACCCGAACATAACAAGGTTCAAGAGGCATTAGCGGTTAAAAAGCCAGTTGTCCACCACGAGCCGGATCATCATGTCTCTGAACGTTACAAGGCTGTAGCGGCAGATATAGCAGGTTTTGAGTATGAGCCGGAGATACAGGAGAAAGGTTTCTTCTCGAAGATTGTAGACCGTTTCAAGTAAGAGGCAGTCATAAAACAGTCTAAAAAAGAGGTTCTAAACAGCCAAGTTTTTATTAACAGACTCTAAAACCTTTATCATAATGACCCGTGTAATCTCAGTCGTATCCGGGAAAGGAGGCGTAGGTAAGACAACGGTCTCAGCTAACTTAAGCGTTGCGCTTTCCCAGCAAGGAGAAGACGTTCTAATAATTGATGGGAACTTTTCAGGAGCTAATGTAGCCCAGCATTTCGGGATAGGTTTCCAAGATGTATCACTGAACAATGTTCTGAATGGAGAGGCCTACATAACCCAGGCGGTATCCAAACATCCTGCAGGTGTATCAGTACTTCCGGCATCTATACTCGAGTTTAATGCGAACGCTGAAAGTCTGAAACATTCAATAGTTGATTTTCTGGGTCAGAAAGACTATGTTTTAATCGATGCAGCCGCAGGAACAGATGATGAGGTGCAGGCAGCTATAGAGGCTTCCGATGAGGTACTTCTAGTATCACATCCTGAGCTTCCGGCTTTAACAAACTGTTTAGGAGCCAAAAAACTTGCTGAACAGCTCGATAGAGAGGTTTTAGGGCTGGTTGTAAACGGTGTAAGAGGAGAAAAATCTGAGGTGGACCGTGAGGACATAGAAGATCTAGTTGAAACCGATATAATAGGAGCTGTACCAGACCATAAACATGTCAGAGAAGGCATAGCTCTAAGAAAGCCGGTTGTAGATTACAAACCTGATTCAAGAGCATCTCACGCCATAAAAGATGTTGCTCATCGGGTTAGAGGCGTTGAACCTCCTAAAAGAGGTATTAAAGGCAAACTCCGATCTAGGATTGAAGAGTTATCTCCTTTCTAGACCTCTTTAACTTTTGAACTACAGGCTTACTGAAATCGTTCGTGTAAAGACTTAAACAGCCGTTTACAGAAATAGTTACTATGTCAGGTTTCTTTCATGCATACGACTTAAGAGGTAAATTTCCCGACGAAATAAGTGTTGATGAGTCCGAAAAAGTAGGTAAAGCCTACGGTACCTTTACTCAGGCTGAAAAAGTTTTAATAGGTAGAGATGGTAGAGAACACGGCGAAAAGATTTCTGAAGCATTTATAAACGGTGTTTTGTCTACAGGAACAGATGTTGTATATGCAGGAACCGTCCCCACGCCTGTAATATACTTCGGAATGGTTAAATATGGTATAAAGTCTTCCGCAGTAGTAACTGCCTCTCACAATCCTCCAGAATATACAGGCTTCAAATTTTGTAAGGAAGAAGCCCTAGCAATGTCGAGAAAAGGGGGTATGGAACAGATAGAAAGCATATATGACTCAGAAAACTTCGAAAAAGGAACTGGATCTAGAGAAGCGATAGATATCTCAGAAGACTACATCAAATTTGTAAAAGATAATATAGAGCTTGAGAGAAACCTCGATATAGCTATAAACTTTGGAAACGGAGTAGCGGCGGTCTTAGGAAAGCAGCTTTTCGAAGAGCTTGGATGCAATGTTGAAACAGTTAATGAAGAGCTTGACGGCAGCTTCCCTAACCATCTACCGGCTCCGGGAGAAGAGGAAGCCCAAGAACAGTTACAAGAAGCGATGAAAGGTAAAGATCTTGGTATAATATTCGATGGCGACGGTGATAGAGCAGGATTCATGCTGCCCGAGAAAGGATATATCCCCGAGGATGAGGTTCTAGCGCTCTTCGCCAGAGAATCACTCAAGACTAGAAAGGGGAAGGTTGTCGCCGACTTACGTTCCTCAAAGCTTGTGCCTGAAATAGTCGAGGAGAACGGCGGAACACCTTCAACAACAAGGGTAGGCCACACCTTTATCTCAGAGAAGATACATGAAGATCCATCGATAGTTTTTGCTGGAGAGCTTTCAGGACATTACTACTTCCCGGTCTTTGACGTTCCTTGGGATGACGGCCTATTCTCCGCCGCTTTAATGTGTAGAATAGCTTCTGAAGAGGATTTAGCGGACTTGGTTGAAAGACTTCCTGAGTACCCTGTATCTCCTGAACTAAGAATAGACTGTCCTCATACAGCTAAAGAACCGGTTATAGAAAAGCTGAAGGAAGAGTACTCAGACCACGAACTGTCTACCGTAGACGGTGTAAAGATAGATTTCGAAAAAGGATGGGCTCTTGTAAGACCTTCAAATACTGAGGAGAAGATGTCTGTGAGATGTGAGGCCGATACCGAAGACGATGTTGATAGAATACTTGATGATGTAGAGTCGACAGTCAGACAGCTGATAAAAAGTCTTAGCTAAGCTCTACGGTAAAGGCGCCTGACGAGATAATATCTCCCATTCCTACCGTTCTCTCAGGTTCCCTATGTATTAGAGTAGGTATAGCAACCACGATATGTTGACCCATGTCGGCTATCCCTGTTTCTGTGAAAGAATCTAGGTTGAAGTAGTCCCCAAAGTGTCGTAACTCTGTTAAACCGTTTAAATCAACGTTTTCAGATTTAAAATCTTCTATATCAACTAAGTCAGGTATACGACCTTTCTCCGCTTTCTGTATAGCGGAAATCTCTCCGTAAAGCATAGATCTGCGTATTTTTTCAGGTTTTGTAGGGTAGTTTTTCTTGGTAACTACTACATGGTATCTGTATGTATGGAGATGTACTCTAGATACGTCTACCGTCTCAATAATATCTTTAGAATGTCTGAAGGCCTCTCCCAGGCTGACATTTCCTTCTATATCTTCTTGGTTTAGGAGCTCTGCAAGCTTCTTGAACTCTGCCTCATCCAGTCCTATACTGTCAACGTAAGGCATTATATCCTCAACTATGTTTAGAGCGGTCTGGTTATCTCTATGTGCGTACTCCATATGGACAGGTATCTCAAGTCTTTCAAGCTGTTCTGAAGCCTTCTTTATCTTGGCCTCTTTGTTGCCTTCGACATTGTGAAATCCTGATAGCAAGGCGCAGTCAACGTTTCCTTCTATTACTTCTAACTTGTCCTCAACACCTTTGCGGAAGTAAGGTCCAAAACCTTTCAGGCTGTCAGAGAGGATTAGACGTCCAGATCTACCTTCCTCGAACTCGAATATATGGTTTATCTTTGTTCTATCAGTATTAGAACAGTCTCTTACATTTTTTAGCTGAAAATCTCCGTCTATTAAAGGATAGAGTACTTTCTCATCTATCTTCTCTGATAACTTCTCTGAAAGGATCGGGGTATAGAATATAACTCCGTTACCGGTTTTTGAGAGATAGTTAGACATTATCCCTCCCTGACCTCCTATAAACTCTTCGCCCTCAAACTGTAGATCCATATCTAGTTTTATCTCGTGGTTTTCACCGTTCTGAATACAGTATGCTAAGGAAGATTTCAGGTCTTTACGACTGGAAGCTTTCTCCTTAAGATCAGGATCAACATTTTCTAGATTTATATCGATTTCCGAGGTGTTATAAACTCTGTCTATATTCGCATTAAAGCCTATAAGTACATCTACAGAGCTTTCGACCATTTCTATGCTGTCCTTGTATCTTGATGTCCAGTTACTCATTGTATCCTCTACAGAGTTCTCTTAGTTCTTCCACAGGATTTCCAGATTTTACGACCCCTGAAGCCACTAAAACACCTTCACATCCTAATTCAAGACTTTTAGATACATCTTCCTCACTCTTTATTCCTGCTCCTGTAAGTGTAGGTACTTTACCCGACCTCTTAACAGCTTTCTTTATCAGCCCGGGCTTGGCTGAAGATACGGAGGTATCGCTGCCAATCAGTTCAGGGGGCTCATAAGCGATATAGTCGGGTTCAAACTCTGAGAACTCGGCGCACTCTTCCGGATTCTGCGCACATACTATACTGGTTAAACCTTTCTCTCGTGCTTTATCCACTGTCGCCTCTATAACTCCCGGTTCCAACCTCTTCTCGGAATGGTTTATCAGTGTTCCTGAGGCGCCAGCACTCATTACGTCTTCAGGAAGTATACTTCCTGTATGGCTTCCTGGCTCTACGGGGTCTATGTGCTGTGCAAAGACCTTTATATCGAGATCTTCAAGTAGAGAGATGTCTTGGAACTGTGGAACAGCAATTATATCAGTTGAACAGTTCTCAGAAACTTTAGCACATGATTTGCCCAGCTCTCTTGCTTTCTCTCCTGTAGAGTTCTCGTAGGTCTTGAAGTTTACTACAATCATAAGCAGGTGTTTAGGGTTTTCCTTTCTCTGTATTTATAGCCTCAGTTCTAGATCCGGATCGTTTAGCACTTCGACCTCTCCTTCCGAGAACCTGAGATCAAGTTTTTCTCCTCTCACCATCTTACCTCTTCTCGTGATTTCAAGATCTGGAGGAGGATTGATTTCTACAAAGTCTTCTTCCACGTTTATACCAAGAAGATAGCTGTCAATTGCGTGTATAAATAGTCCTGCGCTCCATGCCTGTTCTGAGCATCCCAGTGATTCTCCGTTTTCTGCGTCTACAACTTCGGGTAATGCTCCTGGCTGGTTCCGGTCCAAAAACTGTTCAAGCTTTTCTAGGAAACTTATTCCGTGTTTGTAGTTGCCATATCTCATGTTTGCCATTGCTGCCCAGCAAGTTGTTAGGCCCCAGCAGCTTCCTGTATGGTACCCGGAGGAGTCGTATCCGAGATCGGTGACTGAGCGTGTACGTGCTCCATAACGCGAGCAGAACTCTCCGTTTATCTTTTCAAGCTGGTTTCGAGCTATTTCCTTCTCTACTTGATTAAACATGAGAGTTACTACAGGGTTTACGGCGTCTGCCTCGTTCTCAAGCTCGTCCTTCAGCAGGTTGTCTTGTTCAAACTTTTTCAGACCCTTCTCAAGTTTCCTCTTCCTTTTATCATCCATTATTTCTGCGGCCTCAAGCCACAACGACTGTATGTCTATGGCTGGACCTCTTTCAAGTGTATCCATCCAAGTGCCTGATGGACTGTGTTTCACAATGTCTCCGTCTAGAGCCAGCTGTTCCATAGCCTTATGCATTCCCTGTTCGATCTTCCTGCTTATCCCGTTATGTAGTCTAAGCTTCTCAGATGCGATAATGTATAAAGGCGCTGTATCCGCTCTATCGACCCTTTCCACTTCTCCATCTGTCTTTATCTTTCCCGGGAGATCTTTTTCTGCAAAAGTTTCAAGCACTTCCTCGGCTATATCAAACTGACCTGCATCTATAATCCCTAAGAGTGTCCAGAAACTGTCTCTAGCCCAGTAGTTCTGGAACCAGGGATGGCCTGCTATCACTCCTGTCTCTTTTCTCCGGTAGATAAGATTGTTGACGCTGTCTACCGAGGAGTTGAATGTTCTGTCAAGTCTTCCTTCGAGACTTTGTTCTATCTTTTCTAGTCCTTCAGGATCTTTTTCTGAAGTCTTCAGAGTTATCTCAATTCTCTCTGTCTCTCCAGGTTCTATCTCTTTCCGGAAAACGGTTTCTCCCGGTATAAAACAGTTCTGTCTCTCTCCACTTGGGAAATGTGTTCTGTCCACCTCTTTTCTGTTAAAGTCGAACTCTTCTTTACTGCCTACCGTCAGCCGCCCTATATCATTTGAAATTTTTAGAATGCTTTCTTTCTCTTCTATGGAGTAGTTGCCGGTTCCAAGATCGTCTGTTCGCCTTCTTATATCTATCCCTGTCTCTAAAACGGTTTGAACAGCCTTTTTAGTCTCTGAATTGTTTGTGATGTTCAGAATGATTTTGAAACCAGGAAACTCTACAGGAGTTACAACTTTTTCTTCTATATCTAGGGTATCTGTGCTATGGTGGTACTTCAGTAAATCTCCGTACTCTACACCATCTAAACTGTTTTCGTTAAGCCAGATACCGTTTATCTTAATTCCGTAGTAGTCCAGAATCTTCTTTGGAGGGGTCCAGTACCCGCTCCACTTTGTTTTGAACCCTGTGTCCAGATAACGGTTTAGAAATCCATGAGTGTTTGAGATCACTCCTTTTCTTTCGGAAAGATCTTCCTGGAAGGTGTATTTCACGGTTAAACCATGGTAAAGAGCATACTATAAAACAGGTATTTTGACTCTGTAGTGGCAATAAACTACTGACGAGGTTTTTATACAGGAAAGCCGCATACCTGAGTTATGAAGCCGGATAACTTTATCGAGGTATCTTTCGAAGTAGCGAACAAGGTAGGTGGTATACACCAAGTACTGAAGTCCAAATCTGGCTCTATGCACGAAAGATACGGCGAGAACTACATCACTATAGGATTCTACAATCCTGAAGAAGCATCTAAAGAGTTCGCTCCACGCGAAAATCACGGCTTCGAGAAGATATTTCATAAACTGGAGGAGAAAGGGATAAAATGCTATTATGGGGTATGGAACGCTCCGTCAGATCCAAGATGTATACTAGTAGATCCTTCAGATATGCAGAAGACTGCCAACGAGATAAAGAAAGAGCTATGGGACAATTACGGGGTAGACTCTATGGAGGCAGGTCCGGACTTTGATGAACCGGTGAAATGGAGTTATGCTGTAGGAGAACTTGTAAAAGAGCTGGATACAGAGCTTGAGGGCGATACAGTATTACAGGCTCATGAATGGCTTTCAGGGCCTGCGATACTTAACTCAGATAATCCTTCAGTATTTACTACTCATGCAACGGTCTTGGGAAGAACACTATCTAGTTCAGATTTCGATCTTCAGTCCGCTGTAGAACACGGAAGACTTGACCCTAATTTGGCAGAGGAGTATGAAGTTGTTCCTAAACACCACATCGAAAAAGCCTCCGCTGAACAAGCAGATGTCTTCACAACCGTTAGCAAGAATACTGGTAAAGAGGCTGAAGCAGTTCTAGGTGTAGAACCTGATGTGATACTGCCTAACGGTTTCAACGTCGAGGACTTTCCAAGTCTCGAAGAACTGTCTTACCAGCATACTAGAAAAAAAGGAAGGGTTAAAGAGTTTCTAAGAGCGTATTTCAAGCCTTACTACGATGTTGATCTGGAGAGTGATCCGCGAATACTATTCACCTCGGGGAGATATGAATACCACAACAAAGGTATAGACCTCCTCATTGATGCGCTTGCAAAGATGAACAGTGAGGAAGGAGAAGATGTCTTCGTCTTCATAATGGTCCCTAGCGATATCAAAGGCCAGAAGACGGAGGTGGTCGAAAACCTATCTTTGTATGAGGAGCTTGAGGCCTATCTTGATTCAATGATGCCGAAGCTGAAGAAAGAACTGTTGAACGAGATAACCTCGGGTCGAGAGCCGGCCAAAAAATGCTTTAAGATAGTTGAAGATAGCTCAAGAGAGTTGAAGTCTCTTCAGGAAAACTTCCGTGCAAAACATGGGGATAGACCTCCGGTGTCGGCGTTCGACCTGAACTATCCTGAAGATGAGATTTTGACGGCTCTATACGAGAACGGGCTGACAAATGAAGAAGATGATAGGGTGAAGGTTGTTTTCTATCCAACATACCTATCTGTAGGAGACCGGCTGCTATCAATGGAGTACAATGACTTTCTTGTGGCCGCAAGCGCAGGTATATTCCCGAGCTACTACGAGCCATGGGGTTACACGCCTGTAGAGACTGCAGCAAACGGCGCATTAGCTGTTACAACCGATTTGGCTGGTTTTGGAAAGTTTCTTAAAGAAAATACAGGCAGAGAAGACAGAAAAGGTATAAAAATACTTGAAAGGCAGGCCAAAACCGATCAAGAGTCAGCTGACCAGCTCTACAACATACTAGAACAGTTTGTATCCTATTCTAAGACAGAGATAACAGAGAGGAAACACAACGCCAGAAAACTAGCGCAGCTAACATCATGGAAAAAACTCTCTAAAAACTATCTAGAGGCGCATAAGATGGCTCTGGAGGATAAAAAATGAGTATAAAAATTGAGATAGACCACGTTAACGAAAAGAACCGTTCAGTACAGCAGCTTCCAAGATACGAAAAACCAGAATTCGCGGAGTACGAACCCGATATAGACAAGATAGAAAGAAAAGCAGATAAGCTGGACTATGAAAACATAGTAATAATAGGTAACGGAGGCTCTATAACAAGTTTAAGAGCATATCTCTATGCATTTATCGATGAAACAGATAAAGACGTTCATATAGTAACAACTATGGATCCAGACTACCTTGGGAGACTATCAAGGAGCCTAAGTCCTGAAAACACACTTGTAATGCCAATAAGTAAATCTGGAGAGACAGTAGGGGTCTTAGAATCGCTTATGTACTTTGTAAACAGGGATTATCCGGTTTTTGCAGTTACATCAGATAACGATGGAGCCTTAAGAAACATGACTGAGAGAAGAGACTGGGACTGGATAGAACATCCTAAGATTGGAGGAAGATTCTCCGGACTAACAGAAACAGCCTTAATGCCGGCAGCAGCCGCAGGAATAGATGTTAGAGAGATCAGAGAAGGAGCGGAAGATATGTATGAAAAGGTTTCTCCTGAAAACCAGTACAATCCTGCACTTAATGTTGCATCAGCCCTCTATGATGCAGAGCACAAAGGTTACGAACAGGTATTAACACCTTTCTACTCGACTAGGCTGTTCGGCTTCTACCCTCTAATGGTGCAGCTGATGCATGAAACCTTCTGCAAAGAAGGAAAAGGACAGACTTTTTCAGGCGATCTTGGGCCTGAGTATCAGCACCACACGAATCAGAGGCTGTTCGGGGGAAGAAAAGACATATTACCGTTCTTCTTTAGAACTGATGCTCATGAAAGAGAAAGAGTAAAGGTGCCAGAGGATCTAGAGGACATAAATGTTAGAGGCGAGAAGCTAGGCCATCTGAGCTCTTTGACTTACTCAGAATCTCTTGAATCGGAGTACAAAGGTGTAAAAAGAGCTTTGGAAGAGGAAGACAGGCCAAGCATGAGCTTAAACGTTTCAGATGTCTCACATAAGAATATAGGTAAGTTGATTGCGTTCTTACAGTATTTAGCAGTTTACTCGGCATGGCTTAGAGAAGTCGATCCATTTGATCAGCCTGATGTTGAGAGAAGCAAACAGCTAGGGCATGAGGAGAGATTTGAAAGATGAAGGTTCTATATCTTGTAAGAAGGCTTAGAGAGCAGAAGGCAGCTACAGAACATATAAAGAACTTAGCAGAGTGCCTGGTTAGTAAAAATCATGAAGCGCTTGTGGTATCATTTGATGATGGATCCGAATACAGCATTAATGATGAAGTCGAAGTAAATAGAGTTGATCTGCCTTTTGAAGCAGATAACCTCTATAACTGGTCTATGATGCTTAACAACGAGCTCAAGAGAGAGGCACGAGAAAGATTCGATGACAGAGGCTTCGATATTATCCATGTAGTTGACTGGACTTCTATACCTGGAGGAGCTACGCTTTCACAGCATCTAGATATACCTCTGGTAGTAACGTATCAGTCAACTGAAAACGAGAGAGGTTTTAACAGCGACCAGTCTGGAGTAATATCTGAACTCGAATGGCAGGGAGGTTGTGAAGCCGACAAAGTATTTGCTACAGGAGAAGATACCAAGAACTCGCTCCTATTCGATCTTGATGTGCCAAGCGAGAAGCTTGAAGTAATTAATCCTTTTAGTAGTGACTGGCAGGGAACAGTTTTAAGCAGCTACAAGGAACTTGTTAAACAGGAGAAGGAGGTAAAACAGTATAGATGAAGCCGCTATTCCTCACATGGGAGTATCCGCCTATGAAGGCAGGAGGGATAGCTGCGCACTGTGAAGATCTAGCCACCACATTAGCGGATCAAGGACATGAACCTATAGTTGTTACATACGGAGAAAAGGAGGAAACGGAGTACCGAGACGGTGTCCAAATACATAGAGTTACTTCTACAGAGTCAGCTAACAACACGCTTTCCTGGGCGATGCATCTAGGTCACCAGATGGAGAAGAAAGCGATTGAACTATACAACGAAGAGGATTTTGATGTAGTGCATGCCCATGACTGGATGGTGGTATCTGGAGCAGTGGGACTTAAGAAGACGCTCGGACTTCCAATGGTTTTTACCGTACATTCGACCCAGAAAGGTAGAGACGGTATAGACTCCGACTACCAGAGAACAATACACAACTTGGAGTGGTACGGAACCTATGAGGCCTCACAGGTTATAACAGTGGGCAAGGATTTCTCGGAAGAAGTCAAACACTCGTTTAACGTTCCTGATGATAAAGTAAACTACATACCTAACGGTGTCGACCTAGAGAAGTTTGACGACCATAGAAACCGTTTAAACTATACAGATTATGCGTTGGACTGGGAAAAGATAGTACTGTTTGTAGGGCGTATGTACCCTCAGAAAGGCCCCGGACATCTAATAGAGGCGATGCCCTCAATACTTGAAAACTCTCCTGAAGCCAAATTTGTAATGGTTGGAAGCGGATCCACGGAACATTATAGAGGTATTGCTAACTCAAAGGTAGGAGAAAAAGTATACTTCCCGGGCTATGTATCTGACCAAGAACTTCTTTCACTGATGAAATCTGCTGAAATGACCGTAGCGCCTTCGGTATACGAACCTTTCGGTATTGTGCCTTTGGAAGCTGCAGCATGTGAAACGATGACTGTTGGAAGCTATACGGGAGGAATGAAAGATACTATAGTACATGAGTATACAGGTCTGCACTCTTATCCGGAGGACTCAGGATCTATCGCATACCAAGTTAATCGAGCACTGAATGATCCCGGATGGACCGACTGGATGGGGGATAAGGCCAGAAACAGGGTAGAAGACAACTTTAGGTGGGAACAGATTGCGGCTTGGACAACTGGAGTCTATAATAAAACAGTACGAGACTGATAAAGGAAGTTTGGAGAGTTCTAAGGAAGGAGAAACCTGAAACCAGATTATATTTGTCTAAGCCAGTGGAACATAGAGTCCAATATTTTGATGTCAGCTTCCTCGCTCATCTTATGTTTCTCCGCTTCAAACATCTCAACACAGGTACTGCATTCCAGTTCTCTGGCAGCCTTCCACGTATATTCGGGGTGTACAGTGGAATCAGCACGTCCATGGTAAAATGCAGCAGGTATATCTAATGTTCCAGTCACCTTCTCAAATGAGTACTTATCAAGATCCTCGATAAATCTTTCGTCAATAGTCTTATCGCCGAAATGTGTATATTCTCCTTTCTGTTCAATGACGGATCTAAACTTGTCCATTATTTCGTTGTATGTAACGGGAGATTTGCCTATAACTGCCTTAACACGTTTATCTTCAACAGCATGATGGAAAACGACTTTACCTCCAAAACTCATACCGAATAGAACACATTTTTCTGGATCAAAATAGTCTATCACTGATTCTAGATCCTTTATCCTCGAACTTAATCCTTGGTCGATGAACTCTCCGTCCGACTCATTGTTACCGCGGAAATCAAAACGTACAGCGTTCCAGCCATTTTCAACCGCTTTACTACATCTTCTCTCGTAACTTCCTTCCTTATCACTTCCAAATCCGTGGCAGAAGAAAATCCATCTATCCGAATCTGATTTGTGATGAACTGCTGAAACCTTTTCATTATTCTCTACTGTTATGAAATGCTTGTTCATAATTACAGTGTTCTCAATCTAAAAATAAGAAGGTGGTGAGAGGTTCTGTTACCAGAACCTGAGTAAGGATCCTATTCTCGATACCTGGCTGGCAAGGTTCTCTAGGCTCTCATATACTGAGAAGGAACCTGCGTAAAATCTTCCTGTAATCGAGTCATCTATCTCTTCACGAAGTTCGAACTCTTTCTCTGTACTGTAGTTCCCATCCATGTAAGAGGTTCTTGAAGTAACTGTGTAGTTTCCGGTCTCTAAATTACTCAAACTGTACTCTACAGAGTTAACGAGTTCTACATCAACTTCTTCAGTCTCTTCGAAAACATTTTCTCCGTCTTCGTCTACTACTTTGGTTCTGACGCTAACTGTTTCCGAGGATTCTGACCGGATTTCATCTCTTATACCGACACTGAACTCGAGAGGTTCGTCTACAAACTGTCTATCTTCGCCGTATACGAAGATCATAAAGTTGTTAGGATCATAGTCTAGAGTCTCTTCCTCTTCGGTGATGTTGACTGTTACCGGGACTTCTATTGAGTCACTTCCTTCTTTGAGCAGTACGGACCCTTCTACATAGGTCTCCTGGCTTGGAGCTATAAACTCTAGCAATATAGCCTCCTCGGTTATATTCTGGACATTAACTATGTCTTTAAGGCTATCTTCTACTTCTGTTTCCAGACTGACTTCTTCGCTTCTAGTGAAAAGTATCTCTTCTTCAACAGTTTCGTTGGCTTTTAGATCTATATCGAGCTCTGATGTCTCAAGCTCTATCTTATCTTCAAGCTCCGC
>LFCJ01002069.1_pt1 | contig 14358 bp, 9 predicted proteins | sample 643141 | NCBI WGS metagenome assembly LFCJ01 (sample SAMN03766243, study PRJNA286221) | soda lake metagenome | biome: soda lake; feature: Kulunda steppe; material: water; isolation source: sample B1-Br-g2 brine of Lake Bitter-1 | place: Russia: Kulunda steppe | collected 2010-07 | reverse complement strand
GTCCTGGGAGTCTTGGAAGTCGCGGGGGTCGAAGGTCACGGCGTCTTGCATGTCGGTCGGCGCTGCCAGTGCGGGCGGAAATGACGGGCGCCCATCCTACCATCGCCGGCGACGTCAGGCGACGCCGCCGGCCGTCAGGCGTCGCACCGCTCAGCACTGGCCTCGCGCTCCAGGCGCAGGAAGATCAGCGCCGTGGTGACCGCATCACCCAGGGCGGTATGGCGCCCCATCACCGGTACCTTCAGCAGCTCGGCGACCTTCTCGAAGCGCGGGGCCGACTCCACCTCGGGATGGCGACGGCGCAGGCGCCGCAGATACCTCTGGGCCACGTCGATGGTGGCATTGGGCAGCGCGAAGCCGAAGCGCGGGCGCAGCTCGCGATTGAGGATCGTCACATCGAAGTCCAGGTGCCACCCCACCAGGGGGCGATTGCCGACGAAATCGAGCAGGCGCTCCAGCGCCTCATGCACCGGCGTGCCGCCCTCCAGGTCGATGCCGCGCAGGCCGTGGATACGGATCGAGTCGCCGGACAGCGAGGCCGGTCGCGCCAGGCGCAGGTCCAGGGATTCGCTGGTCAGCACCCGATCCCCGCGCACCTTGACGGCCGCGAGGGAGACCAGCTCGGCGCTGCGGATATCGCGCCCGGTGGTCTCGGTATCGATGACCACCATCTCGTCACCGGTATAGGGGTGAAAGAGCCAGGCGTAGTCGCCGTTGGCGTGCCGCCGTCGATCGGCGGCGCGCCGCAGGGCCTTGAGCATCACGGGTTCTCCTTGTTGTGATTGTCGTTCCTTGGTGAATCATCCCGCTGTCACGAATACTCCAGATGAAAACGGTGCGAGAGGCGCTGCTTGAAGTCCTTGACGATATGCAGCGCCTCGCGCAGCAGGTCTCGCTCCAGCGAGGAAAGCTCCTGCACCACCACGCGGTCCGGCTTGCGCTCCCCGCCGCTGTCCAGGTGGGCGAGCTGCTGCTTGAGACGCAGCTCGGTGAACAGCGACAGGGCCTCGCCCAGGTCCTCGGCGAAGCGCGTCTCCAGGCGGCCATCCTCCGCCAGGGCATCCAGCCGCTCCAGCGTCGAGGTGGGCCGGATGCGCCGCTCCAGGGCCATCACCCGCACCCCGTGGACGATGGGGAAAATGCCCCCCTTCTTGATGTCGATGCCGTGCTGGGGGCGCTTCAGCGAGCCGAACAGGGTCAGCGGGGTCGAGAAGCGCAGGGTGGTGCGGGCAAAGTAGGAAAGCAGCAGCTCGTCGCCGGCGCAGCGCTCGAACAGCTCGTCGCGCACCTGGTCGAGCAGCGCCGGGTTGCCGGCCACCGCATGGGAATCGAGCATGATGGCCAGTTTCATCAGGCTGTCGCCGTCGCGCCTGCCGGCCCACCTGGCGATGCGCTCGCGCCACTGGGTCACGTTGCCGACCCACTCCGGGTTGGAGACCATGATATTGCCGGGACAGGGCGGATACCCCAGCTCGATCAGGGTCTCGGTGAGGCGCTGCATCTGCTCGGCGCAGTCGGGCCACTCCAGGCCGTCGGCCAGGATCAGACCGTTGTCCTGGTCGGTCTTGAGAATCTGCTCGCCGCGCCCCTCGCTGCCCATCACCATCAGGCAGCTGTCGCGGTGATAGCGCTCGTCGACCTGAAAATCCCAGGCCTTGTGCATGATCCGCCCGTTGAGCGCCGCCAGCAGGCCCATGGCGAATCGCAGCTTGACCCCCTGGGCCATCAGCGCCTTCACCAGCTCGGGCGTGCGCCGACTGGCGGCGGCCAGGGCCTCGAGGTTCTCGGCCTGCTCGACCTGCAGGCTGACCACGTAGCTGCGGCTCGAGAAGTAGCTGAGCACATCGGTGAGCTCGACGACGCCGACCGGCGCTCCCTTCTCTACCACCACCACCCGCTCCACCTTGTAGCGGGTCATCATGACCAGCGCCTCGAACAGATACTGCCCCGGCCCCACCGTGATCAGTTCGCTGTGGCCCAGCCCGTCCAGGGCGCTGTCGCGGCCGCGCCCCTCCACCACCAGGGCATTGAGCAGATCGGTCTTGGTGATCATTCCGGGGCCGGCGTCACCGGCCACCAGCAGGCTGTCGGCGTGGCGCTCGTTGATCGTGGTCACCGCCTCGGCAATGGTGGTGGCGGCCGGGACAACCAGCGGCTCACGCATGCACTCATCGACCCTGGCCAGCATGAAGCCGGCCATGGTCACTCCACCTTCGGCGCGCTGTTCGGTCAGCAGGCGAGCCTTGTGGGCCAGGGACTGGCGGAAGAACTCGGCAAAGGGCGGCGAGTCATCGCAGAGCTCGAGAAACAGCGCCTTGGGCAGCAGGTAGCAGAGGCTCTCCTGCTCGGCACGGAAGCGGTAGCGGCTCTTGCCGTTGAGAATGCTGATGGCGCCGAACAGATCGCCGCGGGTGTAGTGGCCGATGCGCGAACGGGCCGCGGGCAGAGTGGGATCGACTTCGGCCACCTCTCCCTTGTGGATAAGAAAGAGGTTCTCGCCGGCCTGCCCGGTCTCGAGAATGATCTCGTCGCGATCGAAGTAGGCCAGGTCCACTCCCTGGCGGACCCGCTCGCGACCGGCCTCGTCAAGCAGGGTGAACGGTGGCTGGGAAAGATCGACCTCGACCATGGCGCTGACCTCGCGGGCGGCTGTCCGGCCATGGCGCGCTGGCTGCTCGCCACCCCGAGCGGGGCTGATGGCCCGGGGAAGGACCGTGACGAGAAGAGCGTCGCTGGCCGCCGCCTGTAGTTGTGGGATAGCGGATCCGCCACGCAGACAGACCCTGATGTCCACCCGGGCCAGGGGACAGGCTCAGGATAGCAGCCTCTCCATCGTCCTTATAAGCTAGACCAACGTCGTCCTTTCCGGCCCCTTAGACCATCGTCAAAGGCCGGCATTGAGGGGTCACAAGTGCCTTCCCGCTCCCCTATACCATCGTCCTAACCGGGCGCCCTCCCCCCTCTGTAACACCGCGATAACATGGCTACAAGCCATTGATAAAAAAGACACTCCTCTACCCATATTGAATCGTATTTTTATCATGATACGAAAGTCTGGGATTCATTTTCGCCACTCATTGCCCACTATCCACCAGGAATCATGCAGGGCAATCGCACGACAACGATGCCTGCCGCTAGCGGCGGGATCTGTCCCTGAGGCGACTCCCCCATCGGGGTGACCCCGCGGAGATCGCCAAGGCCGGATAAACGACATGCGATTGCCCTGGTGATACATAAGCAAAAGACCTCACAAGTTCCCAACCCCACCAATAACAAGTGGAGAACACACAATGGCAGAAGAGAAAGTTGATTCGGCCGACTACTGGAAGGCCAACGTGCGCCTGATCATGGGGTGCCTGGCCGTTTGGGCCTTTGTCTCCTATGGCCTGGCAATCCTCCTGCGCCCGCTGGTGGCCTTTGTTCCGATCGGCGGCACCGACCTGGGCTTCTGGTTTGCTCAGCAGGGCTCCATCCTCACCTTTATCGCGCTGATCTTCTTCTACGCCTGGAAGATGAACAAGCTCGACCAGAAGTTCGGCCTGGAGGAGTAAGCCAGCATGAGTCAATTTGCCATCAACCTGCTGTTCGTAGGGGCCTCCTTCGCCCTCTACATCGGCATCGCCGTTTGGGCCCGCGCGGGCTCCACCAAGGACTTCTATGTCGCCGGCGGCGGGGTCCACCCGATCACCAACGGCATGGCCACCGCCGCCGACTGGATGTCCGCGGCCTCCTTCATCTCCATGGCCGGCCTGCTGGCCGCCGGCGGCTACGCCAACTCATCTTTCCTGATGGGCTGGACCGGCGGCTACGTGATCCTTGCCATGCTGCTGGCGCCCTACCTGCGCAAGTTCGGCAAGTTCACCGTGCCGGACTTTATCGGTGACCGCTTCTACAGCACCACGGCACGCACCGTGGCCGTTGCCTGTCTGATCATCGCCTCCGTGACCTACGTCATCGGTCAGATGACCGGTGCCGGCGTGGCCTTCTCGCGCTTCCTCGAGGTCTCCAACACCTGGGGCATTTGGATCGCCGCCACCATCGTGTTCCTCTACGCCGTTTTCGGCGGCATGAAGGGCATCACCTACACCCAGGTGGCCCAGTACGTGGTACTGATCATCGCCTACACCATTCCGGCGGTATTCATTGCCTTCCAGCTGACCGGCAATCCGATTCCGATGTTCGGCATGTTCAGCACCCACACCGAGTCCGGCATGCCGCTGCTCGAGAAGCTGAGCGAAGTCCTCGTGGAACTGGGCTTCCAGGACTACGCGGCCGACGTGGACAACAAGCTCAACATGGTGCTGTTCACCCTGTCGCTGATGGTGGGCACCGCAGGCCTGCCCCACGTCATCATCCGCTTCTTCACCGTGCCCAAGGTGGCCGACGCTCGCTGGTCCGCCGGCTGGGCGCTGGTGTTCATCGCCCTGCTCTACCTCACCGCTCCCGCGGTGGCGTCCATGGCGCGCCTCAACCTGCTGACCACCGTCTATCCGGACACTGCCGGACAGGTCGAGAACTATGAGGAAGCGCTGGCCAACCCGATCCTCTACGAGGATCGCCCGGACTGGTTCCGCACCTGGGAAGAGACCGGCCTGATCACCTTCGAGGACAAGAACGACGACGGGCGCATCCAGTACTACAACGACCGCAATGAAGACTTTGCCGAAACCGCAGCCGAGCGCGGCTGGGAAGGCAGCGAGCTGTCGGTCAACAATGACATTCTGGTACTGGCCAACCCCGAGATCGCCAACCTGCCGCCCTGGGTCATCGGCCTGATCGCCGCCGGCGGTATCGCGGCTGCCCTCTCCACCGCCGCGGGTCTGCTGCTGGCCATCTCCTCGGCCATCAGTCATGACCTGATCAAGAAGACCATCAACCCCAACATCTCCGAGAAGGGCGAGATGCTGGCAGCGCGGATCTCCATGGCGGGCGCCATCCTGCTGGCGACCTATCTGGGGCTCAATCCGCCGGGCTTCGCCGCTCAGGTAGTGGCCCTCGCCTTCGGTATCGCCGGCGCCTCGCTGTTCCCGGCGCTGATGATGGGGATCTTCTCCAAGCGGGTGAACGACAAGGGCGCCATCGCCGGCATGCTGGCCGGTCTGATCAGCACTCTGCTCTATATCTTCACCTACCTGGGCTGGTTCTTCTTCTCCGGCACCAACATGCTGCCCAACGAGCCGGAAAGCTGGTTCCTGGGTATCTCGCCGCTCTCCTTCGGCGCGGTGGGTGCCATGATCAACTTCGCCGTGGCCTTCGCCGTCTCCAACATGACCGAAGAGCCCCCGCAGGAGATCCAGGAGCTGGTGGAAAGCGTCCGCTATCCCAAGGGAGCCGGTGGCGCCGTGGACCACTAACCTCTCGCGGCATTCTGGGCCATAATGGCCCCCTGGCCCGGCTCGCCGGGCCAGTCAACGCCTACCGCTCGGGCTTCCCTAGGGAAGCCCGAGCGCTTTCAGCAAGGATGTTTCATGCTCATACACCTGATCGCCGCGCTCTTCGCCGCCCTGGCCGCCGCCGGCGTTGCCATGCTGCTGCGCACCCTGAGCGGCAAGCGCCTGCCCCGCTGGATCATCCCGGTCTTTGCAGGCCTCGGCATGCTGGGCTACCAGGTTCACTACGAATACACCTGGTTTTCCCACAAGCAGACGCAGCTGCCGGACACGGCCGCCGTGGTCGATATCGAGCGAGGCACCGCCTTCTGGCGCCCCTGGACCGCCCTCTTCCCCATGGTGACGGCCTTCAGCGCCGTGGACCAGGACAGCATGGCGGCGCGCGAAACCGACGACGGCGAACGGCTGGTGGAGTACATCCGCTACCGCTTCGAGAAGCAGCATGTGGACCTGGTCACCCACCAGGCCTGGCTGATGAACTGTGCCACCCGGGAGACCCTGCCTCTGACAGGAGAAGAGCGTCGTCCGCGCTTCGAGGCCATGCGAACCCTGGACCCCGACGACGCCACCTACCGGGCCGTCTGCCAGGAGGGGTAGCACGCCTGCCCTCTCGGGTCACATTGCCCTAGAATGTGCGCCAGATTCGAGGGAGGAAGTCCATGTTCTCAGGCTGGCTGCTGGTTGCCATATCGCTGCTCTACATCGCGGTGCTGTTCGGCATCGCCTGGCGGGGCGATCGCCGGGCCAAGACGCATGGCGCCAGCCATCGCCGCCCCATCGTCTACAGCCTGGCGCTGGCCATCTACTGCACCTCCTGGAGCTTCTACGGCGCCGTGGGGCAGGCTGCCACCGGCGGCTGGTCCTTCGCCAGCATCTACGTGGGGCCGATCCTCACCTTCCTGCTGTTCTGGCCGGTGCTGGCCAAGATGATCCGCGTCGCCAAGCACCAGAACGTCACCTCGATCGCCGACTTCATCGCCTCGCGCTACGGCAAGACCCAGTCCCTGGCCGCCTTCGCCAGCCTGGTGGCGCTGATCGGCGCCCTGCCCTACATCGCCCTGCAGCTCAAGGCGGTCGCCACCTCCTTCAGCGTCCTCACCGACGCCGGCGACCCCACCCATACGCCGCTGTTCGCCGACACCGCCTTCTACGTGGCGGTGGTGATGGCCGCCTTCGCCATCCTCTTCGGCACCCGCCATACCGACGCCACCGAGCACCATGAGGGGCTGATCCACGCCGTGGCCTTCGAGTCGCTGGTCAAGCTGCTGGCCTTCCTGGTGCTCGGGGCCTACGTGACCTGGGGCATGTTCGGCGGCCTGGGTGAGCTGCTGGCCCACGCCGAGGGTCAGCTGGAGCTGCAGAGCCAGCTCTCCCAGCAGGACTTCGGCCAGAGCTTCTGGGCCCAGACCCTGCTGGCGATGCTGGCGGTACTCTGCCTGCCCCGGCAGTTCCATGTGGCGGTGGTGGAGAACACCCACCGCGATGATGCCGCCAAGGCGCGCTGGCTGTTCCCGCTCTATCTGGTGCTGTTCGCCTTCTTCGTGCTGCCGCTGGCCGCCGCCGGCCTGACGCTGTTCGCCGACAGCGACATCGAGCCGGATACCTATGTGCTGGCGCTGCCCATGGCGGCGGGCAGCGAATGGCTGACCCTGCTCACCTTCATCGGTGGCTTCTCGGCGGCCACCGGCATGGTGATCGTCGCCGCCGTGGCGGTCTCGATCATGATCTCCAACGAGATCGTCATCCCGGCACTGTTCAGGCTGCGCTGGTTCGACACCAAGGCCCGCGACTACGGCCGCCTGGTGCTTCGCGCCCGACGCCTCACCATCGCCGCCGTGCTGGCCATGGCCTACGGCTTCTATCAGCTGATCGGCGAGTTCACCTCGCTGGCCTCCATCGGCATGCTCTCCTTCGCCGCCGCCGGCCAGTTCGCCCCGGCGCTGATCGGCGGACTCTACTGGAAGCGCGGCAATCGCCTGGGGGTGATCATCGGCATGAACGCCGGCTTCGCCATCTGGGCCTACAGCCTGCTGATGCCGGCGATGATCACCGCCGGCGTGCTGCCGGCGCACTGGCTCGACGGTGGCCCGCTGGGCGTGAACTGGCTGACGCCCACCTCGCTGTTCGGCCTCAACGTGGGCGACAGCTTCACCCACGGGGTGATGCTCTCCCTGGGCGTGAACCTGTTCTGCTACATCTTCTTTTCCCAGGTCACCTCCCAGCGGGTGGTGGAACGCATCCAGGCCTCGCTGTTCGTGGACAGCGTGGAGACCCGCCAGACCTCGGTGAACCGTCCCTGGACGGGCGCCACCACCGTGGGCGATCTCAAGGTGCTGTGCGAGCGTTTCCTGGGCGCCGGCCAGGTGCAGCGCGCCTTCGACGACTATGCGCGGCGCAGCGGCAAACCCCTGGAGGACGGCACCCGCGCCTCCATCGACGTCATCCAGTTCACCGAACGCTTCCTGGCCTCGGTGCTGGGCGCCTCCTCGGCGCGCATCGTGGTCAACTCGGCGCTGCAGGGCCGCGGCATCGGCATCTCCGACGTGATCTCCATCGTCGACGAGGCCTCCCAGGTGCTGGAGTTCAACCGCGCCCTGCTCCAGGCCACCATCGAGAACATCAACCAGGGCATCAGCGTGGTGGACCAGAACCTGCGCCTGGTGGTCTGGAACCAGCGCTATCTGGAGCTGTTCCGCTTCCCCGACCACCTGATCCGGGTCGGCGCCCCGATGGACAAGATCTTCCGCTACAACGCCCACAACGGCGAGTACGGCCCCGGCGACCCCGAGGAGCACGTCCAGCTGCTGCTCGACAACATCCGCGAGGGCCAGCCCCACCGCTACGTGCGCTACCGCCAGGACGGCAGCGTGCTGGAGGTGCAGGGCAATCCCATGCCCGGCGGCGGCTTCGTCTACACCTACCAGGACATCACCCAGCAGAAGCGCATCGAGGAGGCGCTGATCCGCTCGGAGAACAATATCCGCATCTATACGGACAACGTGCCCGCGCTGATCGCCTACTTCGACAAGGAGTGCCGCTACCTCTTCACCAACCGCGCCTACGAGCAGGCCTTCGGCATCGACCGCAACGCGGTGATCGGCAAGCGGGTCCAGGACGTGGTTCCCCTGGAGATGGCCCGCGAGCGCGAGCCCTGGATCGCCCGGGCCCTGGCCGGCGAGCGGGTCAGCTTCGAGGTCTCCCTCAGGCTGCCCGAGGGGCGGCGCTACATGCTGGTGACCTATACGCCCCACTTCGGCGACAGCGGGGCGATACTCGGCTTCTTCGCTCTCTATCAGGACATCACCGAGCGACGCCAGGCGGAGATCGCCCTCAAGGAGACCAACGAGACTCTCGAGGAGCGCGTCCGCGAGCGCACCCAGGCGCTCTCCGAGGCCAATGCCGCGCTACGTCAGGAGAACCGGGTGCGCGCCGAGGCCGAGCTGGCCCTGCGCCAGGCCAAGCAGCTGGCCGAGGACGCCAACGCCTCCAAGACCCGCTTCCTGGCCGCCGCCAGCCACGACCTGCTGCAGCCGCTCAACGCCGCCCGGCTCTTCACCTCGGCGCTCTCCCAGGAGATGGAGCCCGATACCATGAAACGTACCATCGGCCATATCGACAACTCGCTGCAGGCCGCCGAGGAGCTGCTGGGCACCCTGCTCGACATCTCCAAGCTCGACGCCGGGGCCCTGACCCCGCGGCGCAGCCACTTCGCCCTGGCCGATATCTTCCGTCCGCTGCGCGCCGAGTTCGAGGTGATGGCGGGGGATCGCGGCCTCGACCTGATGGTGGTGCCGACCCGGGCCTGGGTCGACAGCGACGCCCAGATGCTGCGCCGGATCATCCAGAACTTCCTCTCCAACGCCATCCGCTACACCCAGGAGGGTCGGGTGCTGCTGGGCTGCCGTCGCCACGGCAACCGCCTCTCCATCCAGGTGTGGGACTCGGGTCCCGGCATTCCCGAGTCCAAGCAGGCGGAGATCTTCCAGGAGTTTCGCCGCCTCGATCAGGCCTCCCGCCACAAGGAGAGCGAGAAGGGGCTGGGGCTGGGGCTCTCCATCGCCGATCGCATGAGCCGGGTGCTCGACCACCCCATCACGGTGCGCTCGAAGGAGGGCGCGGGTACCCTGTTCGCGGTCAGCGTGCCGATGGTCGAGGCCCGCAGCGAGGCGCAGCAGGCCGAGGAGGCCGCCTCGCCCAAGCGCGCCGGCAACAAGCTCGTCGGCACTCGCGTCCTGTGCATCGACAACGAGAGCCTGATCCTGGAGGGCATGAAGGCGATGCTCTCGGGCTGGGGCTGCGAGGTGTTCACCGCCACCAGCATCGGCGGCGCCAAGTCGGTGCTGCGCCACCTGGACGGTGATCCCGATGCGATACTGGCCGACTACCACCTGGACAACGAGGTGACCGGCCTGATGGCGCTGGAGGCGCTGGGCGAACGAATGGAGGGCGCGGTGCCCGGCATCGTGATCACCGCCGATCGCACCGAGGAGGTGGCCGAGGAGGTCAAGCGCTCGGGCTACCAGCTGCTGCTCAAGCCGGTGCGCCCCGCCGCCCTGCGCGCCCTGCTGACCCGCACCCTGCAGGCGAGCCGGGCGCCTAGCGGCGAGCTATAAGCTGGAAGCAACACATCGTGACGCAAGCAAGGGCCCCACGGTCGCATGATCCGTGGGGCCCTTTTCTTATGGCTTATCGCTTAAGGCTTAAGGCTTAAGGCTCCTGAGCCGGCTCCGCCGGCTCAGGACTGGACCTTGGGCGGCTCGACCTCGAGCTTCTGGGCGGCGATCACCGCCTGGGTGCGCGAGTGCACGCCCAGCTTGCGCAGGATGGCGGTGACGTGGGCCTTGATGGTCGCCTCACTGACGCTCAGCTCGTAGGCAATCTGCTTGTTGAGCAGCCCCTCGGTGAGCATGTTGAGCACGCGGAACTGCTGGGGCGTCAGGGAGGCGATCGCCTCGGCGAACTTGGTCTCATCCTCGTTGGCCTCTCCCATGACGGCGGCCAGCTCCGCCGGCAGCCACACCTCGCCGTCGAGGATCTCCCCCACCGCCTCGGCGATCAGCTGCAGCGACGACGACTTGGGAATGAAGCCGGAGGCGCCGTAGTCGATGGCGCGGCGCACCACGTAAGGCTCGTCGCTGCCCGAGACCACCGCCACAGGAATATCCGGCATCTGGCCACGCAGCTGGATCAGGCCGGAGAAGCCGTGGGCGCCGGGCATGTGCAGATCGAGCAGGATCAGGTCGGCATCCGGATGGCGGGTGACCACCTCGGCGGTGGCATCCATGGTGTCGGACTCCACGATCTCGGACTGGGGCGCCAGCTGACGCAGCGCCTGAGTGAGGGCTGCGCGGAACAGCGGATGGTCATCGGCGACGATGAATTTCTGGGCAAAGGCCATGGATTCTCCTCCGGTTCCTCTGGCAGCGGGCGTGGACCGCCACTCGGGCTCTTGTATGACTGTGGGGCATGTTACCCCATGGCAGAGCCGATTCCCAAGCGCCCCGGCAGCATTGTCGACAATATTTCTCCGCGGCCACAAGAAGCCGGCCATGAAGGCCGGCTCGATGGCGCTGTACGCTGCGCGAATCAGCGCACGGCGCGATTCTCGATCAGGTCATCGACCACGCTGGGATCGGCCAGGGTACTGGTGTCGCCCAGGCCGTCACACTCGTTGGCGGCGATCTTGCGCAGGATGCGGCGCATGATCTTGCCGGAGCGGGTCTTGGGCAGGCCCGGGGCCCACTGGATGACGTCCGGCGAGGCGATCGGGCCGATATCCTTGCGCACCCACTGGGTCAGCTCCTTCTTGAGCTCGTCGGTGGGCTCCACGTCGCCGGCCAGAGTCACGTAGATATAGATGCCCTGTCCCTTGATGTCGTGGGGGAAGCCTACCACGGCAGCCTCGGCCACGGCCGAGTGGGCCACCAGCGAGGACTCGATCTCGGCGGTGCCCATGCGGTGGCCGGAGACATTGAGCACGTCGTCGACGCGACCGGTGATCCAGTAGTAGCCGTCTTCGTCGCGGCGGCAGCCGTCACCCGTGAAGTAGACCCCCTGGTAGGTGGAGAAGTAGGTCTGGGTAAAGCGCTCATGGTCGCCCCAGATGGAGCGCGCCTGGCCCGGCCAGGAGTCGGTGAGCACCAGATTGCCGTCCACGGCGCCCTCGAGGGCATTGCCTTCGCTGTCGTAGAGCGCCGGCTGAACGCCGAAGAACGGCAGGGTGGCGGAGCCCGGCTTGAGATCCGTGGCGCCGGGCAGCGGTGCGATCATGATGCCGCCGGTCTCGGTCTGCCACCAGGTGTCGACGATGGGGCACTGAGAGTTGCCGATCACCCGGTAGAACCAGTCCCAGGCCTCGGGGTTGATGGGCTCGCCCACCGAGCCGAGGATGCGCAGGCTGTCGCGCTGACTGGAGTCCATCACGCCGTCGCCGTAGGCCATCAGGGCACGGATGGCAGTGGGGGCGGTATACAGGATATTGACCTTGTGCTTGTCAACGATCTCGCCCATGCGGCCATGGGTCGGATAGCTCGGCACGCCCTCGAACATCAGGGTGGTGGCGCCGTTGGCCAGCGGGCCATAGACGATATAGCTGTGCCCGGTGACCCAGCCCACGTCGGCGGTGCACCAGTAGACCTCACCGTCCTGGTAGTCGAAGACATACTGGTGGGTCAGGCTGGCATAGACCAGATAGCCGCCGGTGGTGTGCTTGAGGCCCTTGGGCGCCCCGGTGGAGCCGGAGGTGTAGAGAATGAACAGCGGATCCTCGGCGTTCATCTCCTCGGCCGGACAGTCGGCGGACTGCTTCTCGACCAGCTCGCCGTACCAGACGTCGCGGCCCTCGTTCCACTCGATCTCGCCGCCGGTGCGCTTGACCACCAGCACCTTGTCACAGACCTCGGTCCCCGGGCGGGTCAGGGCCGCATCGACGTTGTCCTTGAGCGGCACCTGCTTGCCACCGCGCACGGATTCGTCGGCGGTGATCACCAGCTTGGAGCTGGCACCGATCACCCGCTGGGCCACGGCATCCGGGGAGAAGCCGCCGAACACCACCGAGTGCACCGCGCCGATGCGGGCACAGGCCAGCATGGCAACGGCGGCCTCGGGAATCATCGGCATGTAGAGAGTGACCACGTCGCCCTTGCCGATACCCAGCTCTTTCAGGGCATTGGCCAGCTTGCAGGTGCGCGCGTGAAGGTCACGGTAGGTGATGTGCTCGGACTCATCGGGGTTGTCGCCCTCCCAGATGATGGCGGTCTGGTCGCCGCGCGTCTCCAGGTGACGATCGAGGCAGTTGGCACTGACGTTGAGAGTGCCGTCTTCGAACCAGCGGATGTCCACGCTGTGCGGATCGAAGCTGGTGTTCTTGATCTTCGTCGGCGCCTTGACCCAGTCGATGCGCTTGGCCTGCTCGGCCCAGAAGGCATCCGGGTCGTCCACGGACTGCTGGTACATCGCCTGATACGTTGCCTTGTCGGCCCAGGCCTTGGCGGCGATGTCATCGCGCACCGAGTAGACGTTCTGCTGATCGCTCATGGGAGTGCCTCTGTCCTTGGGATGGCCCTGTCAGATGAGTGTAGCCGGCCAACCGTGCCTTGGGATTGTGTGGGGAGGGCCGACGCCATTTAAGGTGGCCTCAGCATACCCCTGCCCGACGCCACTTCCCTTTAGACATTGGTATGAACAAAACTCCCTTTAAAAACAATGCATTAAGCATGACTTTCAAACACCTCCAGGCCGAGATAGACCAAGGTCTGAGCGCAATGGCGGCAGCGATAGCGCTGCCCCTGCCGTGCCAGCGCGTGACGTCGGGCGCTGAAGCCATGCTCGCGACAGTCGCAGGCGTAGCGATGAGGAGCGGGGCTTGCGCGGTCGGTATCGAAGCGGTGGGTGGTGCGAGGCGCCAGGCCGAACAGCTCGCGCATCACCGTCTGCCACTCGCGACCGTGAGGGCGTACCCGGTCCCCCTGCTCCAGATGGTGAACCAGCCAGTGAGCCATCTCGTGGGGCACCACCTCCACCAGGAAGGCGAGGCGATTCTCGGTATAGAGGACGGGGTTGAAGCGCAGCCCGCCGCGGCCGAAGTGGGCCTGGCCGGCGCACTTGCCGCGCAGGTCGCACCACACCGCGGGACGCGGCAGCCCCGGATGCACCTCGAGACAGAGGCGCCAGGCGGCCTCCACCCGCTCGTGCAGGGCGGACAGCAGTGCCTCCTGGCCAAGGGGAGCCAGGCGGTCAAGGTCGGGGGTGGGCAGCGCGGGTCGGTCCATGGGGTGCTAGAATGGCCTTTCATCTGTCGGGCGTAAAGCGCCCTTCCTGCCCTCCTGGCCACGAGAGTGACGATGTCCGATACCCCGCAGCCCGCCCCCCTGCTCGATGACGACCAGCTCGATCGCCTGGATGACTTCCTGGCCTCCGACCGGGTCGGCGAGGACGCCCTGGACCTGATCGGCGGCCACGGCTTCCTGGTGGCCCTGGCGGTGGCCCCCAGCGAGGCCGACTCAGCCACCTGGGTGGCGGAGCTGTTCCAGGGCGAACCGAATTTCCGCGACGCCCATGAGCGCGAGGAGATCCTCGGTCTGCTCGACCGGCTGCGCCGCAACGCCATTGCCGCCCTGGAGCAGGGGCAGCTGCCGGAGCTGCCCTTCGAACTCACCCTGGACGACCTGCCCGCCGAGGAGACGCCCATCGGCGACTGGTGCGCCGGCTTCATGGAGGGGGTTTTCCTCGAGGAGTCCGTCTGGTTCGAGGAGGACGAGGAAGCCGCCGCCACCCTGCTGCTGCCCTTCATGGCGCTCTCGGGGCTGTTCGACGACGAGGCGGACATGGCCGAGTTCATCGGCGATGGCTCGCGCCTGGAGGCGCTGGTGCGCCAGCTGCCCGAGCTGGTGCTCGACCTCTATCTGCACTACCGCGTACCGCCGGAGACCCCCAAGCCCAGCCCGCGGCGGAAGAAACCCGCCGGACG
>LFCJ01002068.1_pt1 | contig 14359 bp, 14 predicted proteins | sample 643141 | NCBI WGS metagenome assembly LFCJ01 (sample SAMN03766243, study PRJNA286221) | soda lake metagenome | biome: soda lake; feature: Kulunda steppe; material: water; isolation source: sample B1-Br-g2 brine of Lake Bitter-1 | place: Russia: Kulunda steppe | collected 2010-07 | reverse complement strand
CTTGATCAGTACCAAGCGACAGCCAAATGCCTTGATCAGTACCAAGCGACAGCCAAATGCCTTGATCAGTACCAAGCGACAGCCAAATGCCTTGATCAGTACCAAGCGACAGCCAAATGCCTTGATCAGTTGTTCCTATGGGCTGCACCCACTCCTCACCTCCTTTTGTTGGAGCTGGTCCTCTTTATGTTAGGAGGCTGGTCGGTTCCCCTTGCTGGATTTGTAAACCTGTCATGCTTGGTGACATAACTCAACAGTGTCGAGTGGAGAAGTGCACCTATGCTTGCAAAGCTTAAACGCCTGACGCTTGAAATTGATGATCAAACACTGATTTGTGTGTATGAGCACTTTCTAGCGCTCTTACTATTTCTAACCATTGTCTCTACGTTCCCTGCGTCTCCAGTGCTCTCCTCCTCTGTGCTCCGCCGCGCTTAATGTATCATGATTCTGATTCATGATTCCACCAGCCAAGTAGGATGTGCATAATCACAGCACTTACCATTTCTACTATTAGATACCAAGTACAAATCATTTTCAATAACATGGCAAATGTGATAGACCAAGAAATCGACACCCGCAAGAGAGCAAGGTATGCTTTCCTTCGTCATGAATGAAGGTCAGGGCGAGTGCGGTGCTGCTTAAGGTTGAAAGTTTAAGGTTTCAAGGCTGTGTCCGCCAACGAGGGCAGCTTAGTCGGTTGGTTTAGGTTAATATAGGTTTAAGGTCAAGGCTGTACCAGCCTAACAAGGGCAGCTGGTCGAAAGCCTCCAGTGAGGATCGAATCCCAAACCCACAGGTTACAGAATGGACAGCCGACTTGGGTGCTGCTTAGCCAAGTTAAAGATCATGGGTTGGTCATCACCCAGGCCATGAGGGTTTTCATTACGCCACTCTGACGCCCTGTTGATTGGGATCAGTTTGGTGCCGGAGCACTGCTGGCAGACCTCAAACATAAAGACCAAACGGTGACCCGAGTGCGGGCACGATGTGCTGGCGCACACCGACTTGATGCCGCCGGCAGTGCTTGGCAGCTCAGAACTCAGGTGCTGAGAACTCAGCAGTGCAGTCAGGGCTCCTCTTGGGTGTCAGGGCTCCTCTTCGGTGTCCGTTGACGGACACCCACTTGAAAAGCCCTTTCTGCAGTGAAAATTGGTTGGGGCGGTTGAGCTGAGCTGAGCACTGCTAGCGGCTGGTCAACACCATATCACGCTGAGTATGCTGCAGACTTAATAGTGCTATGGCAGCCGGATAACAATCGGTAGGTCGGGGGGCCTGCAACGCCCAGTGCGAGGCAAAGCTGTTCACCTCCACCCATCCGCCTGGCAACCACCACCAGATATGGCCGGCTCTCAGGTGCACGCATCAGAGAGTGGATAACCCAGCTACTCCTGATGCCACCCTCTTCCGGCTGTGCCCAGCATTGCCCTTAGGCTGAGCTGTCTGCTGGCTGCAGCTGCTCAAATGGTCACACTATTTGTCCACTCCATAGCCGCCCTCCCTCAACCAGTAACTGTCACAAAGTAGAAGGGAGACAAGTTACAAGCAAAGGGTTAACCGCCAGCCTGGTCCTTAGGCTGATTGGTTTTTGAAGAAGGTAGACAAGCTATTTTGGAGGTGCAAAGCGACTACGTAACACATGCAGAACAAGCCACAAATACCCATTCAACTACCGTAACCAACTGTGCATGCAAATGTTTGTTACTCTTGTCAGAGCTAACTAGCGGGTGAGGGCGTGATCAATGCATTCACACATATGGGGGGATGTGTGCGGATTTGCAAGTGCACACGCAATATTAGCCTGGCAGTACGCCGTGCTTGCACGATAGGGTAGGGGGGCTCCTTGCCCTCCTCCCACCCACGACTCCTTCCCGCGGCGTGCGCCTGACTCATTTTTTTCTTGTGCCCTGGGCCCGCCTTGCTGCCCTCCCCTCCTCTCGACCTTATACTCCGCCCCTGTCTCAACCACTCCCGCACTGCCTCCCCCACAAATGCTGCACAAATCTGGTGCTGCACTAATCTGGCATGACAACCAGCCAAAGAATGCTTAAGGATGTCTGGTTGTGAACTGTGAATTCTGTTGTGTCACTTAGATAAGAAGTTGGAGACAGCGGAGAGTGACAAGGCATACAATTGTCGTGCCGAATCGCTGTCATTAATGATCGAGCATCTCTGTGCAAGGGCGTGTTTCAATATAATACGCTTTTCAGTTGCTCTTACTAGTTGTTGCTCTGGTCGTGTGTCATCACAGTATTTGACTGCTAGAAAAGTTGAACCATTCGTTATTTTACAACGGGCCCAGACTTATGGGAAGTAGCAACTTCCCATAAAGGCCATAAGAAAGAGAGAAAGCTTAAGTGAAAGTCTTCTCGGTATCTGTTCCTTGCGCAGGGGGCCATGCTCATCTTCTCTATATGTCCCAAAGAACTACCTGAGAAGCACCAGAGTAACTTGACTCTCCCTTAGGATGGTGCATTGTATGCATGCCTTTCTCTGACTGCATCCCACCAGGTTTATTTCTGAAGATCTTGGTTTTTTTCCTCTTTAAAACCAACTGTTGGCGCGCGTGAAGGGACTACCATGTTATTTCAGCCTTCTGCTTGTATGCACGATTTTGGCATGTCTGGAGTGCGAAATCCAAGCACCTAAGGAGGAAAACTGTGGTACGGCCACAGCGTGTTGAATAAATAGATACTGCTTCTGCCACCCATCATAGAGGATCTATGCCCCTCAGTCGCCATGCGTGGCGCATATACGCCTTCTGCCAACCTGGACATGTATCTCTACATTCCTCCTCGCAATGGCGAGTAGCCTTATGCGGCTGCTTGCCATGGTAAGGCAGTTGATGGTGGGGATTTGCCTGGTGCTTTCATCGGCTGAGATTCTTTCCCTTGATGCACGCTAACTGGATGACGACAGGGGTATAGCCCTGCTGGCATAGTCTTTTCTCTCTCTCTTTCTTTTCTCTCATGGCATGTTCACAATGTCTATTTCCACCTCACCAAGTTGAAGAGTACTCGTGCACTAGTGCACCACCTTACCGAATTGAAGAGTACTTGTGCACTAGTGCATATCCTCGTAACCCGTTTAGGAAGGTCAAATAACGAGGTGGCACCAGAGGGCACACACATTCCGTACAGGTGCACGAGTCAGCCTGAAGAGAGAAGAGCTCTCCTCGAGGAATACAGTGACGAGAGATTTTTCACTCAATTGTGTGTTGTGTGTATGTGTGAGAGAGATATGAATAGCGAGTGAGTGAGCTTGAAAAAGAAATGATGAGGATAAACAAGATAACCACCAAGTAACTACAGAGTTTAGCTAACAGTGCTTGGAAGGCCTTTGTATTATTCTAAGTTTTCTGGTTGCTTATAGTTGTTACTCGGTCTGGTTTCCAATCTTGTGATGATCAGTAAGTCAGTGACCTAAGCGGTTGCTACTTAACAAATCCTCAAGGGAGGATTAAAGAGTCGCTCAAATTGTTATGTGTAAAAGTAAAAGCATTTAAATTTAGATTGTACACGAGTTTGAGTTTACATACATCTGCTGCCCACCACCCGTTGACTGCCAACTTACCTCGAAGCCATGGCCCACAACAACATCCAGGTGGGTGCATGTCCCTTTCCGAAGCACTTGGGCCAGACAAGGACGAGCCCAGCTCGGCCCAGTAGGCTGCTCTCGGTGATGTTGAGCGCACCCGCTGACTGCAACTCCCCCTCCTCCGGTCCGCGCGCTCTCCCTCCTCTTCCCGTAGTACTCCGAGAAATACTATGACGGTGCGTTGTTGATCCAGGCATGGCCAGCAGCGGCAGTAGCGGCACAAGCTGCTCAGACAGACGCAGTTTGTAACAGCTCCTAACTCCTGCCGCTCTCGCCATCTCGCCCCTGCCCCTTGCAGACGTGTACGAGTACAGGCACGTCGTGCTGCCTCCTGAGATTGCGCAGCTGCTGCCTAAGGGCAAGCTCTTGACGGAGGTAAGCAAGCCTCCCGTTTGAGACCTTGGTCGGTGTTACTGGAGCAGTCATGGAGCTTTTCCCCAATCTCAGCGGCTACTCTTTGCCCTGCAAGTATGTCTTGACGTGCTTAATCATGTCCTGGGGTATCCAGAACGCACACCAACTCAGCCTAGGTTCAAAGCTTGGGCAGTCAAAGTGAACTGGAGGGCTGCCTGAAAGGGTGTGCTTGCTCATTCATCAGGCAAAGTACACACCCTCTAGCCCTGTCATTGTTCTTGCAGACTGAATGGCGTGGCATTGGAGTCCAGCAGTCCAGGGGATGGGTCCACTACGCGGTGCACCGCCCGGAGCCCCACATTATGCTGTTCAGGTGAGGCACACTATGGCTGCCTGCTCATCCTGCATGGACTTTCGGACTGATGGACTATCAGTGTTGCATGGTGCAAGTGTAGTTCAGAGCTTTGATGCTGGGGCTTGAATGGTCTTCAGGACACCATCTGCTAGGCTGACAGCTAGGACAGAAAAAAGAGAAAACTGCGCAGGCAGTAAGATTTCTCCCTTTGTTAATGAAGGGAAAGGAGTCACCTTGGGCCTATGCACAGTATGATCCCTCCACTAGCGCAACAGAAACAAGAAGTCGATGGGGATCAGGAGGGCGGGCAACTAGCAGTACCCATTCCTGTCCTTGATGATGAGAGGTCATGGAAGTTTTCTCAAGAGCACGTTACTGACAAGGGATGATGATTTGCTGTGTACACCTGGGAGATAAATACCTGGAAGATTTCACATGCTGCGTTGCCCAAGGAATGGCCTTTGAATTTTTGCACTGCAGGCGACCTAAGAACTATGGAATGCCTCAGCCAGCTTTGCCAGGTGATGGCATGGCTGCGGCTGTGCCTGTACAGTAGATGTCTTGAATATGTTGTTAAGCCATTGAGCATGCAGATCAGTGCGTAGGAATGTACATAGATACAAAGTACTGGATATTACACTATTGGTTTATCATCGGGATGCATTCATCCTCAAGTGTACGGTACATGCTGATGCAATCATTGGCAGCAAGAGGTCTTGAGTTGTTTGTTGCAAAGCCTTCTTGTACATTCTCCTCTGTGTACTTCAAACTCTGATTCCAGTTTGTAAGCCGTAAGATTTTCTCTAGGCCACAGCGCCTTGCAACAGCAGTGACAGGGGGAGCTGCAGGAACAAGAAGGATGCATGATAGATTGGTCACATCTCTAATACTGCATTCCAACTGTGCCAGCCAGGAAATTGACACCATCAAATTGGACCCAATCGCACCGGGCAATCAACTCAAGAAACAATGGCTCAAGAAGCAAAGTGGTGTTCTGAGACCTAAAGCACAGTTCAGGAACTTGTGCTTTAAAGCCTCGACAGAGAGAAATAATGTGCACCTCATCTTGCACAAGAGTACTTGTTAGGTTCTCAAGGCTGTATCCGCCGAACGAGGGCAGCTTAGGCGGTTGTAAGAGTACTTGTCGTGATGTCCATTTCTGCTGCACAAGTTTAAGTTTACAAGTTTAAGTTCCGGTTGTAAGAGTACTTGTCGTGATGTCCATTTCTGCTGCACAGTAGGGAGTATCCAGCAGCATGTGGTCGCAGATAAAACCTGCTCGCATTTTTCATAACATGGGGTAAGCCTGTCAGTAGGTGGAGCAACAGTGAACATAATCAGGCGATTCACTTGCAAGTTGTGGATACTAGCGGTAATGTTATATTGCAGCCTGAGGCTGTCACACTGAGAGACTGCTGCATGCAAACCAGACTCGCGGCATGTCCGTAAAAAATAGGGCTGTAGCTGAATTGACAACAGGCTGGCGTTTAAGCATTTGCCCCTAACTTAAAGCTTACGTCACGCCAGATTAGTGCTGTGCGAGATTCATGCTGCATTGTGACCCAGAGGTTGGTCGAGTCGGTTGGCAGGGTTTTTGATCCTTTTGTCAGTTCAGCTAAAGCAGTTATGGTCATGCTAAAAGTCTTTTTGGTGTGCAGCATTCTCTCAGCGTGACAGCTGCTGTGCTCATCGGCAAGCTTCAAGGATACCAAAAGCAGTCCTGCCCGAGGAATCATGCAGCACTTCAAGTGAGCGTTCGTTTGTTGATGATCTTGTCTTTAATCAGCATATACAATGAAAAGTGAAGAACCTTGGAAGCTTGGTTCAGTTGTGAAACAGATAAAGAGGCCTTTTTCTTAGGGAAATGTTGGAGCCTAGCTGGAAGGAGGAATTTTCTTAATGCTCGCACGCTTGCAAGGGCTCTATCTACCCATGTCTTATTTGCATAACTAACCTTGAGTCAGTTGGTCCCTTCGAACATGTCCAAAAACCAATGCCTGTTCCAACAGTTTCACAATTTGCATCATATCCACAGCTGATAGATGATTGGGAGCGCCGCTTGATGATCACACGCATAAGCTTAAAAGATACCACAGCCACGCAAGAGGAGGCGGGCTTGTGACAGGTGCAATTCTCAACTTGTAATCATTGCATGATGCAACCATGCTACACATCCATACAGGCCTGCTCCAAGTGGCTGCGGGGCAGAAGCGCGCTAGTGCCTCGCTGCTCAACCAGCTCTGCCACTGCAGGGCCCCTGCCTGCAACCAGCTGCTGCAGCAGCGCCCTACAACAATCAGCCACTCCCCTTGAGCGTGCAGTGGTTGATGCTGCGCTGCGCGAGCCATGGTCAGGGCCGCCGTACATAGTTTCCCCTGTGTGCATCCAATAGAGGTTGTACCCTTTTGAGTCATATTTTGAATTGTGGTCAGCAAATGATATTATCAGAGGGTTGCGAGTGAGGGTAGAGGTAAGTGAGAGCTTGCGCGTCTTGTGCTTGCATGGGTGCCTTTGTGTTCATGTCCAGACTAAACCACGAAATCCAGCGCACACCGCTGCCCAGCTTTTGCGAATTAGAGGCAGCAAAAGGAGCAACCTTCATGCAGCAAGTGCTCATGCACAGCAAGGCACGCATGCATGGCAGGTGCTCATGCTCGGCAAGGCATGCATGCACGGCAGGCGTTCATGCATGGTAAGGCATGCATGCATGGCAGGCATGCATGCACGGTAGGCGTTCATGCAAGGTAAGGTATGCATGCATGGCAGGCGCTCACCATTGAAGAAGCGCAGCTGCACGAAATCTTGCAATCTGGCTGGGTACCATTGCAGGGCTCCTGCCTCTCCCCCTCCTTCAAGCGCCTCACCCAAGCTGGGACCCAGTGCCTCCCCGCCCTGCCCTCCTAGATCCTGCAGCTCCAATCTCAGTCTCAGCCTTGGCGGCTGGCGCTGTGCGCCGCCAAGGTCCCCCCTTTGCCACCCCACTGATTGCTGCCAGAGTGCTTGCTGCCCCCCAGCGCTGGCACCATCCCTGCCCTGCCGGGCCATGGCTTCCTCCCCTTCAGCACCGGGGGCCTTCCTGCCAAGCTGGGCCCATTGCTGCCCGGCTATGTGCTCCCCTACCCTGGCGTACCATTCCTTGCCCGCCTTGCCATCCCCGAAGTGTAGCACGCTTGCTAGGCGGGGCAGAGGGCGGGAAGCCTGTCCATAACCGTTCTCCACTTCCTCCTTCCCCTCCTCCTCTTCCTCCTCCTCCTCCAAGGCATGCCAGGCGTAGCACAGCTGCAGGAGCAGGGGTCCTGGCTGGGAATGCCCTGCAAGCGCGCTGCAGGCGATGTCGCAGCCCTTGAAGTCAGGAACTCCATGTCCCGCCTGCAGCTCCTGCTGCAGCGTTGCACCACTTGCAGCATCCAGCTGTTCCTGGTCCTGCTCCCGCTGCTGGCGCTGCTGGTGCTGCTGAATTGCCTCCTGCGTGAAGGACGACTGGTACTGGTACTGTGGCTGTACGTGCGTCTGGGTGAAGCGGTTGGCCCAGCACAGCGCCTGCAGGCCATCCGCCTCCCTCTCGCTCAGCAGCACAATGCTGCCGTCCGCGGGGTACAGCAGGCATGTTGACGCTAGAGGAGCTGCCGCCAGGGGCTGCTGCTGCTGCTGCTGCTGCTTGTGTGCATGCTGCTGAGGAGGGGATTGCAGAGTGGTGACTGCGTGCACAAAGTTGGGGGTGCAGAAGATACGGGGGGACCATGGGATGTCGCGCAGTCCTGGTGGCAGTAACGAGTGGGCAAGGCCGGGTAGCGGTACGAGGCCCTGCTGCCGCTGGCCGCCTGCGCTTTCATGCTGCTGCTGCAGCTGGGCATGCGAGGGCTGCTGCTGGCCGCCTGCGCTTTCAGGCCGCTGCCGCAGCTGGGTATGCGTGTGCTGCAGGAGCAGCGGCTGCTTCCCGGTCGGCCCAGATTTGGGCGGCGGCGGCTGCTTGTTGCTGCTTGGCCCAAAGTCAGGCGGTTGGGAGGGCATGCAAATGGATGGCCGCTGCGTGGACAGAGCCTGTGCCAGGGCTGCAGCGGTTCGCGCCCGGCACGCTGCTGCAAGGTCCCAGTCCACCTCTGCGCACGGCTCAAATTGCAAGGGGCTTGGATGCTGCTGCGGCTGCTGCACCTGCACACGCAGCCAGAAATGGTTTGGGTGATTTTTTTGGGTTGAAGGCATGGAGGTTCTGTGCTGTAAGGGCGGCACAAAAGTGTGCCTACACAGCCCAGCAACCCCTTGCCTCCCTTCCATGCTTGGCTACTCTTCCCAGCCAACCACCCAGCACCCAGCACCCTCACATTCCCCTCCTGCCCCAGCACGTTTACTTACTGCAGTCATATTAATGATAATTCAACTCACCTCCGCCTCCTGCTCCAGCTGCCTCTCACACTCATCATCAGCGCCGCACGGGCCGGCCGCCACGAGCAAGCCACTACCGTAGCGCACACCGTGTTTAAAGATCCCCTGCACCAGCGCGTGCGGCGTCCACCCTGAACAGGTCCAAGGGCCTGTCTTACAGTCAAGCTGCTGCAAGTCGTGCATCCCCATTCTTTGTTGCTGCTGCTGCTGCTGCTGCTGCTCCCCAAGCCCCTGCTGCTGCTGCTGTTGCTGCTGCTGCTGCTGCTGCTGCTGCTGCTGCTGCTGCGGAGACTGAGGAGAAACCAGTAGGCTTTCAAGTGCATGCTCCTGCATGATGAGTTTGACCTGGTCATCCATGGTGCGCTGGACGCGCCCCTCTGCCCACAGCTGCTGCAACTCCAGGCGCTCCTCCTGCGGCACTGGACTGCCATCCCCTGCATGCTTCTTGATCTTGCTGGCTGCGTGGGTGCGTGTGAGTGTTTGTGCATGCGTTTGATGTCAATCATATGCCTGCATGCGTGTGTGCATGTGTGTATGCTGTCAGAGCATATGTGCAAAAAGTTGCGTGTGACTATGCAGTCTTCTCTTCACTGCCACAACATGCGTCTGTGCAAACATGAAACATAAGTTGTGTGCATGTGTGGGCCGTGCCCCTCACACAGCTCGTCCACTTCTATTTCCCACCAAGACCATGGGCAAAGGCATGCATATTATGGATCTACCCGGACCATGAGCTAAGGCGTGCTCACCATTTGGCGGGTAAAGGAGACAGGGCAGCACACGAGCCAGGCTCAATGACAAGCACTGCACGCTTTAAAGGCTAGCAGATGGTGAATGATCTGATAGCATTAGGTCTATGACAGTGGGGCTCGTGCAGGAGAGGCGATTGGAATACAGAGGAGATAAATGATGATCAGGCTGTGAAATAAATCGCAGGCTTCCAGTGCAGAAGCAAGCTTGGCTTGGCAAATATGATGCCTACCTGCAAAGTGGAGGCCCTTGCGCACCCAGTCAAGTAGGCCCTGCTCGTTGGCGCGCTTGCTGTTGGCCATCACCCACACAAGCAGGTGCCAAGAGGTCAAAGGCTCGTGGACCAGCAGCTCCCCACCACAACTGATTGAGTCTGGTTGGTGCTGGTACGCTGTTAAGCTCTGTGGAGGGCTCAGATGTTGGAGCAGCAGGTCAGGCCGGGCGGGTCTCAGCACCCCGCCAGGAGCAGAACAGCCATCGATGCTAGGGGCACTGTGGCGGTGCTTACTGCCCCCACTGCTGCTATCCCCATCGCTGCTGCCCCCGCCCCTTCCACCTCTGGTGCCCCTATCGCCAGCACCAGTTCCATCCCCATTGCCGCCAACGCCGCCATCGATTGAAGCATTGCTCCAGCTCCCACTAGCACAGGCTTGTTGAATGGCATTCTCTACCTCTGGTGGGGCCAAAAAACACAGCCGTTGGCCGCGGCCCAGCAGGCGCATGCGCCCGGCTGCCTGCAGCACCAAGATATTAGCATGGGGGGCGCTCGTGAGTTTGAGGCTGCCACAGCTCATCTCTTGTATGCACACTGTCATTGCCAGGCAAGGATTAATGTCACGCCTCCGCGATATTCATCACATGTCCAATGGATACTACAAGGCAGGCATGTGCCTTACAACATATGCATAGGAGGGTTGCAGGGGGTTCCTGAGCATATGGTAGCCCTGAGCATATGGTTCCTGAGCATATAGTAGCCCTGAGCATATGGTCGCCCTGAGCATATGGTTCCTGAGCATATGGTTCCTGAGCATATGGTAGCCCTGGAATTTGGTTTCAGGCAAAAGATCTATGTCCATGTTCATACCTCAACACAATTGAATTGAATTTTGTTTGCATAGGCTTAAAATCACATTCTCATTTATGAAAAGGGTGGTGGCCAGAGCAGTCCTGCTTCTGAAGTGACGCCTGCACATAATAGATCCTTGGCAAGATGGGAAAAGCCCTTGTTAACTTTTGCTGCCCTAAAGACCTCGTATTTCAAGTCAAGCACCTCCAATTGCCACGGACAATAACCTGGGAATGCCAGGATTGTGGGTGTAAAGGCTCATCTGCATGAGCTTGTCTTTGCCCGTCCCTGTGCCTGCAGCATGCTGCTTATGGCTGCATACGCTCCATTCTGTTCCAAGAACCATGATCCAGGGAATCCTGCAGTAAGCCTACCTGCATGAGCTTGTCCTTGCAGATGCCAGGGCCTACCTGCATGAGCTTGTCCTTGCAGATGCCAGGGCCTACCTGCATGAGCTTGTCCTTGCAGATGCCAGGGCCGAGGCTCACCAAGCCCAAAGCGGTCTTGTCCAGCTGCAGGCACGTTGTTGAGAGGGCAGCTGTGCAGAAAGCAATATAGAGCTCTGCTGACGCAGCAAGTAAACCTGCTGCAGTCGCATGACATTGCAGGCACATAGATGAGAGGGCAGCTGTGCAGAGAGCAGTAGAGAGATTTGCCGACACAGCAAGCATACCTGTTGCAGTCGCGGGAAATTTCAGGCACAGTTGAAAGGGTTGCAGGGCAGAGGGCAGCAAAAAATGAGAATTGACAAGAAGGGGAAAGCATGCAGGCTTGACACTGAGGTAAGCAGATGCCTTCAAGCGATGACACGTTCAATCAAAACAGCCAGATCCCTGCACAGGCTAGGTTGACTAGAATGCACCTGTGACCAGATGCTGCCTGGTGGCAAAACGTTACCTGCAGGTCTGCACCCCTGCAGCGAGCGTCATCAAATATGGCAAATGCCTCGTGCTCAGCAATTGGAGAGTTGTGGCGTGGCAAGCAGCGGTGGCTGGGGTCCAGAATCATCTGAGAGTACAAGCACAGTCAATAAGTTGGGCAATAAGTTGGGCCTGTAACCTTGTGGGTGCCCTGATGCAGGAGCATGGACTTGTCTGGGGTGTTCAGGGATGTGCTTACAGCCGCAAGCATGCACGTACGAAAGCATGCCCTTTGCAGCTTCGTCATTTTCAAGTTAGAAGGTGCGCGGCTTACAAATGCTTGAATTGTCGTTAAAGAGTGGCATCTTTTGACTGCGATATCCCTGCACAACAAAGTGGGCTTCCAGTTCTAGCCGTCAGCGTCTACGGTTCAAGCTTCACTTGCCCAATGCGCACAAGCTCTGCGATCCATCTCCAGCCATGTAGGGACATACACACAAGCAGCATGAGATGCTGTTGCCACATAAAAAGGCTGATAGCTGACATACCCATTGCCTGCTCCAGGTGTCAAAGAAGCACACGCCCTTGAATCGCTTGTGGTCCAGGCGCGGTAGTACCCACTCAGCTGCCACTCTGCATGGTGCAAACAATGGCAAGCACAGCAGGACCCTCTCAGCATCCACCCACCGCATGGTGCCCAGAACTGCTGGTGCAGCAGCATCCACTCAACAGCCACTTTCAGCCCATAGTGCCCACCATAGCAAGCTCAGAAGCAATGACCCAGGAGCTGCCTGCATCATCATACCTCTTGCCAATGTTGAAAGAAGCCATGGCTCCCATTTGCATTGCATGGACATTCAAAGGCCATGCATCACACAAGCATGCCTGCACTTTTTTTTGCAATGCCCACGTTATGACTGCATGCAAAGTAAGCAGCACCGTCTGACGCTGGTGCATGGGACAACACAGGTCTGGCACTTGACGCCTTCACACTGCGTGGAACCAGTCAGGATACTAGCTCGCTGTGTGTAACACATTTGAGTCTCCAGCTTGCTTGTAGTCCTCAGATCCTTAGTCCCTCACCTGCCGCACGTCCCAGCCAGCAGCGCGCCACAGTCAATTAGAGCATCCACCCCCAAAGCCACTGCTGAAACCAGCACACGCTGCCACACAGGCATAGGGTCCTGAAAATAAGGAGAACCACTTTCGTCCCGTGAGCACTTAAGTGCTGAAACGCATCATGCGGGTGCATATGCGCGTGCAGGCACGTGGCATACATCTACGACACAGATTGAATCATGCGTGTGCATATGCGCGTGCAGGTATACAACGTACATCTATAAATAACACAAATTTCATTGAGGGGCCACTTTGCTATTCAAATGGCAAACATCTTTAGCCCTGAAGCTACTTCCAAGCCTATGTTTTAGAGTAGAAGAAACAGAGGGCGAGCGTGCATGACACACAGCACAAGGGACCCATTGGGTTGCCCTGGTCCCTGCCTGCTGGTGGTGAAGCTGTTAAGTTAGGCCTAGAAACTGCAACTGCCTCATGGTAGTGTGGACATCCAGGTACACCTTCAGGTACCCACCACAGGCAGGCGCAACACCGTGGGATTGTTGAGCAGCAAAGACAGCATTTGGCCGTCGATGGCCTTAAGGGCCGGCACCCCCGGGTCTGCTTGGTGTACTTGCAGGGGCAACAAGCGGTGGCCGTCGGATGTGCCTGTGCATGCGTGTGCGCATGGGCGAGTGCGTGCGCGTGTGTGTGTGCGCATGTGTGCGTATATCAAATCTTAGTGTGCGCATTGATGTGCATGCCTGCAACCACACATACACACACAGACATTGACGTCAAACTGCCCCCATCACTTTAAAAGGTGCGGTCGCGTGAAAGCCAAGATGTTTTGTTTTTGCACGTGCAGGCAACCCAGGCAGAAGCTGAGAAGACGTCGAGCCTGCGCTAGCCAAATAACGAGGAGGATGCACTTGAAAAAGGTCCACAAGAGTAGCTAATAGACTGCCTAGGGCCTCACTGCAATCTGCAATCTGTTGGACATGTCACACCAAATTGTAGATATCATCACTTGAAATAGGTCCACAAGAGTAGCTAATAGACTGCCTAGGGCCTCACTGCAATCTACAATCTGTTGGACATGTTACACCAAATTGTAGATATCATGTTCCTGAAACGCTGAGTTGTTCAGGACAGTGACTCGGCATGACAGACTCCAGTAGAGTAATTCTAGGGTCTATGACTGATGAGGGTCGGAAGCTGAGTAGATGATGTCCTGTGGGTCAAGTTTCGAGGAGAACAGGGGTGCAGTACGCTAGTCCTTTTGTCATCATTGCTTGGCTACGACGCGGGATCCAACTATTGCAGGGAAGAAGCGCAGCACAAGCAGATGAGGGATTGTGCAGGCCCCAGCCTCCTATTTTTACAGAAGGGCGGGCAGCGCGCGCCGGTGGCAAGCGCTCGTCACAGCTCAACCTGAGCAGGTCAGCTGCTCATGCTAGCCTTGGGCAACCCAACCACTCTCTGCACATTCACCTGAGAAGCCCACAAAGTGTGTCTGCACACTCACCCAAGAAGTCCACAATGTGTGTCTGCACACTCACCCGAGAAGCCCACAATGTGTGAGCTGTCTGCTAGGTCCCATGCGCTGCGAGCCAGGCGCCGGGGGAACTGCTGCATCTCCACCGGGAACACGCACGCGTGCAGCCAGAAGCCAATGGCGTGCATATTGTGACTGAAGCACCCATGCGCCAGCGCCACTTGGCGTGCATGGCTGGGATCAAGCTTGCTGACGTCGTCCAGGGCACGCAGCTGGTCTGCAGGGTGCAAATGTGTTGGGCACTCGGTATGCATTGTGCAGGGTGCAATGTGTTGGGCACTCGGTATGCATTGTGCAGGGTGCACTGTGTTGGGCACTCGGTATGCATTGTGCAGGGTGCACTGTGTTGGGCACTCGGTATGCATTGTGCAGGGTGCACTGTG
>LFCJ01002067.1_pt1 | contig 14362 bp, 14 predicted proteins | sample 643141 | NCBI WGS metagenome assembly LFCJ01 (sample SAMN03766243, study PRJNA286221) | soda lake metagenome | biome: soda lake; feature: Kulunda steppe; material: water; isolation source: sample B1-Br-g2 brine of Lake Bitter-1 | place: Russia: Kulunda steppe | collected 2010-07 | reverse complement strand
TCTCTCTCTCTCTCTCTCTCTCTCTCTCTCTCTCTCTCTCTCTCTCTCTCTCTCTCTCTCTCTCATGAAGGATGGATAGCCATCACTGACATTTACTAGGCCTTCGATTGTCAATTTGAGTACTTGCACGCAAAAAAGGCTTTCTCTGCATGCGTGAGGACAAATTCTCATATGAAGGACAGGGCCGATGCACCATGGCCACATGCACAGGATGAAAAAAAGAAGTTTACGCATGTGCGCAGGCCGCAGTAACCACGCTCTGCAAACTTCCATCATCCTGTCCTGGCACTCTTCCCCGATGGCTCAGGGTCGATTGACTATCACGCAAGACCTTGCAGGCCATGAGTGCTTAGAAAAATAAGTGCTAAAACAAGGGCGTCTGCAGCATTACAGGCTCCTTATGAACAGTACAGTCTGTGTCGTGTTGCTGCCAAGTTGCTGCATGAGGACCTGTTGCAAAGGGCTTTTAGGAACCTATTTCTGGTTTTGGGGAGCTAGGAAACATAGTTGTGTGGTTTCCAACAGTAGTACTGGAAGAGAGGTAATTATGGAGGGAGTAGGTGCAGGTGAAGTGAAAAAATTGTAATGAAAATTTCCAGTGTGACCGAGCAAAAGTCCGGGCATGCTCCTTTTTTACGTAAACTTAATTTTTATCATACAATAAGGCTGCTGGCAAAGTTTGGGGTGAAAAAGACGACCTTTGTGGCCTGGGTGGGTGCTCAGTCTCTGTTTTGGGCCTAATTTGGCAGATAGCTCACGTGCGCCCTCACCACGAGCCCATCAGAGCTCCTTTCACCCCCAGAACCCCACCAGTATACTTCTATTACGTTGCCAATTGATATTGGATGTTGAAATCCAGGTTTGGAGGGGGTCGGTTTTTTACCCATTTTGGCACCCATTTACTCGATGGGAAATGATCCAAAATGCACATCTCACCAACTGCTGGGTCTTGTCACTCCAATGCTTGTGTAATGATGTTTGTTTATCACGTGAGCACCAAAACACCAAAATCATGTAATTTGGTGCAGAGGGTGACCTGGTGTGGATATTTGGCTGTGAAAAGTAGGGTTCACGCCGCAATACATGAGGCACAGTCTCCATGATGGGGACCTTTCAAGCTCAGGTGCTGTGGACAGCTTGCAAGCAGGGCTACCATCTAACGCTAAGCTGGAAAGGTACCCGTCACGGAGACCATGCCCTGGGAGCATGCCAAAACCATACCCTTTCTGGGCCTCAGTCACCCCCCTCTGGAAAAAACTCGTGTATGACTGCAAAATTTTTTCACTTTCTAGTGTGGCCGCGGCCTTAGCTGCAGTGGCTGGAGCTCAAGGCCAAGGAATGGGTGCGAGCAGCGCCAGGAGGAGCAGAGTGCAACTTGAGCATGGCAGCACAAGTGGCGCAACTTCGCCGGCGCAGCTCTCCTTCTCTCTTCCTCGCCTGAGCAATTCTTTGCCTCTTACATCTTCAATACACATTAGCAACACAAACACACTCGCATGCCTGCACACAAGGACACATGCATGCACTCGTAGTACTTAGTATGCTTGTGCGCGCTTGTGCGGCTGTGCTATGGGCACAAACACCTGCCCAAACAAGCTGTGACACATGCTCGTGCCAGCAACAAGTATGGGTAACCCATCCAGGTAGATAGCTGCCAAAATGGAGTTGCAGAGGTGCAGAGATGATGGTGTGCATGGGGCACCTGGCCCTTACAGGTAGCACAGGTGCGCCAAACATATCTGCGCTATATCAGACCTCACGGCGCCATAGCGACCAGATGAAAAATTTCTTCTCACTTTTTTGCAAGGGGGTGGCGTACACCATATCCTATCCGACATTCAATGTTGATGACAAAATTCAGGCTGGCGGAGGGAAACATGGCATGTATAGCGCCTAAAATATAATGCTTACAACTTATTTTGTTTTATATAGCTATACATGGTATCCCAGCATACATATCATGCAAACGAGAGTTGTGAAGCAGCCACCACTGTTCTGCCATGGGGCCTCAGAAGCTCCGAGGGAGAACACTGAGCGAAAAGCTTATGGGGAGGCTGTTTGTTGGGACGAACAATGGTAGAAATTCGAATCTATGGAGTTCTAAGGACTAAAGGAAGGGATGTAAACAGCGCCGGTCTGGGAGGTTCATAGTGATAAAACATGCGTCAATCATACATGGAACAGAAATTTGTCCACAACGCAGATTCAACCCACAGAAAAAAATGTGACAAAATTCGCCGTTTGCAACCCTGCTTGCTTCAAAAGGGTCATGTCCAGAGGTTGCAGAAGTCTGCACCTTCCGCGATAAGATGTAACCTTCAACGTATGTGCCTGTCTCACCTACCTTCTCAAATGTGATTCGCGCCTTGTTATGTTCATCAATTTCGTGGTGGAGCAACTTGTTGCCTGCGATGGCCTCACCAAACCGTTTTTCAGCCTGCAGCATAAGCCAGCCATGCCACTTAAATTTTGTCAGCATAAGCATGTGATTAAGGAATGTGTGGACAGCCCACGCTCATGACAACGCATCCTCAATGCAAGCAATCAGACAACCTACATGTGCAAGGAGCACTAACTGCAGTATCATGCAAAACACACCTGTTCCAGACGATTTTCCAGCACTTTGATTGTTTTGGCTGCACTATGAGTTTCATCTGGACCAGCATGACGGCTCTTCGTGGCACGCCGCAGCTCCTGAGTCTTTACATAGTGCAGTAAGAGAGAGGATTATGTGAGCAACATGTGTGTGAAGGGGCATGCAACAAAGGCTTAGCTTATAAAAATACATGGTTGCCTCGGAGCATTCTACTTCAGCCAAACATGCTTCCAAGAACTGTTTTCTTTCAGTGAAAGGACGAGAGCTGCAGCCAAACGCTCCGAATTCTGCTTAGTAGGGGAATCTTCTTGAACAGAGATTCCACTGATGTCTTTGTTTGATGCATTCCCCTTTGCAATGATTAGATGTCACATGGCATTTTGAACCAGGCAAAAGAGTATACCGCTTGTGCTATGGGGCACACGATGCTGTGACGATTGACTTGCCTTTGCTTGGGTGAGCTCGAGCTCCTGCTGGATACTCTCAAGTTGCCTGCTCTCAACCTCCACCTAAATGGTCATGTATAGTCGACAAAGCATCTGAATCACAAGTCAACAGGTGTGCCGTTTTACATAACTTCTTCTAGTGGTGTGTTCACTGTTCAAGTTTCACATGCCACGGCTAACTGCACGTTGGGGACATGCAGACATTTTCATGCGCCGAGCACTTGAATTGCAATACGCCCTACCTTCCTGCTGTATGTCTCAATGAGGTCTTGCAATTTGCTTTGACGCTCCTGGATGGCAACCATGCCAGACGATACTGCAGACTACAATGTTTAGGAACAAGCAGGAACAAGGCGCTTTCTGCACCACGTGCATTGCCTCTTAACAGGACTGCTGCATCTGCATTGAGTAACAGAAAGACCAATATTCATTTTCTGGCAACATGCATTTGTGGATAGCAGACTAGAGGAGACAGGTGTTGCGTAAAGGAGACGTGCCCGCTATCCTTGGATGTAGGCCAATGATAAGCCTACAGCTTCGCAACAGGCATGTGGGCATGCGCGTGTTTGCTAGAACAAGCAGCAACACACAGTTGACCAGGCAGGCTCTCATATACCTCTAAGTCAATGGACAACTGCTCTTGCATGTGCTTATTCAGCTTCCTTTCATCTTCTATGTGTCCTCGCTGCGATGCAAGCACCCTCTCCGACTCCTGCATCTTGGCGCGCCGAGCATTTTTTGCGCTGGACAAGCGTCTGTGCCACTCGGCTAGTTCCCGTTCGAGACTGCCAGACATTCCGTACTCCACAGTTAGTTACAAAGAAGCAAAAAAGCCGACCAGATTGACATGTTTGACTTTAATTGTGACGTGCAAAAGGAAACAATTCTGAAATTACAAAAGAAACAAATGTGCCGTGCCGGTTAAGCGGCTTCCTCTTTAGCTAGCAACACATGCTCCATTAACTGCTACATTAAAATACGGATCAGCTGTACCCATTGCTCACGTTATGTTAGGGCCCCTGCAGCCTAACGCTTGCGCGATCTTAAGCAGGCATGCTTCATGCTCCAGAGGCATGCAGGTCTGTGACGTTCATGTCTCCCTCTGCCGCTTATATGCGGGCTCTGAGCACTGCTACCCTTTTTAATGTTTGCAGGCATTGTACAGCCGACCCTTTGCGCACAATGCAAACCCTGTCTGCGCCCCGCTGGAACGACCAGAAGCACGGAGACTCGCTTGCTCTGCTGCACCTTCAACGCCACCAAATCAAGCTCAGAGCAGGGAGGACTACAACCAACGCCAAAGTAGCTTTTTCAGCAACCCCAGCATGACTAAGATCTTTTCGCAGGATGTTGAGGAGGAGGTGCAACAGGTGAATTGTCAGCGGTACTCCTGTGCCTTATTTCTTGGGTTTACTTGTCTAAATATTTGGCTCCACAGCCCTTATTTCAGATGTGTCATCAAAAACCTAGTCCTAGAGAACAACCCCATGGGTTAAACTGCTCCTTGCACTGACGAAAGTTATTCAACAGAGCAGCTTACATTGCACCCATGCTCTTGTTCTTCTCGTTGTCTTTTCTTTGTTGCCTGACACTTGCAGAGGCTCCGTACTATCGTTAATTGTGTTCCCGGGCTGGATGAGAGCTCCAGGGTGATAGATGTGGGCAGTGGAACAGGATGCCTTGTGAGCCATATTCGCGCTCGCGGTGTGAAGGTGTGTACATTTGGTTCTTAATTTGGTAGAGTGGACTGGTCAAGGTGCTGGTTTGCAACATTGAGTTCCCGCAGATATGCTTCACGTCACATTTTCAGGGCTTGGACATGGGCCCATGGGTAAAAAGGTGTTGGCCATGTATCAGCTGCCGCCTCTTATCAAGCCAAGACCGCACAAAACTCTATTTTTTGGGTTTTAAGTGCTTTGCTCCTATCATGACTTCATGGTTAAAAGCTCTTGCACATTGGGCCATGCATGTTGTGTACACAACCATTGGCTCCTTTTCGTCCTTTGCTTTGGGGGCAGAACCTTTCTCACCAGTGGGGAAGAGGTACGAGCAAAAAGATGTGACTTAATTAATTTGAAAGTTTACTGGCATTCTTAATACAGGCAGCGTCCCAGAGCACAGATTGTGAGCTGGATTACTTTTGTAACTGGGTTTTTCTTGTTCTGTGGCTTGAGGTTTGGTGTGTGCTATGAACTTTTAGTTGAGCCACTTGCTGCGCCTAGGCGGGCTTTCAACTTTGTCGTGAAGACCTTTAAGCACAGACCAAAAAGCACAGAACAAGTTAAGGATAGTACTCTTTATATTCACGGTAGGGCGATGTTATCTATTTTGAATGCAGGACATTCTTGCAGTTGATTTGTCTGCATCCATGCTCAGCATCCTTGAAAAGCGGTACAACGCCAGTGAGCCAACATTAGGCAATGACTTGGGTGAGTTTCTCATGTGTGGGTGCAGTACTAAAATAGTTGCTTCTGACTTTGCCTGCATGAATTGTCATTGTTTTCCAGAACAATAAGTAGGGAAGAAAAAAGAGTCCAAGGCCAAGGTAAAGCCGAAGCTGACATGTCTCAGCTCTGGCTTACCCTAATATTTGAGGCATTTAATTGGCCTTCTGCTGCCTCATGTTTTCTTGCAATCCATGCACTGCTAAGTGCATCATGCATAAGGTTGGGAAGTTGTTTCGCCGAGACTTGCAGACACTCGGCAAGTCTCTTTGGAGAGATGATCGGAGGAGAAAGGGATAAATGTTCTCCAACCCCTGCGCATTAGCCAGGCCTGTGGGCTTCCATGCAGATGCCCTTGCCAGCGTGCGGCTGATGCGTAACCCATGGTTTGTGCCTGCACCCCACAGTTTGCGCCAGTGAGCAAAATGGTCAGTTTGGCATCTGCACCCTAAGCACCACAGCTGTTCTCTGTGCGCCCCAAAGCTCTGGAGCGTGCACAGTAGCACATCCACTGAAGCATGCACATTTAGGACTTAACTGGGGATAATTTGGAGCCTGCAGCTGCTTGCCAAGAAGATCTTAGTCGGATGGTAACGAGCTGCTGGACAAGCAGCTGGAAGGAGAAGGGACAGGGGGAAAGAGGACGGAACGGCATGACTCATCTGGCCTCTGAGAGTCCCAGTCTAATTAAATCATTTCTTGATACATTGATGTAACCTGGAAATTCTCAGGCCAAAAGGAAGCTCCTGTAAGAAGCAGTTTTCTGAATGATAGTCTCCCATCTAGGCCCTACCCATCTACAACAAATCGTGCCAAGTCTCCGCGAGTCTCATGGGCAGATCAGACCACCCTATTTACCCATCCTTAATCATGCATGCTTGTATAAGACGCCTTGCTGCTATCAGAGTAGGGTCAGGATGGTGAAGAAGAACATAGTTCAGGTCAGTTATGCCATGTCCATGCCCAGGGACCTTCTTAAAAACCATCTCACCTTTTGTGTGGAACCCAAATAAATACAATGAAAAGGGCATAAATGTGTCTCTTTTGGTAAGCTTCCATGCCACCAAAAGAGATACTGGTTGAATGCACTCATGAGAATCATGGGGCAAACAAAGATGATGGGCTGCTTGTGCAAGAGGTTGTCATTACAATTGCCCCCCCTCCCTTCAGTGTCAACAAGCCATTGTAGGCACAGTTCCGCAGGTCCTAACATGTTTGACCTAGACAAGATTGTTTCTCTGATTGCTCTTTGCCAAGATTGTTCAGTAGAGTGTGTGAGCCCATTTTGCAGCACTTCCCGAGTTGAGAGTTTGTTAACACAACCACTCTCCTGCAAATATTTACAAACTTGGCGATGCATGGTTTGCCCCCTGGTCAGAAGAGGAAAATTGTGGGCATCACTCTGTTGCGCGCTGCGTCTCCCCGGAACTAAATCGAACCAGTGATCGATATTGATCTGCTTGAACATATTTTGTGCCCCTGCAGTCCTCAGCGTGATTCTTTGGTTCCTGGAACGTTTTTGCGGGTGCTTGCAGGGGTCTTGCATCCCCTGCGCTGACACTGGCTGTCTGAAGAGAGCCATTTGCAAAATGAAACCTGCCCGACTCCTAACCCATCAATCGCTTTGCAGCATTGAAGCCAGTAGTGGAGGTTAGCCTAAATTTGAGAAATGGGCTAATTCAACAAGCTTGGCATGGAAGCACCACTTTTCTACCAGAATGGACAGAATGATACGGAATTGGCTTGTGGGGTACATGCAATACCTCTACCTTTTCCTTCCGCGCTCTAACTGCTCAGGACACACCAGGAAGTAGCCCAGGTGTGGAATATGCAATGTGCAGCAGAAGAGCCAAGTGAGTCGCTTAAAGTGACCCTGTTTTGCCTTGACAAGGCAAGGGTGGCACAGCACTCTGGGCGACTCTACTATGCCGTCCCCCCCCACCCCTTGGCCCTTTCTACCTGTAGTGTCTTCAAGTAGTCAGGAATAGTTCATATTCCTATATGGGAATATATTTCTGTTTTCATTGAGTTGGGTTCAAACTCCCACAAAAACTTCATTTTCCACAAACCCTAAGAACTTTGCAAGTGCTGATTGTTCAGTATGTGTTTGTGATGAACGCAACCTCAATGCACGCTCTAGACTTCAGCCATGATTTTGAGAGATAATCGCTTCATCACATACACTTATTTCAATATTTACTCCAAACACAATGCAGGGGTTCGGACATGGGTAGGGGACATCATTGATCTACCAAATTATCTTGGTTGGGGCGCCGATGTGTTCTTTTTCAATGGTAATCCTTGCGTAGACTTGTCTCCTTATAGGACACTACTTTAATGCAATACCTAAAGCATTTGCATGAATTATTAGTGGATTTTTTTTGGCTTTTTCTAATGTGCCACAGGCTGCTTAGTGCTTGTTGCTTGAGTTCAACCGGTGTGCAGCGCTTCACTTCAGGACCATCGTGAAACTAATGACGTTAACAGCTTGACATCCAGCTGTATAGAAGTTGTTAGAATAGCGAGTGCTCGCCTTGCTTATTACAGGTGTCTATGGCAATATGTTTGACCCACGTGCTGCATTGCTCCATGCGAGCCTGCAAGCAAAGCCAGGAGGTTATGTTGTAATCAGCCATCCAATGGGCAGGGCTTGGTAGGTACGAATGCATCAAACCTTCTTGCATCAACAAATGTCTAATCAGTTAAAGTTTGTTTGCAGCATCCTTAAGCTCAGTTCGTAAAAAATGCTTATAAGTTGATGAGCGTTGCTTCTGTGTATTTGTGTGTGCGCATGTGTGCACAGGTGGGTGTGCACTCTGCATGAATAAAACAAATACAGTATGATGCATCAAGATGTATGCACTTGGGAAGCACTTCTGCGGGTGTATCAGCACCATGTTGAAGAGTGCAAGCCAAGGTGCTCCATGCTAAGACCATCTCTTGCTCTCTTACCGTGTACGCATGCAGGCACAGCCATCTGGCAGCATCTCAACCAGACATAACCTCACATACGCTGCCTAGCGAAGGGGAGCTTGACTGCATGCTCCAGGGTCTACCTTTGCAGAAAGTCGAGTTCATAGACGAGCAGGATCTTTATTTAGCCCTGCTCCAGGTGCACAGAAACAGACCAGAGTTCTGAAATGTTGTGCAGCGTGGCTGAAGCTGGTCCCATAGCTCCTGCCCTGTCAGTAGACTTGAATTAGTTCTGCCTCAGCTGAGCCTAATTTATTGACAGGGTTCATGCGCGCATGCACGCCCTGATTGTGTGCTCACACCTCCTTTGATTTGTTGCACTGTGCCTAGGCCCTATGTCTGGCTCTCACTGAGAGATTGATGCGCAACTCTCGTCTGCAGGTGCCCCCTCGGTACACATTCCCTGGCTCTCCTGTCCTCATGGGTGGGCCAGTGGTCGAGGGCTTTGGTCGCGGCAGCAAGCAGATGGGTGTGCCCACTGCCAACATTGACCCTAGGCCTTTAGAAGCCACCCTGAAAGCCATGCACAACGGCGTATACTTCGGGTATGCTCCTGCAAAGGGGTGTGTCCATGCTCTTTGTGCCCTCAGCACCTCCACTTCCAAGCTAACATGAGATGGCTTATTTGGCTCCACCATGATATTATAATCACAGCATGCAACATAGTGGCTGCTTGGCAGATGCATGACGCAGTCACTGCATTGCAGGGCAAATGCACACAAGGCTCTGTCTGGTCAGGCCTATCTGCCCGTATCCATTCCCAGGGTGAATCACCTGGCTTTGGCACCTTCCTTCTGTTTCTTGCCTGCTCTTTTGATCCACAAAGTTTTGCCAGTGTCCTGCACTTGTCTGCTTGCAGTTGGGTGAAAGTGGATGCGCCGGCTGATTTGGGCTTTGCCCTGGCAGACTCGCAAGTGCACAAAATGGTCATGAATATTGGCAATAGGCCCACTATAAACAAGGGGGATGAAGAGCCAAGTGTGGAGGTGCACACCTTGCACAATTTTGCGCGTGACTTCTATGGCCAGGTCAGTGACAGCAGCCCCAGAAATGTCCTGCTGATTGTCAGGACGTCCAGAGGCACATGCTGAGCCTGTGGCAGGCTATCATGGGATGTGCTATGTAAGCTTGCATAAACTCATCCACGGCCAAGAGTGCATGTATCAAGATGCGCTCTATGCATCTTTGCAGGATATCCATGTGGTCGTCACAGGGTACATCCGGCCAGAGATGCGATTCCCAGGGGGTTTTCCAGAGTTGCTCAATCGCATCAAGCTGGACATATCAATTGCCCGCACACAACTGGATGACAGGGGTGCCCAAGAGGCGGCAAACATACTGAGCAAGCAGTAACTTGTGCTTTGGAAAAAGTGAAACACACCCTTGCAAGGCTGTATGGTACTGTCTGGTTGGAGACAGTGGCTGCCATAAGGAGACTAGCTTGTTTGCAGGGTTTGGTTTCTTTAAGAAATGGCTGTCCCAGTACAGTGTTCCGCAGCTTGTGAGTGCGGCTTTAGCCTGACTCAAATTCGAATCTGAGAATCCATGCCACAGCCTAGCTTCTTGCTTAGTACAGGTATAAGGTACAGATTAGGATTAATCGCTAGCCTGGCCGTTAGGCTGATTGGTTTGTGGTTGGTCATTGCCAGCCAAACAGTACTCCATGATCATCACGACGTTTGATATGAAATAGCAGAGTTGGTTATGCCTTGAGAAAGGAATCATTTACAGTCTTATTAGGCAATGCATGCAGAAGACAAGAGGCCTGCACAGAAAAGTTTACAAATTTAGAAGTTTAAGTTTGACCTTCAGCCAGGTAGTTTGACTGTTCAGGTTGCTGGTGAACACCAGCCATCAAAAAACATCCATAAGCTTTGAAATAAAACGATAGGAATTATTAGTTTGTTTCTGGAAAAAAATTGAAGACATCTTCAAAACAAGCTTGGGAGAAAAAAAAGCTCCAGTCTGATTGACAGTAATTTTGTGTGCCATTGGTAAATCGTGAAACAAGTTTAAGTTACAAGTTTAAGTTTGACCTTCAGCCAGGTAGTTTGACTGATCAGGTTGCTGGTGAACACCAGCCATCATATAAACATCCATAAGCTTTGAAATAAAACAAGTCTGCAAATTGAAGCCTCAAAGAGCACATTTGCATGTAAGGACAAATGAAAAGAGCGCACCAAATCCATATGCTTTCTGGCTGTCAGAATGCTTTAATTCAACACGTGGTAACCAAAAAACATAATATTGTTTCCAGGCTTATCATCAAAACCTTGAGCAATCATTGATGGTGAGATTGGAAGAAACATCATTTCACAAATATTGATAGTGAAGCCCGAATGGCTCAACAAAGCGTGGCCTTGCCAGCACATATAGCCAACAGGACCGTGCCCCAATGGCTTCTACCAACAAATCAGCAGATGAACTTTAATTTTGCTCAAGATTAGATGCTATTTGTATGTTACCAGCTGGAACGCATGATGGCCATCAAAGTGACATGCACGGGTTGCACCTTTCGCGCTGGGATGTTCACCTTGTCAAAGTCAAATATTGTGATGCAAGAGCTACTGAGCAGCATATTAAGTTGAAACACGCCCTTGCGCAGCGATGCAACAAAGTACATACCATCCTGGTAGGAGTGATGGGGACCAACTATAAATACCCCTCAGTGAGCTTGGCCTGGACCAGTGCTAAAAATCCTGCGCATGACCTAAACACTCAATCAATTCAATATGCAACAAAAAGTAGGAGATTGAAAAGCAACACGGGAAAAAGCACATGGCTCTGTTCAAAATCCTCCTGACCCCCCCTGTTGATGACCCCTCTTCCTAGTTTGATGGTGGACGTTTGCCTGGTGCTTGCACCAGATGTAAACCTCTTCCTTGATTCACACAAACAGGGGTTTCCCTGTTGGCTTAGTCTTTTCTTTTAAGCTCCCTTGGATGGATCACACACATGAGTCATGAAATGAAAAAGAACTTGCACCTTAATTTGCACAGCAGCTCAAGAGTACTTGTCACAGTGTCCATTTCCGCTGTGCCAAAGGGAGGAATCCATCGCGAGCGTGTGCACCCAAACGAACCCTGCTCATATTCCTCATCACATGCTTAGGCAGGTCCAACTCCAATTAGCGAGGTGGCAGCAGAGGTGCACCCTCGTTCCGCACACGAGCATGTGAATCAGCTTGAAGGTCTAGGAGGGGCAAGCCATGAGTGTTAAGACGCAAGTTTGTTGTTGCATTCCTGAGGCTCAGATCAGCAATCTTCCTCCACTCATTACACATCCTTAACCTCAGCAAATCCGAGTTACCCTGAAAGAAGGCCTGTGTGCATGTGTCAGTCAAAAGGCGCTGATGAATTCACCATGGCTTTGATTGATCATATTATTACACTCCTACCAACCAATACACACGCAAGCATCATGCCTCAAGCCTCGGCATTGATTAGACAAACAAGATATTCAATTGACTTTGCTAATATCATCATAAAATGTGAATCATTTAATATTTTATTTGTCTGGCATTGTGTAAAGGGAGATGCAGGTAAGCGAACGAGAACGCGCGCGCACGCACACACACACACACACACACACACACACACACACACAAGTGCGCGCGCGCGCATGCACACACACACGCACGCACACGTTTGCACACACGCACACACACACACACGCACACGCACACATACATGCACACACGCGCATGCGCACATGCACATGCACATGTACATGCACACAGGCACGCGCACACACTTATACACGCACACAAGCACATTTACACATGCACACGTTTGCACACATGCACTCATGCACTCGTGCATGAATTTTTGCCAACACAACGCTTACATACTAACACACATATGCTCGTGCATGAACGTTTACTTACACACGTACACGTTGCTTGAATACGTGTACTTCTATGAGCACAGCATGCAATTACTGTCAGCATTGAGTGCATGCACGCCTGATGCAGCAATGACTTCTGCGGATAAAATTCAGCCAGGAATTCTCCTCCTTTTTACATTTCATGCATTGCTCACCACTGATGTAACTCACTGATTTGCTGCACCATTTTGTGCATGCACAATTACAGGATATCCACCCTGGGACCATCATTGTGGGCACTGTGCTGTTCGCGTTGTGCTCCCTATTTGCCATTGTGTACATCAACCATAGACATACGTACGGCTCCCTGGGACGGCGCAAGAAGGTTGGAGCTAAGAGGGCGCGCAAAGAGAGGCAAAAGTTAGGGTTGCAAGTTGCCGGGGATTCTTGATCACCAGACAGCGCTCTGCCTCGTACCCCCTCTCGAGAAAGGATACAAAGCACTCGTCACTCAGGTTTGCAGTACTGTGGCGCTTCATTACAAGTTACTTCTTCGCTAGCTACAATGAAGTTCAAGTGAAGCTGCCCTTCGGTGATGAACAGGAGAGGGTCCTCTCCCACGCTTACAAGCTGGACCCCTATGAATTTGACACGCCACCATCTGTCGATATCATTGATCTCATATGATCTGTGATGGCATGATAGATAGTTCAAATTCGGATCGCGCAGACGAGGACGCTTGTGTTGAGATGTATCATTGATGATACGAGGATGATAGACATCTTTTTAACCTCTCACCGCTCAATGATGTATTGGTTAGGTTGGGTTACATCGCTGTACCTGCCGAGCAAGGGCAGCTTAGCTAATGATGCGTTGATGCTCCATCGGTAACGCAAGTCCTGTGCACACGTTCTGGCAGCAGCACAGCAGCATTAACTCTTTGTCAAACTGTCTGAGAGACACACAAGGTGGGGGGGAGCCGCACCAACCAAGAAAAGAAAAGAAAACTGGGTAAGAGGAACAGAAAAGAGAAAAAAACTATGTAGGTAGCAAGTTTAAGATTAGTTACATAGCTGTATCCGCCGAATGAGGGCAGCTTAACTGAAGCCTTAAAGGCCTGCAACCCGGACCAAAACTATAATGGTGCTCATTGCTGAAGAAAGGTAGGTTACGTCAGGTTATATAGCTGTATCCGCCGAACGAGGGCAGCTTAGCTTAAGCCTAAAAGGCCTGCAACCTCAAACCAGAACTAAAAGCGCTTAAATCAGATGAAAGGTAGTGTCTTGAAGCCAGATGTTTTTGGTGAACATCAGGGGGACACATTGGTCCTGGAACAGTTTCTGAAGCTGTTCTAGCCTAGGAAACCGCTTCCTACCTCTGACAGGTACCCCTGGAATCACTGATGGCATCTGGTCTAATTTGAGGATTAGAAGGATGCTCAAATCTCCAACATTTTTATCATTTCAGAGACAACTTATTTCTAGACAATAACTAACCACATAAGGAACGTCTGAAAATTCCTGGCACGGTTGAAGTGCGGTTGAAATGCGGTTGAAATTTTTCATCCATATGGTTCCCTGAAGTTGAAGGGAAGGACAAAGGCCCTGAAAAGCAAGGATAGTATTCGATACCATCTCCCCAGGCTGCTAAGTCAGCAATTGACAGCCTGGGATCTCACTCACAGACGAGAAGTTCTCATCTGTGAAGAATTGAATTCAACTTCTTAACAAGTTGTTGAAATGTGATCAAAATCATAGCCATGAAAAAGAACTTTTTCTTTTTATTTTGACAAGAAAAACTACATAGGCGGTGAAGCGCTCCCTACATCAATTCAATTCCTTAAGGAAAAAAGAGTCACCATTGGCCTAAGCACCGTATGACTCCAGGAGAATTACGAGCAAATGCAGGGTGCCTTTGTTTGGTCATACTTGGCAACAAGTGTATTCTGCCGATTAAACACCAGGATCTGGAAAGAGCCCATGGAGCGGTAAGCGCACCTGAAGCAGCTCCCTGTCTGCCCCCAGGCAAGCCTGAAGCTCTTTTAGTTCTGCCTCATATGCCTGCACCTCCCTGTCTTC
>LFCJ01002065.1_pt1 | contig 14364 bp, 7 predicted proteins | sample 643141 | NCBI WGS metagenome assembly LFCJ01 (sample SAMN03766243, study PRJNA286221) | soda lake metagenome | biome: soda lake; feature: Kulunda steppe; material: water; isolation source: sample B1-Br-g2 brine of Lake Bitter-1 | place: Russia: Kulunda steppe | collected 2010-07 | reverse complement strand
GCAGACACAAGGTTCTATTTACCTGCCCATTCCTGCTCACAAGGCCCTCGAACTGGATACAAGACCAGTGCGAATGCTGTGAATACAGTCCTAATCAGCATCTTATTGAAATTCGTGATCAATTCTGTAAGACACTTATGGACCTAGGGTTCGGGGTATTCTATCGGAAAAACAATGGCAAGCTCATATTCAGGACGTCATACCATGACAACTATCAGCTCCTGGTGAGTTGCACAGACTCTGCGTGATCAATACCTGGAATTGGTAAGCACGAACAAGAAGGCGTTAGACTCAGACTCTAACGGCCGTGCTGAAACCCTTTAATTTTGATAAGAACTATGTGCTGAATACAGCGCCCGAATCGGTCAATGGGTGGCTCGAAGTTGGTTGCCGATGAAATCGCTACGTACATTCCGTGTATTTAGCGGTCTCCGTCTCTCAAACAATAGCGGGAAATAAAGCGAAACTATGAGTTGGATTGTTTAACACTTCAGTTACCGGTGACCGAGTCGGGCAGATTGCCTACCACTGGTAGAATGACCAGTGACCTGGCTTCCGATCAGCATACTGTTTAATGTTTTAACAGTCAATACTGCCGTTAATGATATCAGACTCTCCACTTGACGACGAAGCGTCGCTACAAGAATTAATCGAGGAACGGCTTGAAAAGCTCTCTGAAGAGATCGACGACGAAGACGAACTCTCTAAAGCAGTTAGCGAATTCTTCGATGACTTAGTTGACGCGAATTATGAAGGGTTGATGGATCACATGGATAATACCTTAGAAAACCGTCGAGAGACGATTGACGGGTTCCGAGATCGGTTGTACGATACGTGGAAGGAGCCAATCGACTTGTTTGAAGCGTACACGATTTTCTGCCAGGAACTCGGGCAGATGTACAGTCACGACCGACACGAAGCAGCTATGTCAGATGAAGACCTGGTGCAGTTAGCTCTCGTGAAACTTCACGGGCGGGCATGCCTACTCTCCCGGGAAATCCTCACTCTAATCAAGAACGGATTCGCCGACGCAGCACACGCTCGTTGGAGATCAATCCATGAAGTCGCCGTCGTGGCTGAATTCATTCGTCAATCCGGGCAAGAAACAGCGAAACGCTTCTTGCTCCATAAAACGATAGATGACTACTATCACGCCTCAGCGATTAGAGACCACCAAGACGACTTGGACGTGGAACCGATCACGGACGAGAAGTTCAAGGAGATAAAATCGCTCCGCGAGAAGCTGCTGGATCAATTCGGGCAGTCATACGATGGAACATGGGGTTGGGCTGCCCATGAACTTGATTCAGGGAGATTCCGAGAACTACAGGAAAAAGCCGGGTTAGAGCAACACCGGCCGTACTACGTGTACGCATCGAAAGCCAACATTCACTCCGGGGCGATGGGGACGTTCGACCAGTTGAACACCGTGAGAAATAGTCCCGTGCAAGGGACCGTCGCAGGTCCTTCGAACTACGGGTTCACTCTCCCAGCGACACACACCGCTCGTGCGCTGTCTCTCTGCACGATGTCGTTAATCATGCACAGGCCAAATGAAGAGTACATCGTTCAGATGCTCACATCAGATAAGTTCCTTCGAGACATCGGGAAGGCGTTCCCGAAGGTGCGGGCTGAAATTCAGGAACGGGATGAGGAAATGTGGGACGAGTACTTGGAGGAACAGTTAGCAGAGATTGAAGAAAATCTGGACAAATTTATGGAGGATCTTGAAGACTTTACTCCGCCGTTTGTGGAGATTGATACGGACGATTTCGACGTACACGTAGGGGGTAAAGGGTTTCAAGACGAGTAATCAGGAATGTCTGAATTCTAAAGTGATTTTCACCGGATCAAGCCAGCGAAAATGTGCCGAAAACACCGTTGCAGCACCACGGTTCACCGTGGTTCAATACTCAATATGCACACCTATTGAACAACTGTTTTCATCACTGTGAACACGGAACGAACGGCACCTGATTGATGAATACCTACCTCTATATTCAGTACGATCACGAAAACGTGTCACTCTCTACAGAGCTCAACAGAGCCACTCTAACCAATCTTTGTGTACAATATCGTCATGTTCAACCAGTCTGATCAATCAGCAGATCCTGACCCTAAGTTACTCAAATTCTTTGGAAAGGTTACCCCGACTGTAAGGAGAACTCAATTGGCGTGTTTTTAAAAAAATCAAACACCACCGATACTACGCTAGCGCCAAATGAGAAACACTTTATTCAGAACAGGCCTGTGTTTTAGATGAAGCTGACACCTGGTCCGTCGGTGATTCACTCCGGGTATTGTCGCATTGATCGCACTGCTCAACCAACTGTGCTTGCTCGTTTCCCGTAGTCTAGCTTAGGCTCCGATTTGAGCCGAAAGCTTAGCTTTGGATAGGACCAACTGGATCTCACTCCGAGTTCGGCCAGTGTTGACAGCCGGTCGTGGGGTAATATGAACGAAAAAACCATCGTACCACAAAAAGTACCGGAGACTAACTCTCCCGCTCCAGTCGAGAAAGACAAATACATCGATAGCGCCTACAGAGATGTATCTGCCCCACAAGAGCAGAAAAATAAACTCATCTACGAGTGCGCAGATCTGATCTACACTGGAGAGAAATGAGACCAAGACTTTGAGCAGCTCTATTGTTCGATAACTCAAATCCAACAACGGTTAAACACCGATATCAAAAGGCTTGTCGCGCTTGTCCTCGGTTCTGAATGATTCATTTATATTGGTCGGACTGGCTACAAGCCCTATCCAGTGCGAATCAGTCGGACCCAATTCAGTCAGGGTGTACGCGACCCTAATCGGTATTCGTTGACCAGTCATTACACAAGTGATTGTGGAACTCTAAATTGCATTAGATTCAAGTATAAGGCCCTGTACCGTCCAACCTATCGTCCTTGTTCAACACTATTATGTACTTACATCACGTGTCTTGATACGAAGTAATTCGGCACAGTATGCCGATCAGAGACAGCGCGTCTCTGTCTGTCGCAATGAGGAATGTACTGCTGTACAAGTCGTGGAGCAACGTTGTAATAGATGTGATTCTCGGGGCTAGTAGTTCCGACTCTAACGTAGAGACTGGTCCAGATTCACTGGGTGAAGATCTGTGAGTCTCTCCGATATTGGAGCAGAGGCCAAGCCCGAAATCAATACGGATGAAACAGATCGGTTTGGACCCGACCGAGCTCTTACACTTGGAGATACTGATGATGTCCCGTTAGCCCTTGTTCCCAAAGATGTACCAGACCCAATCCTCAATGAAGATGGGTCGGTCCCGACCTGGTCGTTCGCTGCCGAACGTTACAGGCGTAAAATGGGTGCAGAAAGTCCTCATGATCCTCGATTTGGCCATAATTGGGCGAACAGAACACGTGCCAAGCTACTACGAGCAGATGAATGCATGCGTGACTGGGTGGATACGACAGTACTGTTGACGTATACAGGAGAGGCGTTCCTAGAGGGAACTTCACGTCCTATGCCCCCAGTATCGTTCACAAAGGCTCTCACTATGTCTCGACCACCTCGTAGAAGGAAGATGTGTGCCCTGTTTGATGAGATTGGTGGTCGGTGGATGAGTATCCGTGTTGTCGGTTCCCACAAATCAGGGTACCCTCACGAACATGTCTTCGTTGGGACCGAATCAAAAGTCTGCGCCAACGACTTCGAACCAGTTGTGAATGCTCACCGGAACGAGTCACCAATTGCTGGAGAGGGTCAACATGGGACTGGAGCAATTAGGGTCGAACAATCGCCGAACAAAAAAGAAATGACTAATGGAATCCAGTACATCGCAACCAACGTTCCCGGAGTTACGGCCCTACTCAAGGCTGAAGAGTCAGGTCAGACGTCGAACGGAGTTCTTGATGAACCAGAGCATATGGTGCGAACAAGCGCTGTGCTTGAGGCTACAGGGAGCCGTGCCTTTCGGATCGACTCGTCAGATGACGTGGAGAAGACATGGTACTGATAAAAAGAGAATGGTGTATGGTATACAGAGGTCTTGTTGCGCTGTAAAACGAGGGTCTAGTAAATGGGCGATCGGGTAAGGTAACAATAGAGCCGGTTAGTATGAATCATAGAACGAGTTCTATAGCATTGTTTTCGTATCATCGTTGATCAATCACCTGTTAGAATCAGTGTGCTTGTCGACCAATTGGTCCTATCTGTGCTGATTTTGTACTGCAGGTTGAATATACAGTACAGCTCTTATACGAAGACCCGTTCAGACCAGAATTTCAATATATAGAGCTGTCTTCATTATTTGCCCATACTTGTTCTTCTATTATGAATCTCTCAGGGCCAAATTTGGGATCGAAATCTTTTGGCTTCGTTTGATCCCCTCGTTCCCGCCGATGAGGTCCTCTTGCCGTAGATGGCCAAGACGTTATAGGATTATCTGTCGATTAACCTCAAACGTCTCCGATAAAGAATCCTCGTCGAATGTATCAATTTTTGACGTTTCTTCGAGTATGGCAACACTCAGTGATTTGTATCGACCCTATTCGTCCCTAACCCGATACGATAGAGTTCAAAATCCTAGTTCAAAACAAACCAAATTTTCGCGCGATGATACCCCCCCCCCGATTTGCATACGAATCAATTGGGGAGAATTTAAAAAATCACCAGTACAGATGGTTTATTCTACGTTGTGTGAGAAATTCTATCATTCTCAAATCAGGATGGAATAAAGTGTGGTCATAATTCGAGACAGTATGGTCAATACCCCATATTCCTCTTTTGGGGGATTTAATACACTACGATGATCATCTCGAATAAGAGATGAGCTCACAAAAAAAGGCGGACCAACTCTTTGAGGCATGCCAACCTCGAGAAGATGTTATTGATGGCACGCTTGAAGAAGAGCAGTTCGCTGCGAATCTGGCGACAGTGGCTCACGAACCGGCTGAGGCAGCACCCGTCTATCGTGAGACATCCGAGTTCTTCGAGACAACGTATCCAACCGAAGGGCTGACTACACTCCTAAGCAACCTTACAGGGCGATTCTTGGCATCGGTTGACAGTGACGCCTATGGCTATCAGAGCTCGATCCTATGTTTGGACACCACCTTTGGTGGCGGGAAAACACACGACTTGATTGCTTCATATCACCTTGCATCGAATCCGGATCAGATTGCAGATTTGGCGAAATTCGTCGCCAATCCGGACCTCGCGGAGGACTACTCCGATGCCGTCGACGCCGGACTTGACGCTAATCAGGCAGTCTTTGTCGGTGGTCACGTTGACGCCCGGAGCGCCCGAAGTAGCCGAACGGATCCAAACGCACCAGATACAAACACGATGTGGGGTGAGATCGCATATCAGCTCTTCGGGCTTGAGGGCTATCGTCAGATAGAAGACTACGATCGCGATCGACAGGCACCCGGACAGAATACAATCAAAGATCTGCTGGAACTGAGCGACCAGCCTTCGGTTGTATTGATCGACGAAATCGCAGAGTATCTGGAAGATACGTCGACCTTTGAGGTTGGGGATGCGACGCTGGCAAGTCAGACTGTCTCCTTCATGAAATCGCTACTGGAGACAGCAGCACAAGTCGATACCCTTACTATCATCTACAGTATCGCAGACTCGGCCTTTACCGACGAGGCCGAAGAAGTCCGGGCAATTATCGACGAGCTCGACCAAGTCGTTGCTCGACAGCAAAAAGTGATTACGCCGACTGGAGAAACTGAGGTAGGAGCTGTGCTCCAACGTCGTCTGTTCGACGAGATTGATTTTAATTCGGGTGCCGACATCGCGGAGCAATACTTCCATTTCTACGACAACGCGTCGAGGCAGTTCCCTCAGGAAGTCAGCAGTGCTAGTTACCGGGAGAAACTCGAACGGGAGTACCCATTTCATCCGACGATTATCGAGACACTCACCGAAAAAATAGATACGATTCCAGACTTTCAGCGAACACGAGGGGCACTGAAGCTCCTCGGACGGGCCATTCATTACCTTTGGAACAACCGGCCTAGCGAGTACAATCGGCATTTTATTCGGTTGTACGATCTCACCCCGGCTGATGATGCACCCGACGGGAGCATTAGTGCGACACTTAACGAGTCGTTGTTTGAATTCGTCGATCTCAACGCTGCAGTGACAGCGGATATCTATACTCGCGATCAGACCGCGCACGCGCAACTCGAAGATCAAAAGTGGACTGAGAAAGGGATCCCCGCACTCGGAACCCACGTCACGACCACAGTGTTATGGAACAGTCTTGCTTATGGTGAACAAGCATCGGGTATCTCTCGTCGAGCGCTCAACGAGGCAATCGGACACCCGAATGTCTCGTTCGACCACTACGATAACGCCCTGAAGAATCTGGGAGGCGACGATATGAACGTCGCCTGCTACTACCTATATGATGAGGATAAAATCCGGTTCAAGGCCGAGCCAAACCTGATCCGTATTATTGACCAACAGATCCAGAATACTGCCGAAGAGAAAGCACAGAATCGATTTGAGGCACGACTTGAGCGCGAAGTTGGGAGTGGTGGGTTCAACATCGAGATGTTCCCTGAAGAACCAGCTGACGTCTCCGATACAGCGTCACGGCCGACTCTTAGTGTGATGCACACGCTGACGGCCCCAGTTCGAACCAAGCGTGGAGAAGAGACTGAGGTACCTAATAAGATTCAAGAGCTGTATGAAAAGACCGCGTCGAAACATGGAGGTCGGATCCAGAGTCGGTCGTACAAAAATTATGTTCTGTTCCTTGCTCCCGACTCCGAGTTGTTAGAGAACGCAATCGACCAAGCGACTCGGCTTGAGGCGATTGAGGATCTTCGAGAGAACTCACAAAAGACTGCGGATCTCTCCGATGAACAATTCCAAGAACTCCGTGAGCGTGAGGACGAATCTCGGGGGTTGCTTGGTGAAAGCGTCCGAAACGTCTACCGCCACCTGTTTTACGTCGATGACGACGGGCTCACACATGTAACCATTACTTCTGTCGATGCTGGTGGCGGGACGAAACTGATCGACGCGGTTCGGACAACTATGGAGGATATGAATCGGATCATTAGGGACGACGACCCAGCAAAGGGTAAGGTCTGGTTTGAACAGAAGATATGGCAGAGCCAGAAGGTCCGAATGACGACTGCAGCACTAGAGGCCCAGTTCGCTCGAAAGCCTGGCCTACCCTTCTTATTAAGTGTGAAGCCGTTACGAAAGACCATTGCTCGAATGATCTCCGACCATGGCTATGCGTACTGGGATGGTGAGACACAGACCGCTTACTGGAACGCACAGACCCAACCGAAAAGCTGGAACCATGATCGCCCACTACCTGAGTCACCGGACGTCACAACCTCAATTACTGATTCGCAGGTGAAAATTGGTGATGACTATGAACTGTTTGAAGATATTGACGCACTACTTGATCAGCATGAACAGGAGATAGAGCCACCAGCAGTTCCAGACGAGAGTGATAAAGAAGAGGAGGACGAGAAGACTAGTGACGAAACGAACGTCCGATCTGAGGACGATGACGACGTTGAGGTGCAAGAATGGTCTACGTCGACCGGGTCGATGAGTGCAAAGCGATCATTCAGTGAGATCCGAAGTCACGCAATCTCACAATCTGGTAATAACTCGACACCTGGTGTGTCGTCACTTGTAATCGAGATTGAGGGCGAGCAGCCATTCAAACACGGTTCGTTCATGGCTCAGCGTTCGCCGGTGAAATCACGAGGAGAGAATGTCGTCGTCGACCTCACATACAATAGTCGAGCCAATATGAGCGACGGTGACGCGAATTTTACTGCGAACTTCAACGGACCACTAGAGGCGTTCACGACGCTCAATCAGAGTCCCGAAAGCTTCAGTGGTCGAACTGGTGGGGAGAAACGAATCGAACTTAAATTCAAGTGGCAAGTAGACAAATGCGAAGCTATAACCGACGACGAAAGTGACATACTCGCCGAGCTTGGTAATGAGCTGGACGGGACAAATATCACAGTCCGTGCGCAAGCGAAAGGTCCGAGTGCTGTCGATGAAAATAATATATGAGTATTCAATACGACGAGAAGCAGACAGAATCGTTCGCACTCGGAAGTAGTGTCTACGGTGGCCGTCCGACGTTTGTACTCGTGCGGGATGAAGACGGAAACGATGTGACGCTGACGCTGTACGAGCTATTGCCAACAGAACAGGCAGATGCACGACGGCGTCGTCTTGAACGTCATCGCCAGCAGCCTTCAAAAATGGCTGCATTTGACGAGATAATAGATGACGCTGATTGCATTAAAGACTGGACGTGGGACGATTGGGTAGCCATGAAAGTTCGTCGGCTATCAGGTGCTCGCCTCCGAAGCGTTCTCCAATTGCTTGAAGAGACACTACAGAAGAATGACCTCAATTCTTCTAATATTACGAGAACTGGTGACGAAACCCTATTTCTACGAGAAGAAACAGGTATCCGTGTCTCACTTGCGTTTATTGGAGTAAAGCCTCTCCGACGTATCGATAGAATGCGAAGAATTGCACAAGGGGTGTCCGGAATGAGCATGGAGGAGTGTTATTACTGGTATTCAAAATGTCAATCTCCAAATACTCCGAATGGAGCAAAAGCATTGCGTGTACTGCTGAGCGATAATTGAGATTAAACCCATGAGTGAGCAACCATCTAGTAATAAACAAGAATCGAAACGCCCACGACTAAAAATTGAAGACAATATCCCGATAAACACAGTTGGGATTGAGACAAAACGAGAACGTGATCATTATACGTATCTTCCGCCACAAAATTATGTACATGTTTGGTGGGCACGACGTCCAACGCCAGCTGCTAGACTTTCTGTTTTAGCATCTGTTCTTCCAGAAACAGTTGATGATGATACATTATTGAAGTGGATGTGTATTGACCCTACGAACAAACCACGAGAAGATAGTATTGCAGAGCATGTTCGAAAAAAGCAGGCCACTAAAGATGACCATGATGGTGCAGTATACGAACACTTCGGTTACAGGAAAATCTGGACTCAAGAGCCTAACACCGAAATTCGAAAAGAAGTGCATGAGGCTACAAAGGAGGCCTGGGGAGGGAAAATTCCAACCGTATTAGACGCTACAGCAGGTGGCGGAACAATTCCATTCGAAAGTATCCGTTATGAATTCCCAACCATTGCAAATGAGCTCAATCCAGTAGCGTCTGTTGTTTTAAAAGCAGTTCTTGAACATCCTCGTGTTAACGGTGATCTCTCGGGAGATATTAGAAAATGGGGAATGGAAATAAATGAACGATCTACTCGGAAGCTAGAGGGATACTTCCCATCGGCCGAAAGTCACTATGAACCCGCAAATTATCTATGGTCGCATACAGTTACTTGCCCAGACTGTGGTTTAGAACTACCATTAGCCCCCAATTGGTGGATTGATAAGGAGTCAGCTTCGGAGGGAAAAGCAGTAAGACCATCTGTCGAAGGGGATTCAATTGAATTCGATTTAGTTAAATTACCATCTGATGTCGAAAAATCAGAATTCAATCCAACCGATGGAAGTGTGTCTTATGGTAAAGGTGAGTGTCTAAAATGTGGTGTGACTATTGACGGGGACGAAATCAAAACACAGGCTCAGGCTGGCCAAATGAACTCTCAGCTCTATTGTATCGAATATCGAGATGTTCGAGACGACAGTCGAGGTCACTTTCGTACTCCTTCAGATTTAGATAAAGAAGCAATTAAAAAAGCGAAACAGCAGAGTGAGAGAGATCCGGAACTCTCCACCTTCTTAAATGAAGATCGATTTATTGGTCTAGCGGACCGTTCCGCGAATTATGGAATTATACAGTGGAGAGACATGTTTAAAGACAGACAACTTCTTACACACTATTCGTATCTACAATCATTTGAGGAAGTAAAAAATGAGATTCGAGAAGAATATCCCGAGCCAGAAGCAAATGTGATTTTAACATTTTTAACTCTAGTAGCTGACAAAGCACTGGATTATAACAGCAAAATGTGTGCATGGATTCCGAGTGCAACCAAAATAGGCCATTCTTTTGATAGGCATGATTTCTCATTTAAATGGACATTTGCAGAAATAAATCTTACAGCAGAGGATATCGGTTATGAGTGGATGCTTGAGAACACTTTGAAAGCGTATAATGATCTCAAAAAATTGTCAGGATATAGTGAGTCACCGACTCAGGTTCTTCAAGAAGATGCAGCAGACCTTTCCATTGAATCTGGGAGTGTCGAAGTGATCGTTCTCGACCCGCCGTATTATGATAATGTAATGTATGCTGAATTATCTGACTTTTTTTATGTTTGGATGAAAGAATACCTGGGCGATGTTTATCCAAACTTTTTCACGGAGCAATCAACAGATAAACAACAGGAAGCAGTTGCTAATCCCGCCAAATTTGAAGATGTAGTATCTGAGGGTGATTCAAAGAGAGAATTAGCTAAACATGATTATGAAAATAAGATGACAGACATATTTGAAGAGATGCAACGAGTGCTGCGTGATGATGGTATTTTCACCTTGATGTTTACACATAAGAAGACCGAAGCTTGGGATACACTAACGAAGGCACTAATTAAATCTGGATTTGTTGTTAAATCCACACACCCCGTTAGTACGGAGAGAGCCGATAGCTTGCATCAAAAAGGAAAGAACGCTGCAGAGAGTACAATTCTGTTAACGAGCGAAAAACGCAATTCAAAATTAGATACAGTCTCACTATGGAGTGAAATAAAAAAGAAAACTAGGAAAGCTGCTAGTCAGCGTGTACAAGAGTTAGATAAGCAGGGTGCAGAATTTACTAAGGTCGATATGATTTTGGCATCTTTCGGACCAACATTGGAGGTATTCACGAGTAACTACCCTGTCGTGGATGATGAAGGAAAGGAAGTTGAGCCACAGACCGCATTAGATGAGGCGCGTAATGCAGTACGTGACTATTTAATAAATGAGTATCTTAATGACGGAATTCGTGAGGTTGATAATAAGACAGAATGGTATATTTTCTCATGGCTCGTGTTCGAAGCACAACAATTCCCATATGATGAAGCAAGACGACTCGCAATTGGTTTAGGTGAAGAACTAGACGACCTAAAGAGGAGCCACCGCATGTGGCGGAAGAAGAGCGGGGATGTAGTTCTTCGATATCATGATGAGCGTGTTCAAGACTTAAACAAAAAACAAAAAAATAGATCCAGCCGTAAACCGGTAGATCCAGAGGCTATCTCGTTTGCCACAGCGCTAGACAAGGTACATGCTGCGATGCACGTATATGATGTACGTGGTGCCACCGATGCTTGGAATTACCTTGATGAACGGAATTTTGGTGTCGATCCTGGCTTCAAAGCCACAATAGAAGCACTGCTTAGAGTGCTTCCGCATGGTGCTGATGATTGGCAACTTGCCCGCGATCTTGCTGCTGGGAAAACCGGAGATTTGCTTGATTTGAATCTTAATAAGAATATTTTTGAAGATCAAGATGAAAATGAGGGCGTTCAAACGAAACTGTCTGATAAATACTAATTTATAAGCCCTAATTTAATTAATTCTTTTCTAATATTATCATATGCAGAATTAATTGAGTCAATATTATTAGCACCCGTAATCACAAAATTTCCACTCCCAAATATTAGAACCACAACAGACTCAATCCGGTAGATTAAACCTGGAAATTGTTCGGGCTCATATTCTGTGTTTTCTAATCCAAGTCCAATTGTAAGCGCGTTAAGATCAACTTCTTGATTCAAATGTCCCTTCGCTACGATATTTTGGACTTCTATACTAGATATATCAACATCTAGTTCTATGCCCAATTCAGAAATCTTTTCTAAAAACTCATTTAGACCTTCCTTCAAACCCTCAAATGTTTGACATCCAACTAATACAGCATTTCCACTAGTCGGGACAAGTAGAGACAATCCATTCTGAGCCTTGTAGACCATGCTAGGATAATTTTCAGGCTCATATTTGGCATCTAAATCGTCTGATAGCTGTGATAAGTCTAGTTCAATTCCCAATTCAAATGTGCCAACTAAGTTGACAATAGATAAATCAGATGATAAGGCTTCAGAAGAGAAATCGAAAGCTCCGCAATTAGTCTCTTTCATTGGTCCCACTGGGTTTCCGTTGCGATAGCGTATAAGTTTTCCAAGTGTATTATGGACCGACCATCGCTGTAGCGACTATTCTCAAAGAAGATGGTTCTCACAGCGCGTCACATCCAACAAGGAACCCTTGGAGATTGATTGCTGTAGACTAAATCCTCTGCCAGATCCATTGGGATATCCAATTCAAATATAGTGTATGTGTAGACACAAATGATCAGTTTGGTTTAATGCGCAGGCCCGCCTCTATCATACTAGCGCCAATTCCAAGTTCTCACTCTACACGAATCACAGTGTTCAACCCTCGAATAAGCCTGAACAAAGAGTGCTCTTGATCGTACAGACGGTGGTCAACCCGTGGATGATCCACCGTTGTACGGTCTCTTCTGTCCGTCATTCTGAACTGATGTGGCCGATGAGCCAGGTGGGAGTATTAATAAGTGTGACCATGAGTTACTACTTGCTCCCAATTATTTATCACCATGCTACAAATAATAACCAAATATCCAAATGGTAGACTCTCCCTCTCTCCGTGAATACGATTGGCAATCAATTTACGAAAGCCAGCCGAGTGAAGATCTCTCCTTCCTCGTTAATGAATTCTACGTCCCTGCTCTTGAGCGAAGTCACCGGTACGACCGGATTGCAGGCTATTTTAATAGTGGATCACTCGCTACAGCTGTCGACGGGATTGAGGCATTTGTCGAAAACGACGGATCGATGCGACTCATTGTTGGGGCCCAACTTCAGCCAAAGGATCGACCGATACTTGAGGCCCTCGCAGACGATCTCAAAGACTCCCTTGAGACAGTTGATCACGAGGAACTCGACGCTCGCCTCCAGTTACTTGCATGGCTGCTCCGTGAGCACCGTCTTGAAATTAAAATTGCCGTACCGAAACAGGGCGACTGGGGAATCTTCCATCCAAAGGTCGGCATCTTCTACGACGGTGACGATGTGATTTCATTCGAGGGAAGCATTAACGAGACAGCCAGTGGATGGACACAAAATTACGAACGGTTCAAAGTCCATCGCTCCTGGAAAGATGGCCAAGCAGAATACGTCAAGGGCGACCAAGACTCGTTTAGACGACTATGGAATAACAATCACGAATTCGTCGACGTCTACGAGCTCCCAGAGGCACTTCGTAAAGAGATCATCGACTGGAAGGCTCCCGATACGGACACTGACATCCACACCGTTGTCGAGAAGCTTCAGGGGCCTGAGGCACCCACAGATGCCGACAGAGCCACAATCTTGGCAGACGGTGCTCAGGCCCCAGGTGGACTACAACTCGCTGAGGAAGCAAGCACGATCGATCCATGGCCACACCAGCGTGTTGTCTCTGATACTGCGGTCAACACGTACCCAAACTCCTTTCTTTTATGTGACGAAGTCGGGCTGGGCAAGACGATCGAAGTCGGACTGACTCTCTCCCGACTGGGCCTAACTGGCGAGCTCGAGAACAGTCTCGTTCTCGCCCCAGCAAGCCTAGTTATCCAGTGGCAAGAGGAACTCTGGGAGAAATTCAACATCAACGCCTACCGCTACGAGCGTGGAAGTAACTACGATTATGTTTTCACTGACGTCTTCGGCGTAAATCATCCCGTTCCCGGTGCTAGTGACCTCGATATCGACGCCGATCGGCGCGACGAGGCATGGACGACAAGTCCGATATGGCGCTTCGTTCACACCCAAATTAATGAAACAGGCCCCACCGTTATCGTCATGTCGTGGCACACAGCCCGTCTCACCGATCGGTGGGATCAACTTGCCCCGGCTGACGACGGCATGTCTCGTCGTCGAGACGACATCTCTGCCAGTTGTCGAGGCAGAGAGTCTGTCGAGCGCGAAGGGGTCTGGGACGCTGTCGTCGTCGACGAGGCGCACAACGCTCGTAGTGGGAGCAACTTCTACAACTTCCTGGATCGTTTGCGGGCGCACACCCACTGCTACTATTTGCTGACTGCGACGCCAATGCAGTTGCATCACAGAGAGCTGTATGATCTCCTGACGCTCTTGGATCTCCCAGAGGAGTGGGACAATCGTGAACGGTTCGTCGATTTTTTCGAGACACGACAGGCACTAACGAGCGTGCTGAAGGGTGGTATCGATCTCTCAGGACGAGAGACAAATCGATCCCAGGCCACCCTTGATGGCTCGTTCCAAGATCGGTTCAACAAAACCCCAGAGTATGCAGATCTTGTACTCGAAGGGCTTGTTGACGAACTCGAACTTGAGGATGAAGGGCGAGGTATCGCGAAACAACGAT
>LFCJ01002064.1_pt1 | contig 14372 bp, 13 predicted proteins | sample 643141 | NCBI WGS metagenome assembly LFCJ01 (sample SAMN03766243, study PRJNA286221) | soda lake metagenome | biome: soda lake; feature: Kulunda steppe; material: water; isolation source: sample B1-Br-g2 brine of Lake Bitter-1 | place: Russia: Kulunda steppe | collected 2010-07 | reverse complement strand
GTCGAACGCCTCCACCGGCCCGCCCGCCATGAAGGTCAGCGTGCCGCCCTGCGCGCCGCCCACGCCGCCCGAGACGGGCGCATCCACTGTCAGCACCCCGGCGGCCTCGGCCTCGGCGGCGACGGCGCGCGCGCTGTCGACATCGACCGTCGAGCAGTCGAGCAACACCATTCCCGGCGCCATCGCCGGGATCAGCTCGGCGGCGACCCGGCGCAGGATGTCGCCATTGGGCAGCATGGTGATCACGACCTCGGCGCCGCGCGCGGCGTCGGCGCCGCTCGCAGCGGCCTGCACCCCCTCGGGCATCGGCGCGGCGGGGTCGAAGCCGGTGACCTCGTGCCCCGCCGTCGCCAGATTGGCCGCCATCGGCCCGCCCATGTTGCCCAGCCCGACGAATCCGATCTTCATGCCGCCGCCTCCTCGAATGTCAGCTCGTCCTCGCCGAGCGGGGCGAGCATCGCCGCAACCTCGGCCTCGGTGACCGCCTCGGGGCCGGGATGGCGCCAGCGCGGGGTGCGGTCCTTGTCGATGATCTGCGCGCGCACCCCCTCGAGGAAGTCGCCCTGATCCATCGACCGCCAGGTGAAGCGGAATTCGCGCATCAGCGCGTTGCGGATATCGTCGTCGCCGCGCTGCGCGCGCACCATCTCGAGCGTGCAGGCCATCGACAGCGGCGAGCCCCGCGCGAGCGCCTTGCCCGCCGCCGCGAGGTCGGGCGCGTCGTCCACGGCGGCGATGATCTCGGGCACCGTCTGTGCGGCAAACGCCGTGTCGATCGCGCCCTGCGCCAGCTGCGGGGCAGGGGCCGGGCGCACCGGCAGCGCCTCGGCGAGGCCCGACTCGGCTAGCGCGGCGATGACCTCGGGCCATTCGGCCTCGGGCAGGTAGCGATCCGCGAACCCCGCGCGGATCGCGTCGCCCGCGCCCATGCGCGTGCCCGTCAGGCCGAGGAACTCCCCGAGCCGCCCCGGCGCCGCCGACAGCAGCAGCGTGCCCCCCACATCCGGGATCAGCCCGATGCCGCATTCCGGCATCGCCATCTGCACCGTGTCGCCCACCACCCGGTGCGACACATGACAGCCCAGCCCCACGCCGCCGCCCATCACGAAGCCCTGCATGAAGGCAATGACCGGCTTGGGATATTCGGCAAGGCGCGCATTCATGCGGTATTCGTCGCGCCAGAAATCGCTCCCGAGGGCATAGTCGCCCGCCGTGCCCGCGCGCTGCACGGCCGCGACATCGCCGCCCGCGCAGAAGGCCTTCTCGCCCTCGGCGTCGATGATGACGAGCGACACGGCATCATCGTCGCGCCAGTCGATCAGCGCCGCGTCGATGTCGCGGCACATCTGATGACTGAGCGCGTTGAGCGCCTTGGCGCGGGTCAGGGTGATGCGCCCGGCGCGGCCCTCGGTGCGGATAAGGATGTCGCTCATCGGTCCCCCATGAGGTGACGCGCGGTGATCACGCGCATGATTTCGCTGGTGCCCTCGAGAATGCGGTGCACGCGCAGGTCGCGCACGATCTTCTCGATGCCGTGATCGGCGAGGTAGCCATACCCGCCATGCAGCTGCAACGCCGCATCCGCCGCGCGCTCGGCCGCCTCGGTGACGAATGCCTTGGCCATCGCGCAGGCCTTCGTGGCATCCGGCGCGCTGGTGTCGAGCTTCCACGCCGCCTGGCGCAGGAATACCCTTGCGGCCTGCAGCTCGATCTCCATGTCGGCGAGCTTGAACTGCAGCGCCTGGAACCCGTCGAGCCGCTGGCCGAAGGCTTCTCGCTCGCCCGTGTAGCGCAGCGCCGCATCGCGCGCGGCCTGTGCCGCGCCGAGCGAGCAGGCCGCGATGTTGAGCCGCCCGCCATCGAGCCCGGCCATCGCATAGGCAAAGCCGCGCCCCTCCTCGCCGAGAAGGTTCGCCGCCGGCACCGCGCAGGCATCGAAATGCAGCGCCCGCGTCGGCTGCGCGCGCCAGCCCATCTTGTCCTCGAGCTTGCCGAAGGACAGCCCCGGCGCGCCGTCCTCCACGATCAGCGCCGAGATGCCGCGCGGCCCGTCGCCGCCGGTGCGCGCCATCACGATATAGGCATCCGAATAGCCGCCGCCGGAGATGAACGCCTTGGTGCCGGTGATCGCGTAGCCCTCGGCCCCGGGGACCGCGCGAGTGCGCAGCGCCGCCGCGTCCGAGCCCGCGCCTGGCTCGGTCAGGCAATAGGAGAGCACGATCTCCATGCTCACCGCCCGCTCGAGCAGCCGCGCGCGCAGCGCGTCCGAGCCGTGGCGGTCGATCATCGCGGCGCACATGTTGTGGATCGACAGGAACGCCGCGACTGACGGGCAGGCCATCGACAGCGCCTCGAAGACCAGCGTGCCGTCGAGCCGCGTCAGCCCCGCGCCGCCCGAGTCCTCGCGCACATAGAGCCCGCCGAAGCCGAGCGCGCCAAGCTCCTGCCACAGCGCGCGCGGTATGGTGCCAGCCGCCTCCCAGTCGCGGGCATGGGGCGCGATGCGCTCGGCCCCGAAATCGCGCGCCGTCTCGCAGATGGCGCGGCTCTGCTCACTGAGCGCGAAATCCATGCGGCTCCTCCCGCACGCACTGTTACAGCCGCGCCCCCGCCGGGCAAGGGCGCGGCGCGGGCTCAGTCCATCTGCTTGAAGTGGAACTCGCCGCCTTCCTTGAGCCCCGACGGCCAGCGCGCCGTGACCGTCTTGGTGCGGGTGTAGAACTTGAAGGCGTCGGGGCCGTGCTGGTTGAGATCGCCGAAGCCCGACTTCTTCCAGCCACCGAAGGTGTGATAGGCCAGCGGCACCGGGATCGGCACATTCACGCCCACCATGCCGACATTGATCCGGCTCGAGAAGTCGCGCGCGGTGTCGCCGTCGCGGGTGAAGATGGCGATGCCGTTGCCATACTCGTTATCCATCGCGAGCTTGAGCGCCTCCTCGTAGCTCTCGGTGCGCACCTGGCACAGGACGGGGCCGAAGATCTCCTGCTTGTAGATGTCCATCTGCGGGGTGACCTGGTCGAACAGGTGGGGGCCGACGAAGTAGCCATCCTCGTAGCCCTGCAGCTTGAAGCCGCGGCCATCGACCTTGAGCTCGGCGCCCTGCTGGATGCCCGACTCGACGAGTCCGAGGATCTTCTCCTTCGCCTGCGCGGTGATGACGGGGCCGTAATCGACATCGTCGCCGGCGGTGTAGGGGCCGACCTTGAGCTTCTCGATGCGCGGCACCAGCTTCTCGACGAGCTTGTCGGCGGTCTTCTCGCCCACCGGCACCGCGACGGAGACGGCCATGCAGCGCTCGCCCGCCGCGCCGTAGCCCGCACCCACCAGCGCGTCGGCGGCCTGGTCCATGTCGGCGTCGGGCATCACGATCATGTGGTTCTTGGCGCCGCCGAAGCACTGCACCCGCTTGCCGTTGGCGCAGCCGCGGCCATAGATGTATTCGGCGATCGGGGTGGAGCCGACGAAGCCGATGCCCTGGATGATCTCGTCATCGAGGATCGCGTCCACCGCCTCCTTGTCGCCATTGACGACCTGCAGGATGCCGTCGGGCAGCCCGGCCTCCTTCATCAGCTCGGCGAGCATCAGCGGCACGGAGGGGTCGCGTTCGGAGGGCTTGAGGATGAAGGCGTTGCCGCAGGCGATGGCGGGCGCGAATTTCCACATCGGGATCATCGCCGGGAAGTTGAACGGGGTGATCCCGGCGACCACGCCAAGCGGCTGGCGCATTGAATACATGTCGATGCCGGGGCCGGCGGCGTCGGTGAACTCGCCCTTGAGCAGATGCGGCGCGCCGATGCAGAACTCGGCCACCTCGAGTCCGCGCTGGATGTCGCCCTTGGCGTCGGGGACGGTCTTGCCGTGCTCGCGCGAGAGGGTCTCGGCGAGCTTGTCCATGTCGCGGTTGAGCAGCCGGACGAACTCCATCAGCACACGCGCGCGCCGCTGCGGGTTCGTCGCGCCCCATTTCACCTGCGCGGCCGCGGCGGTGCGCACGGCGGCGGCCAGTTCGTCCTTGCTCGCGAGCGGCACGCGCGCCTGCACCTCGCCTGTGGCGGGGTTGTAGACATCGCCGAAGCGGCCCGAGCCGCCCTTGACATGCTTGCCGTCGATCCAGTGGGTCAGTTCCTGCATGGAGTCCTCCTCGTGGGTGCGACCGCAGGATAGGCTTGCGCCGATGGCCGCGAAAGAGGCAGTTTGCCAAAAGCGTTTTGCGTAAATTCAGGAGCGGACATGGCGGCGGATTGGGATGGTCTGCGCATTTTCCTCAGTGTGGCGCGCGCCGAGAGCCTGTCCGCGGCGGGGCGGGCGCTGCGGCTCGACCCGGCCACGGTGAGCCGACGTGTGACCCGGCTCGAGGAGGGGCTGGGCGCGCGGCTGTTCCTGCGCTCGCCGCAGGGCTATGCGCTCACCGAGGAGGGCGTGCGGCTGATGGAGCACGCCGCGCGCGCCGAGGCGGCGGTGTCGGGCGCGCGCGACGCGGTCGCGGGGCCGGGCGGGCAGCTTACCGGCACGATCCGCATCGGCGCGCCCGATGGTTGCGCCAACTTCCTGCTGCCGCAGGTGATCGCGGGGATCTGCGATTCCCATCCCGGCCTCGAGGTGCAGATCGTCGCGCTGCCGCGCGTCGTCAACCTCTCGAAGCGCGAGGCCGACATGGCCATCGCCGTCTCTCGCCCCGAGACCGGGCGGCTCACGGTGCAGAAACTGGCCGATTACCGGCTGCATCTCGCCGCCTCGCGCGACTGGCTCGACCGCCACGGCCCCGTCGCGTGCCGCGCCGACCTGCGCGGCAAGCGCATCATCGGCTACATCCCCGACATGATATTCGACTCCGAGCTCGACTACCTCGCCGAGATCGGCGTGCAGGCGCCGGCGCTGGCCTCGAACTCCGTCGCGGTGCAGCTCAACCTCGCGCGCCGCGGCGCCGGGGTCGCGATCGTACATGATTTCGCGATGCCGGCGGCGCCGGAGCTCGTCCATCTGCTGCCAGAGGACGTCATGCTGCGGCGCAGCTTCTACCTGGTGCGCCACGCCGATGACCGCCGCGTGGACCGGCTCAACCGATTCGCGGCGGCGCTGCTGCGCGGTGTGCGGCACGAACTCGCGAAGAGTGACGGCGGCGCTTGACAGCCGGGGGGTGCTGCCGGAAACTTTCGAACGTTGTGGAGGAACCGCCATGCTGGTGCAGCAGATTCTGAGAATTAAGGATGCGGACGCATCCGACGTCGCCACCATCGAGCCCGGCAAGACCGTGGCCGACGCCGCCGCGATGCTGTCGCGGCTGCGCATCGGGGCGCTCGTCGTGTCGCCCGACGGCAAGGCCGTGGAGGGTATCCTGTCGGAGCGCGATATCGTGCGCGAGATCGGCAAGTCGGGCGATGGCTGCCTGAAATGGACCGTGGCCGATATGATGACCCGCGACATCGTCACCTGCAGCCCGAGCGACAAGGCGGATCAGATACTCACCGCGATGACTGACGGGCGCTTTCGCCACCTGCCGGTGATGCGCGATGGCGTGATGATCGGCCTCATCTCCATCGGTGACGTGGTCAAGGCGCGGCTTTCGGAGCTTTCGATGGAGAAGGACGCGCTTCAGGGGCTGATCGCCGGTTACTGAGCCGCGGCCCCTTGCAATCGGTGGCGCAATCTTGTTGCTTTCGCTTGAACAACAGCGAGCCCGCCGATGCGCACCGGATTATACCCCGGCACCTTCGACCCCATCACCCTGGGGCATGCCGATATCATCACACGCGCCTGTGCGCTCGTTGACCGCCTCTATATCGGCGTGGCGGTGAATCGCGACAAGGGGCCGCTGTTTTCGGTCGAGGAGCGCGTGGCGATGATCGAGGCGGAGTGCGTCACGCTCTCCGAGCAGACCGGAACCGAGATCATCGCCCGCCCCTTCGATAATCTGCTGATCACGACCGCGCATGAGGTCGGCGCGCAGATCATCATTCGCGGGCTGCGCGCGGTGACGGACTTCGAATACGAATTCCAGATGGTCGGGATGAATCGTGCGCTCGATTCGCGCATCGAGATGGTGTTCCTGATGGCGGAGGTGCGCCACCAGGCCATTGCCTCCAAGCTCGTCAAGGAGATCGCGCGCCTTGGCGGCGATGTCTCGCGCTTCGTTCCGCCCGCCGTCGACGCGGCGCTGCGCGCGAAGTTCGCCTGAGCGGATCGCCGCCCGTCATTGCGCCGCGCCGCCGGCCGCTTTCGGGGCGAGCATGAAGCGATCGAAGAACGCGGCGAGCGCGGCGAATTCGTCCAGCCGCAGGATCGCGGCAACGTATTGGTCGGGCCGCACGACAACAATGCAGCCGCCCGTGCGGTCTATCCCGCACATCTCGAAAATTCCCGCTCTGCGCCGGGGTTGAGCTGACCGCGGTGCAGGTCGCGGCGATGGCTCAGCCGTCGCGGCCCTTCACGCGCTTGATCTCGGACAGCAGGCTGCGGAATTCCTCGAGCGTGCGCCGATCGGCGGGGTCGAGCTTGGCGGGGTCCAGCACCCCGGCGGCCTCGTTGCGGTCGAGCAGCACCTCGAGCGCCTCGGAGATCCGGCCGAGCTGGCGGCCATAGCTCGCGACCTCGGAAAGGATCTTCTGTTCGAGCGCGGGGTTCGCGGTATGGCCGAGCTCGATGTTGATCAGCCCGATCTGGCCGACATTCTCGAACCAGCCGGCCCAGAACTGGAACCATTGGCTGACGGTGCCGCCGAGCGGGGCGGTGAAGTGGGCGGGGCTGGCGGTCATTGCGGCGGGGCGGGGCATGGCGGCTCTCCATGGATGACGCTGCGGCGCAGCATACGCCGGCCCCGCGCGCCTGTCGAGCCATCCGCTACTCGGCCGCCGCGAGCCGGAACACCGGCACCATCCGGCGCAGCTGCGCCTCGGCGAGGTGGCATTTGAGCTGATGGCCGCCGCCCATGTCGCGCATCGGCGGGACCTCGCGCTCGCACAGATCGCCGGGGACTTCGGCCTTCCAGTGACAGCGCGTCTGGAACGGGCAGCCCGGCGGCGGGTCCATCGCCGAGGGGATGTCGCCCTCGAGCACGATCTCGGTCTTCTCGACGCTGGGGTCGGCAATGGGCACCGCGGACAGGAGCGCCTCGGTATAGGGGTGATAGGGGGGCGCGAATACCTGCCCGGTGGTGCCGATCTCGACGACATGGCCGAGATACATCACCAGCACCCGGTCCGCGAGATAGCGCACGATCGACAGATCGTGGCTGATGAACAGAAGCGTGGTGTGGTTCGCGCGCTGGATCTCCATGAGCAGGTCGGTCACCGCCGCCTGCACCGACACGTCGAGCGCCGAGACCGGCTCGTCGGCGACAACGACATTCGCGCCGCCCGCGAAGGCGCGCGCGATGCCCACGCGCTGCTTCTGCCCGCCCGAGAGCTGGCGCGGCATCCGGTCCGCGAATTCGCGCGGCAGCTTCACCAGATCGAGCAGGGCGAGCATCCTGTCGCGGCGCGCGCGCTCGGACATTCCCGCGCCCAGGATTTCCAGCGCGCGGGTGATCTGCCGGCCCACCGTCATCGAGGGGTTGAGCGTGTCGAACGGGTTCTGGAACACCATCTGCATCTGCGCGACTGTCTGCCGGTCGCGCGCCTGCACGGGCGTATCCTGGATCTCGCGGTTATTGAGCAGCACCTTGCCCGAACTCGCCGTCTCCAGCCCCATCAGCACCTTGGCGAAGGTGGACTTGCCGCAGCCCGACTCGCCCACGATGGCCAGTGTCTCGCTCTCGCGCGCCTCGAAGCTGAGCGACTCGTTGGCCTTGACGACGCGCGTGGCGCCGCCGCCAAAGAGCGCATGCGCCGCGACCTCGTAATATTTCCTGACATCCTCCATGCGTAGCACGACGTCGCCGATCGGCGTCGGGTCGTGGCGAACCCCGGCATCGGGCACGGCGTCCCAGTCGATCTCGCGGTGGCGCAGGCAACGCGTGGCATGCGCGTCCGAGCGCGGGATCGTCTCCATCGGCACGTCGCGCGCATCGCACAGCCCGGGCCGGAAATAGTCGCAGCGCGGGCCGAAATTGCAGCCCGCGGGGCGCTCATACGGCAGCGGAAAGTTGCCCGGTATCGTCTTGAGCGGGCGCTCGTTCTTGTCCGCGCCGGGCAGCGGGATGGAGCGAAACAGTGCCTGCGTGTAGGGGTGGCGCATCGAGCGGAAGACCTGCCTGATCGCGCCGGTCTCCACCGCCTCGCCGGAATACATCACGCAGATGCGGTCGCATGTCTCAAGGATCAACCCGAGATTGTGGCTGATGAACAGCATCGAGGTGCCGTATTCGCGGCCCAGATCCTTGACCAGCCGGATGATCCCGGCCTCGACGGTGACGTCGAGCGCGGTGGTCGGCTCATCGAGGATCAGCAGCGACGGCTTGGCCATCAGCGCCATCGCGATGACGATGCGCTGCTGCTGGCCGCCCGAAAGCTGGTGCGGGTAGGCCTGCAGGATACGGTCTGGGTCGGGCAGCCGCACATCGGCGACCACCCGGCGCGCGCGCGCCGTCGCGTCGGCTTTCGACGCGCCCTCATGCAGCATCGGCACCTCCGCGAGCTGGCGCCCCACCCGCATCGCGGGGTTCAGGCTCGCCATCGGTTCCTGATAGATCATCGCGATCTCGCGGCCGCGGATCTTCTGCAGCTCGGCGGCGGACATCGCCGCGAGGTCGCGGCCCTTGAACCGGATGGTACCGCCGGTGACGCGCCCGTTCACGCCGAGATCCTGCATCACCCCGAGCGCCACGGTGGACTTGCCGCAGCCCGACTCGCCCACGAGCCCCATCGCCTCGCCCGGCCGCACCGCGGCCGAGAAGTCCATCACCGCCGGGATCTCCCCCGCGCGGGTGAAGAAGGAGATCGAGAGGTTGTCGATCTCGAGGATCGGGCTGTCATGCTTGTCGGTCATCGGCGTTCCCTCAATCCCTCAGGCTTTCCTCGCGCAACCCGTCGGCAAGCAGGTTGAGCCCCAGCACGAGGCTCATCAGCGCGATAGCGGGGGTCAGCGCGGCGTGGGGATACACCGTCAGAAGCTGGCGTCCCTGGTTGATCGTCGAGCCCCAGTCGGGTGATTCCGGCGACACGCCGAGGCCGAAAAAGCCCAGCGTGCCCAGAAGGATCGTCGTGTAGCCGATACGCAGGCAGAAATCGACGATCAGCGGGCCGCGCGCATTGGGCAGGATCTCCCACAGCATCAGATAGGAGGGCCGCTCGCCACGGGTCTGCCCGGCGGCGACATAGTCGCGGCTCTTGATGTCGAGCGTCAGCCCGCGCACGATGCGAAACACCGTGGGCGCGTTGACGAACACCACCGCGACGAAGACGTTGAGCATGTTGGGCGACATCCCCCACACCCCCAGCGGATCGGCATTGAAGGCGAGCCCGGAATAGATCCACAGCCCGATGACCAGTGTGAGCCCGACATAGATATTGCGCCGCAGCGGATGCGTGAAATACCGGCTGTTCCACAGCACTGACAGAAAGATGACCGGAAACAGGAACAGCACCGCCGCCATCCACATCGGCAGCCCCGTCGCCACGATGTCGGGTGTCACCAGCAGATAGAACAGCAGGATCACCGGAAAGGCGAGCACGAGGTTCGACACGAAGGTCAGCGCGGTGTCGAAACGGCCGCCATAATACCCCGCCGGCAGGCCGAGCGTGATCCCCACCATGAAGGCGAAGGCCGTTGCCGCCGGGGCGATGGCGAGCACGTCGCGCGCGCCCATCACCATGCGCGAGAACACGTCGCGCGCCTGGGCATCCCCGCCGAGCAGGAAGAATTCATAGCGCGCGCCCGGATCGGGCAGGGGCGTGCCCGGCGGCGCGTTGCGCATCCCCGAGACCTGCGCGATGGCGTCATGCGTGGCGATGAGATCGGCAAACAGCGCGGTGAAGATCCAGAACATCACCAGCGCAAAGCCGATCATGCCGATGCTACTGCCGAACAGCTTGCCGTAGAGGCCGAGCCGGCGCCGGTAGGCGAGCGACAGCGCGAAGGTGAGCGCGAGCGCCGCCCAGACCGGCCAGAACTGCGCGATCATCCGCCCCGCCATCTGGCCCCATGCGAGCTGGGCGATATCGGGATCGGCGGCAAGGCCGTGGATGATGACCCCGTCCACCAGCAGCCACGCCCCGAGCGCGCCCGCGCCCGCCAGCGCCGCGCGACCCAGCCCGCGGACCGCCCCGCGCGTGCCGCGCGTCATCACGGCGACCGCTAGACAGGCGGCAAAGGCGGCGACGATCCAGACCAGGGGGATGCTCATGCGCGGGCCTCAGCTGATCCGGATGCGCGGATTGAGATAGACATAGCCGATATCCGAGATGAGCTGCGTGATGAGCACCACCACGACCGCGACCACCGAGCAGGCGAGCAGAAGCTCGATGTCGTTGTTGCTCGCCCCCTCGACGAGCGCCCAGCCAAAGCCCGGATAGCTGAACAGCACCTCCACAATCACCACCCCGTTGAGAAGCCAGGGAAACTGCAGCATGATCACCGTGAAGGGCGCGATCAGCGCATTGCGCAGCGCGTGCCTGAGCACGACGGCGGGAAAGCTCACCCCCTTGAGCCGCGCGGTGCGGATGTATTGCTGCGTCATCACCTCGGCCATCGAGGCGCGGGTCATGCGCGCGATGTAACCCATGCCGTAAAACGCGATGGTCATCACCGGCAGGGCGAAGTTCCAGAAGGTGATCTGGTCCATGGCGCTGCGCGCATTGCCCAGAAACAGGATGTTGGCCTCCATCAACCCCCATTCGCGCAGAAGCGGCGAGATCCCGAAGGTCGAGGAGGCAAAGAGCGCGATGAAGATCACCCCCGAGACATACTCAGGCGTCGCCGCGGACACGATCGACACCGTCGAGAGCGAGCGGTCGGTGCGCGAGCCCTCGCGCATCCCCGCAAGCACCCCGACCGCCAGCGCCGAGGGCACCATCACGATCACCACCCACAGCATCAGCATGCCCGTGGCCCCGAGCCGCGCCGCGATCACGTCGCCCACCTCGGCCTGAAAGCGCGTCGAGCTGCCCCAGTAGCCCTGCAGGACGCCGCAACGGGTGTCGGCCTCGGCGGGGTCGGCGACGCGGTCGATGCAGCGCCCGCGCATCGTCCCGTCGGTCTGCTCGCGGGTCCAGCCGGGCACCACGCCGAGCCATTCGCCGTAGCGCTCGATGATTGGGCGGTCAAAACCCTCGCGCACCAGCCAGCTCTGCACCTCCGCATCCGACATGCGCGCCGAGCCCTGCGTCTTGGCGAGGGTCTCGAGTCGCGGCTGCATGTTGGTGAGCAGGAACACCAGGAAGGTCAGGCACAGCGCCGTCACAAGCAGCGTCGCCAGGCGCCGGATCACGAAGCTCAGCATCGATCCCCCGCCATGGCCGGTCCGTGGCGGCGGTCAGCCGGCGCGATCGGCCCGCCCGCGGCCCGCGCCGGGCTCAGCCGTCCACCCAATACTTGTAGAGATGCATCTCGAAGGTCGGATGCATGGCGGCGTTTTGAACATGCGGGCGGTGGTGGCGGAAGATCGAGCGCCAGTAGGGCTGGATCAGCACGCCCTCCTCGCGCAGGATCTCCTGCAGCCGGGCCATCACCCCGCGCCGCTCATCGGCATCGGCGAGCGCGTTGGCCTCGGCCAGGAGCGCGTCGAATTCGGCATTGGAAAAGCCCGTCTCGTTCCACGCGGCGCCGGAGCGGTAGCCCAGCGTTAGCACCTGCACCCCGAGCGGGCGCATGTTCCATTCCGTTGCCGAGAAGGGGTAGGCCATCCACTCGTTCCAGAAGGCCGCGCCGGGCAGGATCGCGCGCGTCACCGAGATCCCGGCGTCGCGCAGCTGCGCGGCAACGGCGTCGCAACTGGCCGACTGCCAGGAATCGTCGATCGAGATCAGTTCGAACGCGTGATCGGCGTATCCGGCCGCCTCCAGCAGCGCGCGCGCCCCATCAGGATCGTGCTCGGGCGGGCCGATATCGGCGTATTCGGGATGCAGCGGCGCGACGTGATGATTCTCGCCGACCGTGCCGCGGTCGTCATAGCCCAGCTCGAGCACCACGGTATTGTCCACCGCCATCTGCAGCGCGCGGCGCACATCGACATTGTCATAGGGCTCGGCGGCCTGATTGAAGCGCACGGCGAGCGTCGCGGCGGTGGCGGTGCGCGACTCGACCATGTCTATGCCGTTGAACAGCTCGATGAAATCGCCGGTGGTCTGATAGACGAGGTCGATCTCGTCGGCCTCGGCCGCGGCGAACCAGCTCGACGGATCGGTGCCGAGATCGACGAACTCGATACGGTCGAGATAGGCTCCCGCGTCGCCGCCCCACCAGTCGTGGTCCTCGTTGCGCACCAGCGTGCCGCGCAGGCCCGCCTCGTAGGCCTCCGGCAGATACGGGCCGGTGCCGAGCGGCGTTTCGACCGGGTCGCCGCCGGCAAAGGAGCGATGCACCACCGCGGCGGGATAGTCGGAGATGTCGGCGATGATCGCGACCGATGGCGCCGACAGCCGCAGCCGCACGGTGTGATCGTCGACGATTGTGACCGCGCCCGCGCGCAGCAGCCCGGTCGCCGGGTCGATCAGCGGGGTCATGCGGCTGGCCATCGAGTTGCCGGCGACGCTCTCATCGCACCACAGCTCGAAATTGTGCACCACATCCTCGGCGAGGAACCGATCGCCGTTGTTCCAGCGCACCCCCCGGCGCAGGTGCAGGATGTATTCGGTCGCGTCGTCGCTGGCGTCCCAGTCCTCGAGCAGCATGCCGCGCAGCGTGCCGTCGCGGTTGTATTCGACGAGGTATTCCAGCCAGCCGCGGCAGAAATTGGCGGTTTCGGGCCAGTCGAAAAGCCGCGGCTCCCTCATCCTGCGCAGGCTCATCTGGATACGCAGGGTGCCGCCATGCCGGCCGGCCGCGTGATCGCTCGCACGCGCGCGCGCCGCGCCTAGCGCGTAGGCCGTCCCCGGCGCGACACCGAGCGCCGTCGCGCGGGCGAGAAATTCGCGCCGGTCGAGCCGGCCGGCGCGGCATGCGGCGGCGTCGCGCCGTGCGGCGGGATGGATGCGGGTGCCGCGATGCGCCCTGCCGGTCATCGGGCCGCTCCCCGGTCCGCGGCTTGCGGCGGCCCGGCCGGCCACCGCGATCCAGTGCGCCGTCCGCGGCGGGCATCGCTGCCTTGGTCCAAAATCGTCATGCGCGCGCCCGTTTGCGACACTGCCGAGCAAACGCGACCGTGCCACCGCGCGTCAAGGCCTTTGATGCCGCATCGCGCCGACGCTCTCGCGGCGAAAGGCGCTCGGTGTCTGGCCGGTCCGGAAGTGGAAGGCGCGCGTGAAGTAGGCCGCCGATCCGAAACCGAGCCGCCCGGCGATGTCCTTGACGGGCAGTGCGGTGTCGCTGAGCAGGCACCGCGCCTCGAACAGGAGCCGGTCCTGCAGGAGCTCGTGCGCCGTGCGCCCGCAGGCGGCGCGGCAGGCGCGCGTCAGATGCGTGGGCGTCACCCCGAGCGCGGCGGCGTAGTCCGCCACGTCGCGCCCCATGGTCAGGTCGCGCTCGACGAGCACCGTGTAGCGCGCCGCGAGCCGCCGCGCCGCGTCACGCCTGGAGGGATCGGTGCCCTTGGCCTCGGTCGCGATGCGGCGCGCGATCCACACGCTGAGCAGGCCGAGCTGGTGGTGCAGTGCGCGCCCCGCGACGGGATCGTCACTGGCGATCTCGCGCTGGACGGCATCGATCAGCGCGGTGAGCTCCTGCTGCGGGCGGGTTTCGCGCACGCGCAGGTGCTGCGGCGCCTCGGGCAGGGGCAGGGCGAGGTCGCGCGCGATGAACAGCGCCGTGCCGCGGACCTGGCGGCTCATCTCGAAGCCGTGCATCGTGCCGGCGGGGATGAAGACCGCATTGTGAACCCCGTAGCCGCGCGTGACGCCCGCCACCGTGATTCGCCCCTGCCCGGCGGTGAACCACAGCAGCAGCGGTTGCGGCAGGCTGCGCATCGCCTCGGTGCGCCAGCGCCCCCCGCTGGCCAGATGGGCCAGGGGCACGGCGCGGGTTGCCGAGGGTGGCTCGGGGATCACTGTCATGCGCTTCGCCTGCTCGTTTTTTCGAAAGCCTAGGCGATCGGGCGCGATCCGCGAAACGAAAAATCGATCGAGGATCAGGGCACGGCGACGCGCCGCCAATCGCCGAGGCGGTTGCGAAACCAGGTGCGCTGGCGCTTGGCGTAGCGGCGCGTGGCGATCTTGGCGGCGGTGATCGCGGCGTCGAGCGTCGTCTCGCCGCGCAGATGCGCCATCAGCTCCGCCGCCCCGATCGCGCGTGCAGCCGGCAGCGCCGGGTCCCACCATTCGCGCGCCGCGCGCACCTCCTCG
>LFCJ01002063.1_pt1 | contig 14372 bp, 19 predicted proteins | sample 643141 | NCBI WGS metagenome assembly LFCJ01 (sample SAMN03766243, study PRJNA286221) | soda lake metagenome | biome: soda lake; feature: Kulunda steppe; material: water; isolation source: sample B1-Br-g2 brine of Lake Bitter-1 | place: Russia: Kulunda steppe | collected 2010-07 | reverse complement strand
TTACGACGATGGGATAGCGAGGGCGCGTTAGCGCCCTCGTTTCGTACCTTGGGCGGCCATCGCCGCTATGACATGAATCAGCTGCTGGCGGTGAAAGGTGAAGACTCAGATGATCGGGCGACGGTGGCCTATGCCAGAGTCTCATCGCATGATCAGAAGAAAGATCTGGAGACACAGGCGGATCGCCTGGAGAGGCACTGCCAAGAAAGGTACGGCGAGGCTCAGGTCATTCGTGATCTAGGCAGCGGACTGAATTATCGGAAGCCAGGATTTCGTCGACTAATCAAGATGATCTGCGAGGGGCAGGTGAAACGCCTGGTATTGATGCACAAGGATCGTTTACTTCGTTATGGTGCAGAGATTGTCTTTCAGTTGTGCCAGTATTACGGCACAGACGTGGTCATCCTGGAAGAGAAGGAGGTCTCCTTTGAAGAATCACTGACCCTGGATGTCATCGAGTTGATGACGGTATTCTCCGCACGATTGTATGGAAAGCGAAGCGCGAGAAATCGGAGAAAGGCCGCTTGACATAAGCCCCCAGCTTGCTATTCTCGACGTATGAAAAAGACACGCGATACGTTCTATACCACGGCACAAGGCCGACTCCCGAGTGACCTGACGCGAAAGCAGCGTCAGGCGCTGGGAGCGTATAGTGACCAGTTTTCGCGTGCCGAGCGTCATTATCTGGCAGCGGTCACTCGCGATGAAGTGATCAACAAGCCGGCCTTTCTCGCCAAGTTTTCGATTACCAGCCGCCAATTCAATGCGGTGAAGCGTTCTGCTCAGGGTAAGATCGACTCTCAGCTGAGTAATCTTGATAATCGTCTCAATGAGCTGGCGATCAAGATCAAGCGGCTGGAGAAGGCGAGGAAAAAGCTGACGGCGCATATTGATGCCTGGAAAAAGAAGTCAGATGCTGCTAATCAGCAGCAGAAGCTCGACTATTTCTATCATCGCTTGTCTCGCGTGGATCGTGGGTTGCAGATCAGCAAGAGCAAGCAGGCTGCCTTCTCCCAGCAGCGGGAGGCCAAGCGCCCCAGCATCTGTCTAGGCTCTCGGCGCCTTTTCAAGGCTCAATATCATCTCGAAGAAAATGGTTATGCCAATCACCGGGAATGGCGCGATGACTGGGAAACGGCCCGGCGCTCGCAGTTCTTTGTACTGGGCTCGAAAGATGAAACAATGGGCTGCCAGGGCTGTGTGATGACCCGTCAGGAAGATGGACGCCTGACGCTACGCATCAGGATGCCCAGTGGGCTGGAAAAGGTCCATGGCAAGCACCTGGTGATCGAGAATGTCGAGCTAGGCTATCAGGCGGCACTGGTGGATGAGGTGATCGAGCGTAATCTCGCTCGCCAAGCCAAGGCCAAGCGCCTGAATCAGATCAATTACGCCGCCAGGAAGGCACACAAGGAGAAGAAGGCGGAGGGTAAGCCGGAGCAGATCAATCTCAACGAGGTATTGGCCGAGGAAGGATTGGCGGTCAACTTCCGCTTCGTGAGAGATGACAAAGGCTGGCGAGTACTGATCTCCTTTGAGCAACTGGCCATGCCAGACGCCAACACCGATATGTCGAAAGGTGTCATCGGCATTGACCTTAACGCCGATCACCTTGCCGTCGCGGAGATTGATAAGCAGGGGAATCTCGTCAAGAGCTGGAGCATTCCTCTGCCCAGCGACCTTGATGCTTCAAGTCGTGCCAATCGCACCGCGATTGAGATGGCATGTCAGGAGGTCGTGACGTTTGCCGAGATCGCTGGAAAGCCGATTATCATTGAAGATCTTGACTTCACCTTCAAGAAAGCCAATCTTCAGAAAGGTAAGAATACTCGGTATAACAAAATGCTGAGTGCCTTGAGTTATCGGGCCTTTGAGCAGGCGATTCGCCGCCAGGCCACCAAGCGCGGTGTGTATGTCAAATCTGTAAATCCGGCATACACCAGCTTTATTGGTCAGGTGAAATACCTGAACCAGACACGGGGGAGCGTCCACGAGGCCGCTGCCATGGTCATTGCCCGAAGGGGCAAGGGCCACCGTGACCGACTCCCCAAAGAGAGTCGGCAAACATTCCGGAGCCAATCGCGTACTTTTCTTCTGCCAGTGGATAGGAGAAAAGACTTATATGCGGTGTATCGCAAAGCGAAGGAAGCGTTTGATAAATGGATGGCGGCTCAGATCAGTGAGCTGAGGCAGAACCACCAGGATGACCTGGAAAGGCGCTGCCAATCTCGCACCGTCAGTGAGCTTGAGTCAGAGCTAGACGCTCTGACTGCCGCTTGACGCTGTCATCCATAGCACCAGAGCGCGTTCGGGTGCGAGGGAGGTATGGGCTCCCAGAATCGGTAAACCTCATGAGTAGGTTTTCAAAGGTTCATAGGAACGGCTGCTATGTGACTTTGAGGATGGCGAGAGAAAAACCATACTCACCTTCATCGAGGCGAATCGCTCGGCCATGCTGGATCCGCCAGAAGACAGCTTTTCTCCCGACTTCTTCTAGTACAAATGATTATTTATTGGCATAATAAGCTCCGCTAACCATTCAAGGAGCTTATTTTGCGTTCATTCACTTCCCTAAAGGGCCTAGCCGCCGCCCTCTCCCTTGCCTTTCTAGCAGGCTGCGCCAGCAGTGGCGGCAGTAGCGACAGCTACGGGAGCCAAGATGCTCGCTACGCGGATGGCGAAGGCGCTGCTCATGGCAGCGACGTCAGCGTCATGACCCTATCGGGCCAGCGTGTCGGTGGCACCCGCTTTGAGAGCGACAGTCGGCGCTATCAGAATCAGGCTGATGACCCGAACATTCCTGAGCACCGCATCATCTATTTCGGTTTTGACCGTGATCAGATCCGTAACGAGTTTGCCGAGATCCTGTATGACCATGCCCAGTACCTGAAGACCAACCCCCGCGTCAGCATTACCCTCCAGGGGCATACCGACCATCGTGGCACCCGAGAATACAACATGGCCCTTGGCGAGCGTCGTGCCAACTCCGTACAGCGCTTCCTGATGATGTTGGATGTGCCTGACGAGCAGATGACGGTCGTCAGTTACGGTGAGGAGAGACCCGCCATGCGCGGCGACACCGACGAGGCGCATGCCAAGAATCGCCGGGTAGTATTACGCTATTGATATCCCAGAAACCCAAAAAAGCGAGGCAATGCCTCGCTTTTTTGATATAATAGTACATATATCATCGTCTGCGATGACACCGTAAAAGGGAGCTACCAATGAGCAACAACAGCAAAATCCATGAAGGCATTGCCAAAGCCCTATTCGCCTCCGCTTGGGCGGACTACCAAGAAGAATTTGAGACGGGCGCCATCGGCCCTGGCGCGGAAATCATGGATATCATGCCTGACCATATCGATCCTGCCGCTTACGCTACCGCCGGGAAGATTCTGGCTGAATTTCAGGATCTTAATGGCGGCTGGTCAGCCTCCCACCTTCAGGATTCCGTGCTAAGCAAAATCAAGGATCCAGAAGAATTTGGCCACTATATCGGCATGCAGGCCATGGGGCATGGGGTTGGTCTACACGATTATGACATTGATTATAAAGTGCCCTATCATGAGTTTGGATGGCTCGAACTGGATCCTGACAATTATCCGGATCTCTCCGATGAGCATGACGCTGAAGAGGAATTCGATAGCCCTTCCCCTTGATTCTTTATAAGCCGCCAGTTTATCACTGGCGGTTTTTCCTTAACAAAGTCTCTAGGCATTGAGCCTCCCTCCAGGGTTGCGGTACTATTACCCGCTATAGATAGATAAAAATATTGAGATATCATCATGATCATCGAAACCCTGAGTGACATTCACTTGCATATGACCGCCACACCACCTGGTGTTGATACCCGCTCCATGGCAGGCATGGATTTCTACCCCTATATTCCAAAGCCAAATGGTTTCGGTGACCTGCTGATCATTGCCGGTGATGTCGGGCCATGGGATGAAGATGCTGCGCCATTTCTGCAACAGCTGGCGGAAGAGGTTCAGCTTCCTGTTCTATTTGTGCCTGGAAACCACGAATTCGAGCAAGCTATCCCCCTTAATCGCCAATTCATCTCTCCCCACCCGAATGTCACCATCTTGCAGCATGGTGATACCCATGTCCGTGATAACTACTGCTTTATCGGCGCCACGCTTTGGTCAGACTCCACCATGAGTCCTAAAGAACGCACAACTTCCGCGATATTCCATGACTTCCTGTCAATCAACAGCCCCACACGCGTGGGCGAGAAGATCTCCCTCAAAGAGTATGTCGACCAACACCACCGCGAGCGCGTTGCGGTTCTTGGCGCTTGTCGCACAGCCCATGCCAAAGGCCTGGTGCCGATTGTCATCACTCACCATGCACCAAGCTTCGACTCAACCCATGTCTCCTTTATCGGGAATCGCTTCAATTTCCTGTTCGCCTCGGACATGAATGATGACATCCTTGCCTTGGGCGACGCCGCGCCTCCGCTGTGGGTTCACGGTCATATGCACAACCCTACCGACTACCGAATTGGCAAAACACGTGTCATCAATCAGCCTCTCGGCTATACCGGCGAAATGGTAGCAGGGACTTCAGCCTCGCATTGGCGAGCCATCGATCTAGAGAGAACCTGACCCATGGCGGAATCACGAAACATGCTTCAAACACTGCTTTTCCTACTATCAGGACGCAAGGGTGTCGGTATCCTTGCACTCACAGGACTGCTTATAGGTCTGGTAGTAGCGGCCCTCGAATACTGGGGCGGCCTTGAGCCCTGCGCCCTCTGCTGGACACAGCGCGGGATCCTGGCGCTATTCACCCTGGTCGCAATGATCGGCTGGATAGCATGGCCCACCTCTCGCTGGGGCCGCCGCACACTGCTGGGCGCTTTGCTTATCAGCTGCCTTCTCGGCGTTATTGCCGCATCCCGACACCTCTATGTGATGATGGTACCCGAGGCCACCAGCTGCGGCGCCAGTATTGAATACATGATCGGCATCTTCCCCTGGCAGGAGGTCATGCGCGCCTTGCTGCTGGGTAGCGCCAGCTGCTCTGAGGTTAGCTGGATGCTAGGTCTCCCTATACCCGGATGGAGCCTGATCGCCTTTACTGGCTTTGCTATTGTCTCCATATTCGCGCTTCGAGCACGCTAGGCCATAACAAGACAAAGCGATCACCTACCGTGGTCGCTTTTTTGTTTTCTTAGGATCTTCCACCGGGCTCTTCTCGCCACCTGCTCCACCACGCGCTAGACTATCAGGGCGCAACGACGCAGCGACGGCTATTCCCCCGGTTCAGCGGGGATTTTTTCTTGCAATCCTGATAATTTTTGATATACTATCCTTGCTAACCCCCACGGAGATGGACATGCCAACACCTAATCGCCTGCCCAAGATCATGACACAAGACCTGAGCTACAACATGGAAGGCAAGGAGGCATTCGCCAAGGAGGCCAAGCGACAGCTGCGCCGACTCGCCAAGGCCATGGATCTCTCCACCGGGACCTACGATATTCGCTACAACAAGGGTGGCATTGCCGTATCAGGCGAGGCGACCCTGCATACCGATCATCTCTACATCCAGGTCCAGCAGTCGGTCATCGGAAAGAACGTGATGTACCGCACTTGCCGTGGTCGAAAGGACTTCACGGGCGGTCAAAATCACTTCACCGACGAGGGCGTTTTTGACGATGATCGCATCGACGCCTTTGTTGCTGAGCTGACCCGAATGAGCGAAGCCAGCGTCGTTAACGGTTGAGCCTGGTGGCGCCAGCATTCTGGCGCCACTCCCCCTCCCTGCCTCCAGGAGAATCCTATGAGCACTCACGTTATCCTCGACGAGTTCCGCGACCGTACCGGCTGGAACACCCAGAGCTGCCTGATCATCGTCAGCGACTACATCGACGCTCAGCAGAGCGATGATGCCTATCTCAGTCATATGTTTGAAGCTGCCGAGGGCGATATCCCTGACAGCGTGGCTACCGAGACTCAGCTGATTGAACATCAGGGATGGTCGGAGAAAACCCAACTCAGCCTGATGCTCGACTACATCGAGGCACAAGAGGCTCATGACGCCTTCCGGGATCACCTCTCCGAAGCCGAGGACCAGGAAAAACGAATGACCCTGGGCGGCTAGCCTTATCAGGCCGGAGGCATCACCTCCGGCCCAATCAACTGAACGGGACCAGGAGGCAGCAGTGGGTCACAACCGACTGGCAGATCAGCTTCTCCATACCGGCTGGGATGGTCGCTTCCCTATCTGCCCATGGAAAATGGGCGAGTCACTGGCGGTCAGGCGCCAGCGCGATAGCGCCCTCTTTCGTTTCCACATCTGCACCATGCCGGGCGACGCCGTGGGTCAAGACAGCCTTCGCTTGACGCTTGACAATCATCATCGGCGCGTAAACATTGTCATCAATGCTGACGAGAATGAGTGGCGCCAACGCTATGCCATCATGCACGGCATTGCCAGCACTTTTCTGGGGCAACTTGATTCCGAGAAGCCTGACCTGGCGCGACATAACTTTCGCCCAGTCGATCACGCCACCCACGCGGCAAACACGGTCACGCTTGCCACACTACTGCCCGCCAAGTATCTTGACCACCAGGCGAAAAAACTTGCCGACATAGGAAAACTCAGTGCATTTTTTGGCGTGTCGCCCCACACCATCCGCCTAAGGCTCAAACAACTTCACCTTCTTCCGTAGCAAGATAAGAATCTCTCCACTAAAGTAATTCGTTGCCAGGCATTATTTTTCTTGATAAGGTGGTCCGAAACCTTGGAAGCTCAATGGCGACCACCTTATTTATTGACGAAGAGTTGCGAGTAAGCGAAGGCACGGCTCGGTGGGTATATCGCCATCCCAACGATCCCCAAAAACTTCTTAAAGTCTACTCTCCCTCCTGGAAAAGATCAAGCACTCCCTATCACGTAGGCGACAACTACGAGAGATCACAGAGCACCTACGCGTTCTCTATTATCGCCATGACCCCCTATGCCAGCATCTCCCCGACATACATGGTTACGTGAAAACCAACCTAGGGATTGCTCAGGTAGTCGACCACCTCATGGATGACTCAGGTAACACCGCACCCACCCTGGGTCAGCTTATAGCCATAGGCCAGATGAACCACGAGCATCATCAGCAACTCAACGAGCTTTTCAAGCGACTCATTGCATCTCAGGTCATCGCCTCAGATATCGTGACCGACAACATCGTCTATGCTTCGACGCCGGAAGGCGGTCGCTTTTTTGTGATAGATGGCCTGGGCGATCACACACCTCTGGGTACTTACCGCTGGCGCCCTGCCGCTAACCTCAGGAAAAAACAGCGTATGATCGCCAGGATTCAAGCTTCGCTCCCCTCAACGACACCACTCGGATGACATCCCTTTTACAAGATTTTTCTTGCCCTTTAGATAATTAAGCTGTATATTAACCTCATTGCATCACACATTAGATTATCTTATTCTGATTTATCAATGAGGCATCCCCCATGACACAGAACAACAGCTCACTCGCTATTCTTACCTTTAGCGACGAAACCCTGAGCAGCACAACCTCGACCCTCAAGGCCATGGGCAACGAGAACCGCGTCCGGGTGCTGGCACTTCTCCACGAAAACAATGAGATGTCGGTCACCCAGCTCCAGGAGGCCCTTCAGGTGCTCAGCCAGTCAGCACTTTCTCAGCATCTCGCCATTTTGCGCAACTCCGGCCTGGTACAGACGCGCCGCGATTCTCAGACCATCTACTACTCGCTCAGCAGCCATATCCCCAACGCTGTTCTGAATATCCTGCTGAGCCATGCCAGTCATGACAGCTAAGTCACCCCTCCCGCTGAGGGACACCTTGCTTCACGTAGCAGCGGCCTATTGCCCTCACACCAATACCGGAGGATGGAGCTACCAGATTCGCTATAGCTCTTATCTTGATCATGACTATGTATGTCTGATGGCATCTGATGGTATATCAGACGCCAGCGACATAAATGAAGTCTGCCTTAGCGGGCTTTGTTTTGGCGTGAAAAGAATGGTCACATCACTCAATTTAATGGGGAGTCGAGTGACGATTGTCGCCCATCACCCAGTGGCCATTGCATCACTTAAAGGAATTATCGGTCACTGGGGCTTGCCCGCTCAGGCTATTGTTTTTCGTGAAGATGAATCACCCCTCTTCATCTGCCAAGACAAGGCTATTCAGGAAATGCATACAATGCAGCGACATTTTCTCGAAATGGCGTGCTGAGAAAACTTAAGGCAAGAAAAAACCGGGCACTGCCCGGTTTTTTGGGGATGGTGAAACTTACATCATTTCAGCCACTTCGCGATACTGTTCATAGTGATCGTCACTCGTTATGCTCTTTAGCTCTGAAAGGCTTTTTCCATCGAGCGCATTACGGAAATGCTCTTCAATAACATCATCTGCACCCATCGCTTCTATCATCATCCCGATAGCAAAAAAATTGAAACCAGATTCGCCAGTCATCTCTTCGCTGAACTCATGAAGCGCCTCAACGAGCAGGAGCTTCATGCCCATTTCAACCTCTTCCTGATCACCAGAATCAAGCCCCTCCATCATTACCTCGATACTCTCTTGCATTGTGGAACTTGAACTTCCATCTAGCACATGAGTCGGCTCGTTACTACACCCGGCCAATCCCACTACTAGCGCCATCCCTGCCGCCATCATCCACTTACGCAACATTATTACCATCCATTAAGTTTGTTTGTTAGCATATATTACCACACAAGGCGATCCAGCGCGGCGGACCCTCGAATTAAGGAACTTTTACCACCTGATTTCGCCCACCTTCCTTCGCTATATAAAGCGCTCTATCGGCACGCTGGACGGCCCGTTTGATACCCCTTGGTTCATCACGAACACAGGTCACACCAAATGACACCGCATAGGAAATCAAGACTCGATTACCCTCGTTATCCTCAATTTCAAGAGACGCATCAGCAAGGTCCTTGCGAACCCGCTCCATGACCTCGCAAGCCGCGTCAACCTGCGTATCTGGAAGCAGCACCGAAAACTCTTCTCCACCGAGACGACAAACGAGATCACCATCTCTCAGACTCTCTGAGACGGCTTTAGCAAAGTGCTTTAATACCATGTCACCTGCTTCATGACCATATTTGTCATTAATACACTTGAAGTGATCAATATCCATCGTCGCTAACGCCAGATCAGACCCTGTCCTCTGATAGCGAGCCAGCTCACGCTCCCCGATTTCCTCAAAGTACCGCCGATTTCCTAGTCCCGTCAGAGGGTCGGTGCGAACCATTGCCTGCAACTTATCTTCCATCCGCTTACGCTCGGTGATATCAAATACCGTAGCACGAGAGTGAACGAACTGATCGTCATCATCCGTCTTTGCCGTAGCCCTAATGAGCACTGTCCGCTGCCCACCAGGCGCCATAAGATCACACTCAATCTCAATCGCAGATGTCTCTGAAGTCACTTCATTGAATCCACCCAAAAATCTCTGATGATGCTCAGGAACTACATAATCGAGATAATGCCGCCCTAAGACATCAGTCTTCCTCTCCCCTAGCCAACTGATTTCCGTCGCATTCATTCGAATCACACGGCCTTGCGCATCCAGAGAGTGATAACCACATGGAGCACAATCATAGACAGCCTCAAATTCGCGCTGAGAAGCCTCAAGAACACGAATTCGCCTGATCGTCCTGACATACCATAACACGCCTCCGGCCACCGCCACGCCTAGCGTCGCCAACCAAGCACCGGAATGACCCCCCTGCCAAACACATAAGCTGTAAAGGAAAGCGACCACAAGTGTGGTCGCCAGCGCAGAGAGAACTAGTTTTCTAATCGGGAGAGGCATTCAGACGCCCTACGTATTGATATTTTTAATTAGATGAATACTAACACATCATCATCAGGAACAAAAACGCTACGGACGGGTGGCTAGCTCCATCACCGCCTCTCCCTCACGACAGAATACATGGTACCGAACGGCACTCTCGCCCTTCACCATGCGGAAATCCCAGTCCACCACACGAGCATCGTGACATTCGGAAGCGACCACTTCGTGCGCAGGGAGATCCTCAAGCGTCGTCCGATAGACATAGCCCTCGCTCTCCAAGCTCCCTCGATGAGCCTCCCGATGCGCCTGGGCTGACGCAAACTCCTGATTGCTATTGGCCAATGCCCCCAAGGCAACCCCTGTCGCCATGGCCCAAGGCGCCATAAAACGCAAAGTAACCCCAGGCATGACTCGATCCTGATGACGGAACTGCCAGTGGCGCCAAGCGTAAAATGCCAGCACTCCAACCATGACCATCATGGGATAAAAGATCATCAATCCCCACTGCCACTGATAGGTGAATGCCTGACCGTCCATTTTGCCTCCTAAACCTCAATGCGTGATGTGGCAGGCTTTCCCTTCCCAATAAGGCCTGCCTTCCGGCACCGCTCAAAAATAACTTCCATATTGATCGGCGTGTAATCCATTTGCTCAGCGCTTACACAGAAATAACGGGGATCATCAACAACCCCATCATGGAGATGCCCATGAATATTGATCTTTCCCCACAACTCTTGAGGATGCATAGGGCAATGGGTTAACCATGCCCATTTGTACTTACGCATCCCGTAGACCCCCTTGCAAATCTCCATCATCTCCTTGATAGTGGGGCTCCCCTTCCTCTCTCCGTCGTGATTGCCCAGGCAAATATGCAAATGCTCTACACCCTCGGCAATCTTTTTCAACGACTCAATCGACCCCTTTCCCAGACAGACATCCCCCAAAATATGCAGAGAGTCACGCTTGCCGCACACCGATAAGATTCTATCCACAATGTAGGCATCATGCTCCTCAATAGAAGCGAACTGCGGACGAATCTTCAGGATATTCTGGTGACCTAAGTGAGGGTCAGCGATGGTGTATACCGCCATAATGGTGCCCCTTTTGGCGATAGTATAATGAGAAAGAATGATCATGGGTAGCCTGGAGGTGATCCAAGACTTAACGATACAAATAATAATCGATAAAGTATTAATGGTCAAGGGACTGATCCACAAAAAAGCCCTGCCAAAGTGGCAGGGCTCTTTGTTCCCTTAGGCGTTTACCGCCTGCTGGGCATAATCTTGCTCGCTATCTTCCACCTCATTCACCACCAGGGCCACCTGCTCTGAGTCCTCTTGCTCCACAGCGGCATCAGCTTCCACGCCCCTCATCAATCGCACCAGTGCCTTGCAGGCTTCATCCATGGCTTCAGTATCCTCATGGCTCTTGTCGATGGCGGCATCTACCTTGTTGTGTGCCCTCAGCAGCTCACGTTGAACGGTAGCCAGATCACGCAGCTCGCTCGTATCGGCATCATTGACCAGCGCTGTGGTAATGGTGTGAGCCTCAAGGTTCAGTGCTTTGACGTCATCACGCGCTTTCTGCTCTTTGCTAAGGGTTGTCTGGTAACGCCCCTTGCCTGACTTCACCTTTTTCGCTGCTTCGATAATTTCATCGATATGATCGACAAGATATTGAGTGTCGGCCATGTTGCCTCCTTTCTGACTATGATTGGCGAGAAATGAAGTGTAGGCTTTTTTTAATCAAAAAACAAGTGAATCAAGAACTCTTGTCAAGCATGTAGTCGACAGCCGCTTTCACCTCTTCATCCGGCAGACTGCTTTGCCCACCTTTCGGCGGCATCGCGCCAATCCCCTGAATCGCATTCAAGTACAGAGCATCAACGCCCTTCTCCATGGCGTTCTGCCATGATGATGCATTTCCTGTGATCGGCGCACCCGCCGCACCGAAAGCATGGCAAGCCATGCAGGCGCGATTATAGACAGCCTCACCATCCACCTCTTCAGCGTTCGCCTGTGAGGCCATCATGACACCACCCAGCACCATGCCTGCCAACACGCTTTTTGCCAATTTCTTCATCACGCCCCTCCTCTTTTGGTATATCTTTATTTTACCTTAAAAGAAGTATCGCGTTGACGACTTTCTCTCTCTTCTTGATCCAGGGCAAAAATAAGTCACGATTAATGTCGCTCAAACACTTTGTTATTGTTCTTGCCCATCCCAACAAGCTCGTTGATGTCATGCTCCAGGCGACGTGCCGCGAATATCACGCCGATCATGGAAACTTCTCTCCCATCCTGCCAGCGATCTCCCGCTTCAATCAAACAGCGTACATCTCGTCGCATCGCATTCACCGACATCGCAATCTCGCTGGGCGCCTCACCATCCAGGCATGACCAGCGACGAGCAACAGCCTCCTCTGGGATCGTGATGTCCGGTAACGCGGCCTTCCAGTCTGCCACGCAGCCTTGCATATCATCGAGAAGTGCCATCGAAAAAACGGAGTGCAAATGGCAGCGAGCCACATGATCCGTTGGCATCAGACCTGCCATCCGAAGCGCCAGTCGCAAAAACAAACGACGATACCCCCAGCCAAGATCATTAACTCCCCATGCTGCGCCGATATGGCGAGGATGCCATCCGATAGCGCCGCCTGCTGATAACATATCTTCACGCAGCCACCGAACCAACAGGCGCATCTCGCTCACCTCCCGCTGGCGTAGCTCATCGTTATCCCGCACTTCATGCAGCCTGGCTGCCACCATCGATGCCCTGAGAATACCCTTTGTCAGACGATTCATGGCGATGGCGCTATTTTCATCCGGCGACTGAGCCAGTAGTCCATCCACCTCATCCAATCCCGCCCCCAGCCACCTGGAAAGGGCGAAGACATACTCCCAGCAAGCCGTCAGCCACTCCCACTGTTCCTCGGGAAGCCCCCTCAATGGCCTCTCCAGAGCCGCCAGTGACAGTGTTCTTCGCATGATCGCATCCACATCAGAAGACATCAGCGAGCCCTCCCAGTCCAGAGATGGATTGATTCTGGCGACGCTGCTTGCTCCGATCCAGAAGCGGCAAGATACCCTTCACCAGATCCACCTCGGTGACCGCATTGGCAAAGAAGTGATGCGCATGCTCCATGCTTCGCGTCAGAATGAGATCCTCCTCAGCCCGTGTGATCGCCACATACATCACACGGCGCTCCTCCTCCTCACTCTCCATCGAGCCAATGCTGCGTCGTGACGGGAAGGTCCCCGGCGTCGTCCCAATCACATAGCAACGCTTGCGCTCCAGCCCCTTGGCGCTATGCGCGGTGATCAGCGTCACCTTAGCTGGCTCATCCTCGGGCGCCTCGATCTTGTTCATATCCGGCTCAAGCGTAAAGTCGGCAATGAAGCGCTCGATATCGCCCTTGTACTGCTCATACAAATCGCCCACTGTGCGCAGATCGGTCAGGCGGTACTCCGGTCGCTCCGGATAGACCTCCCGGATCAACCCCTCCAGGCCCCGCGCCAGCAGCGCATGGATCGGATTACCATTCTTCGCCAGGGCGTCGGTCACTGCTTCATAGAGGCCACGCGCCATATCGGGCGCCTTCTTCACCGTATTACCAATAATCTCCGCAATCGCTTCTGGTGAAGCCGCCTGAGCGATCTTCTGATAGCCACGACTCGCGGTCTTGGCCCCCACACCAGGGAACAGCGACAGATAGCGAATACAAGACAGCTTATCCTGAGAATTGCGCGCCAGCCGCAACAGCGCCAGCATGTCCTGCACATGTGCTGTCTTGTTGATCGACATGCCGCCGACGAACTCATAGGGAATCCGGTAGCGCTTCAGCGCCCCCTCCACCTCACGGGCCGAGAACGCCGAACGAGTGATAATGAAGACATCATCCAACTCACCCCCATTCTCGTCATACGAAACAATATCCCGCGCAACGAACGCGCCCTCGTCCATGCCGTTGGTAAAATCACAGAGCCTAACCTTTTGACCGGAAGGACCCTTGAACGCCGACAGCGCATTCTCATAGGTGTAATGCGAGCCATCCAGAAGCCGGTTCGCCACATCCAGGATTTCCTGGTGACTCCGGTAGTTGGTCGACAGCATCAGCCGCTCGCTGTTCGGAAAGATATCGGTGAAGCCATGAATGCTTGAGAAATCGGCACCGCGAAAACCATAAATCGACTGCGCCGGGTCCCCCACGGCAAACAGACGCGACCTACCTGCACCCAGCAGCTTCAGTATCCGATACTGCAAGGGATTGGTGTCCTGTAACTCATCAACCAGCACCTCCTCGAACAAATTGCTGATCGCCTCCGCCAGCTTAGGCTTGCGCTCCGCCACTTCGACAAAGCGATAGAGGATGTCATCGAAGTCCACATAGCGATACTCCGTCTTCTGTGCCTCATAGCGCTCCACCACCCTGAGCGCTAACGACAGCATCTCGGGATCGTTGGTCAGGTAATCGGAAAACTGCTCTTCCACGGGGCGCATCGCATTACGCGCATACGAGTACTCACGCAGCATCGCATCAGGCTTAGGAATCCTCGCTCGATCCT
>LFCJ01002062.1_pt1 | contig 14373 bp, 14 predicted proteins | sample 643141 | NCBI WGS metagenome assembly LFCJ01 (sample SAMN03766243, study PRJNA286221) | soda lake metagenome | biome: soda lake; feature: Kulunda steppe; material: water; isolation source: sample B1-Br-g2 brine of Lake Bitter-1 | place: Russia: Kulunda steppe | collected 2010-07 | reverse complement strand
GTGTGTGCGCGCGCGTGCATGTGTGTGTGTGTGTGCGTGCACGTGTGTGCGTGCGTGCGTGTGTGTGTATGTGTGTGTGTGTGTGTGCGCATGCGTGTGTGTGCGCGCGCGCACATGTGTGTGTGTGCATGTGCATGTACGTGTGCGCGTACGCGCGAGTGCAAGGTCATATGCTAAATCCTGCAACAGCAGGCGTGAGCAAGCATGTCATAGGCATGATCATGAGGGGGAGACATGTACCCTTGTCCACAGCGCATGCATGTGTGTGCACATGCATGCCCAGAGAGAGGGAGGAAAGGGGATAGAGATTCCCAGCAGGACATCAACCTGAGTTGCGCACTCGAGCGTGAGAACCTGTTGTCAAAGCAACTTTGTTCAGGATTCCATTTGTCAAAAGAAATCAAAGGAAGTTGTAGCCACATCCTGCAGGGCCTGGGCCTTGTTCCTCGCCCCAGCCTCTGGGCAGAAGCAATGCTTAAGCGCATAACAGGAAGTGCAAGCAGCATGCGGCACGGCCGCAGCTGCACCTGCATGCCAAAAGCCCGGTGCCTTGCCCGACCTACCAGCGCTGCGCTTGTGGCGTAGAAGGTGGACATCCATGCACGGCTGGGTGGGTGGTCCAGCAGCTTTGCCGCAGCCCATACGGTGTTGGCTACCGCCTGCGGCCCAAACAGTCGTGCGGCCTGCCTGCTACCCTCTCCAACTCCCATGGCATTCGCCCGCATGCCGCTGCCACTGCGGCTGCTGTTCGCTCCAGGCGGTCTGTGAATGGCGACGGCTACAGGGGCAACGTCGGCGGCATGGGCGGCGGGCACGGCGCCAGGCTGGGTGTGCTCGCTGCACTGCTGCAGCGTTGCACGCATGTGGGTGTGCGCAGCGGAGAGCAGGGCGTACAGCCACTGCGGGGGGGGGGGCTGAAGGGTAGGCAGGCCCTGGTGGTGCGAACTGAGGGGGAAGGCCTGCTCGACTACCGGCGGTTGCTGTCCCAGCTCAGGCGAGAGGGCAGACCTGCTGCCCTCCCTCGCCTGCGCCCCCGTCGCACCCTTTCTGTGAGAGCTGCTAGCACCTACCACCTGCCCATCCTCAGCCGCAGGAGTGCTCTGGGCGTGCCTGCCCTCGCACATCACCGCCAGGGCCCACAGCGTGCTGGCCACCGCCTGAGGCTCCATCTGCTGCAGCTGCTCTGCCGGTAGGCTGTACAGACGCTGCAGCCATGGCTGCGGGGGCTGCACACCCAGGCGAGCAGCCGCCCACAGGATGTTGGACAAGCCCTGCAAGGCCAGCGCGCAGGGTGACCGCGCTGTGACCTTTGGTGGTGCTGACCCGATGGGTGGTGCTGGACCAGCTGGGTGGAACATGCTCCCAAGGGAACTAGGTAAGCCATCCAGCCTTGCGCTTTGTGGTATCAGCTTCAACGTTTTGGCTTGAGGATGAAATCGGATCTTTAAGCATGCGTGGAGTGAGTTGCTGTTGGGGAGAGCGGTGCGTGAAGCGAATGCGTGTGAGACAACGTGCATGTGACAGCACGTGTGCACGCATGCGCCCATACCTGGCCACTCATAAGAGGCAGCAGATCTTGAGTTGCAGCAAAGTAGGAGGCAGCATGAGCTTGTGGCAAAGGTGTCCCAACAACTGCAGCTGCCCACAACATGTTCGCCATGTGCTGCACGCAAAAGGTGTGACAGACAGGGGCACAGCGTCAGGCTCAGTCAGTCGGAAGCCAGGGGAAAGGGCTAAGACAACATTTGTGAGGGCGCGAGCACAGCACCCTCATCAGTAGGAGGCAGCATGACATGCGCTGCCAAATTTTGCTTGCCCGTCAATCATGCACTGGCAGTGCATCGCCTTGTGCCTGCGTGTCAAGCTGACTGGAGCACAATGAAGCACACACTCAACGAACTAGAAAAGAGTGCCTGCAGAAGAGCATGACTTTGGCTGCCTTTTGAGAGGTTTGCACTGTGTCAGTGTTAGTGAAGTCGCATGCGCTGATGAGGGGCTTGAGGCAGGCTCCACTGTTTATACAAACAAATGTTCCCCTCCTCATCACAACACATGCGCACATCTGTCCCATCAAAGCACACGTACACTCACATGCACACACATGCAGGTGCCTGCACTTAGTTGCATGCTTCACCCTCACCTGTGGTGAGAAGCCAAGGCCCCAGTTGCTGCTACTGGCCCGCCTGAGCAAAGCAAAAGCCACACAAGCTGCTAGCTCTTGCTGTTTAGTGAGCTCATGAAGGTCACTCCTGTCAAATGCTGCTTTTCCCATTGCTCCACTGCCCTGATGGGCAGAGCTGTCCATAGGACCATCATCAGGACAGCTGTGCAGAGCGCGTAGACCACGCACGATGCGTGCAACGGCCCACACAGAGTTCGCAAGTCCTCGTGCATCCAGTGTGTCTGCGTTATCATACAACAAGGACAGCACACGCTGCACAAGCATGTGCAGTGTGTGATGGGTCTGATGACTGCCATTGCTGCTGTCGCCACTGCCGCTGCTGCTGCTGCTACTGCTGGCCCCATTGGTGTCTGTTCTACTGTTGATATGTTGTGGGCAGTGAGGTATTAATGAGGCCAGCTGGGTGGCTAGCGCAGTCACATGGATGTGGTTGAGGCCAGGCGCGTACTGCAACACACTCAGGAGCTGCTGCCAGTGGGTGCACTCCTTGATAGCATGTGTGAATCTGGCTGGGTGGATGAGATTTGCTGGATAGCTGCCCTGCCCGCGGAAAGTAGGGGCATGTTGGCACTCCTGTCCATCTTGACCCTGCAGGCACGCAAGTGAAATTTGATCCTCTACCGTTACAGCTGTAATTGCAATGTTGTGTGCACAATGGCAAATCCAATCATACAGGCACAAAGTTCACCAAGGGGATGCTAAGATGGATGACAGGAGGTTGCAGCATTGCCTGCCCACCTGGCCTTGTTGTCTCGTGTTTGTGGCAGAGCACGGAGGTGCTGAGCTGCCATTACCTGCACGACCTATACCACAGCAAGATTGAGGTACTGGTGCTGGTGACCTGCATTCAAACATGTGTGCACCAAAGAGTTTGTGGTCATGAGGGTGAGACTCCAACCACAACAACCGCGCACCAAACAAAACACAAGCTCACCCGAGGGGAGGAACCTTGCGTATTGTTGCAGGAAAGCTGGAGTTTATCCAGGCCCGCATCCTTCACCAGCGTACCACCATGCCAGCCACTTTCAGCCTACAATACCTAGTAATAACAAGGCATTTTAATATCAGAATAATTCCATGGTTACAGAGAAGATGGATGAATACATATCTTTGCCGTTGACAGTCCTACGACGAAGAAGATGAACAAAACATGAAATTGAATATGTGCTCAAGCTTATGGCATTTTATGGCAAAGAGCTGGGAGTTTGTGGACGAGGGCCTAGGCCGACGTGGACCATGTTGGTGGACTTTGTCGCGTGTTCACGTTTGATCTAGAAAAAATCAAGTGCTCTATACATACACACGTGTACACGGTATGGCATGACATGACGATATTGACGATATCCCACCTACAGCGAATTATCTCCCCGCTGCTGCTGCTGCTCCTGCTATCTTGGAAAAAATCCTGCTCTGCTCGGAGTAGCGACACAATTCCTTGCAGAGGGAGGGAGAGCTTGGCCCTCCTCCAGCTTTTCCAGGAGACCAACGGAGAGCGCTGGGACAGGAGCGCGGGGTGGCTGGATGACTCTCTGCCTTGTCCCTCTGGTCCAGTGAGTGAGACTGTATCGAGCGGTCCATTCCAGTACGGACCGGGTCTGGTTGTAACAACCACCCACATGTATGGGCGACCATGTGTGGATGGCATGTGTTATTAACAACCTGGCAGGACTATGGAGTTGAAAAACAGATGCATTTCAAGCTCCTGTTTTTTGTGGAAGTTTCTTTTCAGGTACTTGCTGTGGCAAGCACTACACGGATGAGTAGCCCCTGGGCCCCCGCAGCCTGCATGTTCCCGTTGCTTGTATGTACCCATAGCAAGAGTTACAGTTAAAGTTAATATAGCAATCTTGTGAGAAATGAAATGCTGCCGCTGTCTGTAGGCTCACTGCTGCTGGGAAGGCGTGATCTGCTGCACAGATGCTGTCTGCCCTGAGGGCACCGTGGAGGAGTTCACGTGTAACTGCACCCCTGGCTCCGTCCGAGGAGTGAGACTTCCCAAAAATGGGTTGGTAGGTTTTGAGGGTTTTATAGTGCAGACCCTGATGTTTGCACCAGATGCAGTAGCGCATCCTGTTAGCGTTGAAACGTGCAGGAAATCCTGTTTGGCCGAGAACCCCTTTTTGAAATGGCAACTGGTGGCTTATCTAGCTTGTGGTTGCTAGAGAACTATGGTGCTTTGAGCCCCCACAAGAAAAGTGTGTCACAACTGGGTGTTGCAGGACTGTGTATGTGTTTGCACTCGAAGCATACGCAAACCTTTTATGTAAATAAGTGAATGACTCAATTTGTCATGTTTGTGGGGATCCATTGTGGGCATGCCTTTGGCCATGAGGTGCATGTGTAAGGCTTGCATATTGTCAACAGTATTCCAGGTACACACACTTCTGTGGAGTGCATTTCTTATACAATAAAACATGTTTCCAGCTCCCTAGATGGCAAGAAAAAGTAGCATACCCAACAACCACTGTGAAATTCCATTTTTTGTCACTCTCCCATATGTAAGCAGCACACCGCACTGAGAGTTAATGCACCATAAATTTCCAGCTGCAACATTTCAAGCAAGCGCAAATTTACACAGAACACCACTCTGTAAATGATTCAAGCTGTTTCCAACGTCATTTCCTCCTAATGGTCGAGCTGCACCTTCTTCTGCTCATCTTATCTGTGGCGTCTGGAAATCTTTGCCTGCCTGCCAAATAGCGAACATTCCTGCACCCACCTTTTTTTGCTGCTTCAGCTGCCGCCTGCTGCTATTGTCCTGCAGGCAGGCCCCTTGCCTGCCGCCATCGAGGAGTTATGTGAGCTACGCCAACTGGATTTGGACTCCAACACCCTAACTGGCCCCATCCCCAGCATGCAGGGAATGTCTCGGTTGAAGCTCCTCTTCTTGGGAAACAACAGTGAGTGCACCAAAAAAATTAGGATTTAGTGTGCTTTTAATTACAAGTGTTGTAACCATAGTCTAATAGAAAAAGGTAGAGGGCTGAAACCAGAGATCAGAAATGATAAAAGACTCTAAGTGACATGCAGAGACCAAAGACAGAAGGAAACTACTAAGATCAGACAAAGCATTGTAGTCCAAGCCTTTGGATTGCAAGATAAATCATCATAAATTGATACATCTCAATGCACTGGAGGGTCTTGGAAAAAAGGCTGTAAAGCAGGGTTTAATAGGTCAAAGGGACAAGAGCTAAGACCACACTGTCAAAAGTATCATTAACCCTCAGCTCAATGATGACTCTCAAATCATCAGACGCCAGACGCTGACACTGGGAATTTGGCTGACATCAGTCAGTACAGCCTTTAGAAGTCATAGACATATCTAGCTTGACGCTTGCAGAACTGACTGAGCTCACACAACAAGGATTTGACCTGTGTTGGCTCAGGCAGCGCAGGCGCACTACCAACATGTACTGCAAGTCCGTATGAATTGCAAAAAAGTTGAATTGATATATGTATTGGGGGTATTGGTGGGGGTTACAGGGCCTCAGCCTAAGAGTTCATCAGTGATTCAAACATGTCTTGTGTTCCCTTTTTTCATGCAGGGCTATCAGGGGAGATCAATGGCTCGTTGGACAATTTGCCTTTGCTTGAAGCTGTGGACCTTTCCCGCAACAAACTGGTAAGTATTGCTGGTATTTACAGACTCACTTTTGGTGCAAGCTCAGCCTTGCAAGCCTATTGCAGATGAGTAAGCTTAAGCCACAAAGACACTACTGTTTAATTGTAAGCTTTGAGATGTCCCTCGACAAGCGCTTTGGAAATAAAGGCAACAGGTTGAGCCCATGCATGCTAGTGTCCTTCATACTGGGGCATGGCTAACCTCAAAGTGAGCTTGCCCATCTTCAGCCAAGTTTGCTGCTTGTGAAGTGCATCATTTCACTGCCAAACCATGTTGGCTGGCTTCAAGCCCAAAACAAGCTGATTGGCCTGTGCACGCTTCAGGAGGGTGGCTTTCCCAGCGACTTCTGCAACAGGGAGAGCAGCAAGCTTCACACCCTTTTCCTTTCCGACAACATGTTTAGCGGGCCGCTGGAGGTATCGCGCTGTAGGCAGCTGGTGGCATTAAATGCGCGGGTAGGTGTCACAACTGCACAATCGTGCCAATAAGTCCAAGCTTGAAACAGGCATGGTTGACTTGCTGGTCATTACCAAGGCAGAACAACAGCACATTTCCTGATCTGGCCTTGATCTTTTCATCATTATGTGGATTCATTCAATAAGGTGGAACACACATTTTGAGAGCCTAACAGCTTGACACTCAACCTCGGGCATGATCCAATCTAACGATGCTCAGACACAGCTGCCCGAAAGTCCGCTGGGGTTCCAGCAAAGCACTGTGCTTGCAGCATCCTGCACCTCACAAAATCCTTTTTTGACTCCTGCAGGGAAACCTTTTCTCTGGTCCCATGCCAGAAGTATCAGAGAACTTGCGCCTGTATGAGCTGTTTTTGGATCGGAATGACTTTAATGGTACTATCCCTGGAGGCATAAGTTCCAACAAGCTACTGGCCATCATTTCTCTGTCAAACAACAGGTAAGCTTGCCCTGCCATGTGTTCTCCTGCCATCCAAGAGAGCACTCTGAGGAAAGATAGACAATTATTCAAGGGCGTCAGACTATTTGTGTCCATTCACTCTGGATCACCCAAGAGAAGCAAAGCAAGGACGATGATGGTAGACAATGGCTAGCACTGATGTATTCAGGGTGCACAGAGCCAGTACATTGCAACGACCGCTGAGTAATGAAGGCTGCAGCTAAGGAATGTCTTGTACAATTCTAGCCCCTTTATCATTCAATAGCAAAATCCATTGAGGGGCCTGCTGAAGAGCAATTTGGTGCAGACGAAGCATCAGTACAAAACACATGCTGCAGGCAGTTGCCTGCAAGGCCTGGGACAGCTCGCCTGCGTGTGCTACCTAGGAATTTTATGTTATAAGCCACTGCGCATGATGCACATGAGGGCACCTGCTGCTGCACAAACACGCGGGCTTGCAGGATTGGCGGCAGCCTGCAGGATCTCGGTTTGCCAGACATGCGCCTGCTGCGCCGCCTGCATCTGCGCGGCAACCAGCTCACAGGCCAGATGGTGAAGGGGCTCCTGGACTTGCCTGACCTGGACCTTTCCAGGAACAGGTGTTTGCGGGTCACTGCAGAAGGGGTTGCTGCACATTATTGTGTCAAAGGTTGCAAAGCAGCTTGCGCGCCATGGTGTACAGTGCAGCTATGTGCACGCACAGATAGAAGATCCACCAAACTTGCATGAAGGTAGTGCTTCAAATGCTTCCTTCACAATTATTTGCTTACAGGCATGCATTTTGATAAAGAGCCATTGTGCTAGTTTTAGCAGCACAGCTAGTATAGAACAGGCACCATTCACCATTTAGAAATGGCACCGTACCTTGAGTACGTCTCACATCTCCCCGCCTCCCAATAAGCATGCAGATGCTGTATGCAGCATTGAGAGGCTGCCTTGGCTAAATTTGGAATGCGCGTCGTCTTTCTTGTAGAACGCAGCTACGGGGCACACCAGGATTGCTTGTCTGTACCCCATAGAGGGCACACCAGGGGTGCTTGTCTGTATTCTGCACATTATTTCCTTGTCTGCGTGTCCTTCAAGGAAGTTCCATAAGTGCAGGGCGCACCAGGAGTGTTCGTCCATACCCTGCATACCGTAATCTTGTTCAGGCTCTCAAGTTTTTGCTTGCTGAGGCCATAGCTTGAGGCAGCACCGTATCTTCGCCATATGGTCTCCTCGTGTGCAGGCTGACTGGGGCATTACCCTCAAACCTGACAGCCTTCAGGCGCATTCAAGTGGAGGACCAGCATGTGGATTTGCGCGGCAACCTGCTCTCCTGCTGCGGCACTGGGCTCAAGGCAAGTAACCCTCCTCAGGGGCGCCCGCTTATCGGCTGTGCCGGCAGGCCCAAGGACTTCAAACATTCCCTCCTTAAGGCCTTGGGGCTGGCACTGCTTCTGAGAAAGGAACATCTTCTGCCCCCCACCCCCCCAGCACAATGGCCAAGCTAAGCTGTAGCCGCAAGAACACTGGAGAGCATGCCTCCTTGATGGCTTTCTTCAACATTATCGCCCGGGGCCTCCTTGCTGCACACTGAGCTTGAGGTCTGCTGCCTGGGAGTGGGCTGCAATGCCTGTGTGCAGCATGGGCCTGATTGCCCTGCTCAGCAGGTGCACATACTGTCTCCATTCCCTTGTGTGCCATGTACAAACCCTGGATGTTGTCTAAGGATAGTACGCACGTGTGCGTGTGTACGTGCCTAGGGGGCCAGCAGGTGAATTGGAATAAGGTAGTTAGAGAGGGCAACACACGCCCTTAGGTTAGGCAGAAATTGTTGAACCAGCCTTGCCCAAAGAACTGAATGATAGCACGATTTCTGTGGAAGTGGAGCTGGAGCTGGCTGCAAGCAGGAATGTGAGCGCTTGCATGCCCACTCCCCTCCGGAGATGCACACATGCAGAGAGTGCATGACAAGGGGGGGAAACAGAGCCAAAGTGGACAAACGACAGGGGGTGGGCAAACAGGCCTCTACTCTGAGGCTCTTTGTTCACGCAGGCCTCAGCAGTCAACCCCCTAGCACCCACCCTGGAACAGCTGCCCCTCGTTTATGAGGGCGTCAACTACGGCGCCGCCCGGCTGCCCCCCTACCTGGCCTTGGACACGGAGCTGCAAGAGGCAGATGCACAAGGCTTGCGGTGGGTCCTTGCAAGTGGCAGATGCACAAGGCCTGCGGTGGGTTCCTGGGGCCTGTTGTCTGGACAGCAGCATGCTACGGACATAGTTGGCTGAGTGGGCTGCATCCAAAGTGGGTAGACTGCGCTGCTGACAGACTGGGCTGACGAAGGTAGAGTGGGCTGAGTGAGCTGTGGCGGAAGTGGGCAGAGGCATGATGTCTGACAGATTGGGCTGACATAGGTAGAGTGCGCTGTGGCAGAAGTGGGCAAAGTTATGATGGCTGACAGATTAAGCTGACTGAGCCATGAGCAGAATCGGCTGGGTGAGCAGATTGTGCCATGGGCAGGGTTTGCAACAAGTGCGGCAGCTGTGTTTGCGGGGCGCAAAGTTGCTGGCAAATGGTTCAACTGAGGCTGTTAGCATACATACCGCGCACGCCACTAGGTCACTGGCAGCTGTGCAACATGAACTGGAACAGGTGTAGTGTCCAAGATTGAGATATATATGTATACATGTCCGTGAATATGATTGCTTGGTTCAAGTGTGTATCCATGACGGCTATGTTTGCCGGTTCGCTGCAGCTCATCTCCAACCACTGGCTTCTTCATCCCCTTTGAGTAAAACAGCTTTGAGCCAAAGCAAGCACAATAACACATGCATTGCACACCATTGATTGAGCACACGGCTGGCTAGGGCACGTGCCCGAGGCCTCTTGTTTGCATTTGTCCATGCAGCAGACACTGCGCTCCCATTGTAGTTTTGTGTGGTGTGTAGTTTGGTTCATGGCAGGAGAGAAACTATCCAGGGCACATGCCCCATTTTGCTGCCCCAACAGGTGCCCCAAGCTGAGGTCCGTGCCGTCCTTTTTTGACAACAAAAGCATTGTCCTCAACTGAAGAATTGACCCCTACTACTACTTGTACGAAGGGTGCAGATGCAAGCAGGTACTCATGGCATGAGCTGAACCACCATGTTGTCTGAAATGCGTGTGCACCTGATGTGTGCATCTAGAGACGTGTACTTCTGGATGTCTTCTGAGCCAAGTGCTCATTAATTGATAAAACTTGGTCCAATATATCACAATGCATACGGTTACCTTGTGATTTCTTCCAGGGCTTTGACATGGTCAACATGACACAGCCAAACAAACATCCAGTGCTAACATGTGCGCCAGCACGCGCGTCCCGTCCCAGGCAGCACTTCACACAGGTAGCAGAAGCCCCACCCTGCCCAAACTTGTAATCTGATAAAACTTTGATTTGTGTTCCTGGCGCACCCTGTACTTCTCTTTCCCCTTTTAGTTGATACTTGGTTCCAAGCTTCATCACACCGGAAGCTCAACGATTACCACGTGGTAGAGCAGAATGCCACTCATACCATGGCCGCAAACTCAGTGGTGGATGATGGCACAAAACGAAGGAGACAGGGCAAGGGTGCCTGCACATAGGCTGTCCACACCCATGTAGAATGCAAAATTCTAGTCTCCCCATGCAAGCAAGCAGGCATCAACCGTGCTAACTTCTAAAGAGGTATGCTGCAGGGACTCATGCAATTCTTTATCTGTATCTGCTCATTGCAGGAATACCCATGGGCGGTTGCTGTCATAGTGCTTGGGTGTGTCCTGATTGTATGCACGATCCTAGTCTTCTACAGAAATATGGTACGGACACGTTGCTAAGGGAGGATATTTGCACAGTCTGTCATGGGTTTGCATTGTACCATGCTAATTGTCCCATGATTGCATTTACAAGCCTGCTTTGCATGGCTCTTCTGAGGTGCAGCTGGTATGGCTTCTTGACAAGCGAGGCCCTTGCAACAAAGAAGCATGTGTTGGTGAACGATTGAAATCGGGAGGTCAGCACGCAACGACAGTGCGTATGCTGCACCCCTATCTGTACCCCTTCTATTCACAATGGGACTCTGGAGGCAGACACAAGATGACAGTACATATGCTGCTATACAAGCCCATTGATACCCCTTTGAACGCCTCTTCGACTTGTTTTGCTTATCCTATGCAAGGCAAAAGGATAGAGGGCGGAGGGCCTGCCCCTTGCCTCTAACTCCTGGTTAGAAATTTTGCAGCCTAGCCATTGCAAACTGACATAAGTGCCAGTGTGCCGCGTGCAGTATCTCCTGTCTCTCTGATCACGTTTGGCTCGCAAATCACCAATCCATGCTGCAGATCCATGCTTCATGCACCTTCCCACCAGCCCAGATGATGACCCAGACGCTGCTTTGACATGGACGCACACAAGTGCACACACCCACAATCATTCTTGTGCACGAATGGTGACAAACGCGCACAGACACACAGCACGCTTATACTCTCATATTGACTCCATTGTTCAGTAAATGTGAGCGCATAATTGTGCGGCGCTTGTTCCCTAGGTTGAGCCCCAGCCAAGCCTTATACAGCAGCTGGCCAACATGCGCAAACGTGTGCGGGGGCGACCCACAGGAGGCATGGTCTCTATCGTCTCCACTGACATAGAGGGCTACAGCGGTGAGTGGGCTGGCAGGTTAAAGTGTGGAAACACACACACAAGCGCATTGGTGTGTTTTGGCTTGTAGATCACTGGTATATTATGGTGTACACAAGGGTGGCCACGCACGCACAGGTGCTTTCGGAGTCCAGCTTACGGTGGGCATGCTGTACATTGTGGTGTACTGTATGTGACAACCAGCACAAATGGCCACAGGGATAATATGAGCGCATTGGCAAGCGTTTGGGCAGAGCTTCTAATTTCTGATAATCCAGCAGCAAGAAGCAGCAGCAAATAGCGGCAATGGAGGGGTAAGAGGTTGGTCGATCTGCTGAGAGGCTTTGGTCCTGATGTGCAGGCAACTTTTGTGCATGGAGGCTGGTTTGTCCTGCAGCAAAATGGCGGGTGGCGACTCTGGCACCCATAGCCATGGGCTGGGCGGTTTCGTGCTTCTAGCACCCAGTGGGCAAATTAAGACAAGCTAGTTACACGTTATAGAGGTTCCTCAGCTTGGCCATCTCAACACCATTAGTCATGCGGCATGACTCATGCCACAATGTGGCAAGTGGAAAGAGCAACACTTCAGGCAGGCAAGCGGCACTTCCCAACGCCTGGTCTTGGCACGACATTGTTGTGCATGCTTCAGCTATCAACCATTGCATTTACCTGAACTGGGGTTTTCTGATCTCTTTTTGGCAGATCATACACGTGTGTTATACCAGCACATGCGCACATGCACATACAGCCTACATATCTGACCTTCAATTTACCTGCAGACTTGATGTCGAGGTGCCCAGAGATCATGACCAAGGCCCTGGCCATGCACAACAGCGTCATCAGAAAGGCTTGCTGGTGCGGCCCTGATGGCCACATTTTAGCAGTGTGCACACAGCACCTGCACTAATTTTGCTTGGACCTTGCACAAGGAGACCTACTAGCACTCTTCTCAGGGCTGTATTGTGAAGGTGCACCCACTTCAATCTGGGTAGCAGAGAAAACTGGCTTGTACATAATTTTGTACAGCCATACAAAACTTAGATGGCATACCTTGAGATGATAGCCAGGAAGCACCCAAGAAATGCATCACTGATCAGCCATGACTCATGGGGAGTGCCTAAAGTGCGTGCGCATGGAGGGCCATTTCTCTAAGTACAAGGATCGGCCATGAATCATGATATTGTGCCTTGTTGAGTCTGCCTAGCCCACTTAGTCCAGAATGGGTCTACACAACTAAGACTAACAGAAATCTGGAGGTTTGCACACTCTGCTGTAATTCTGCTATGTGGTTCCTGTGTATGCTGTGTGACGCAAATGGCTCCACAACTTATTTTTCATTTGTGTGCAGGGATTTTTATGGCTACACCCTGGAGCAAGAAGGGGATTCAGTAACGTTGGTGAGTCTGGACAAAATGGCATCATTTTGCTTGCTGTGTGCATTGTTCTCTTGTGAAAAAGACTTTTTCAAAAAGTTATACGATTCCTATTATCTAGATGACCCACTTTTCTCAGTTGATGTACGGAGCAATAAAATTATGTGTTCACTCACTATGATAGCAGCAATTTGCAATACTTATTTCTTGTCACAGCAGTCACTTGTGCTGACTCCTTCTTCTTATGGCTGTTATCAGATTGAAAATCTATGACGGCTGCTCCCTCTTTGGCAGGTCTTCTACGATGCCTTTGACGCCGTAGCATTCTGTCTTCAGGTGTGTTGCTCAATTGTTAAAAAAGGCGCGATGCACAGCATAACTGACACAGTTTCTGATTTGAGCGCACTTCACTCAGAACTCATACTAAAAACTGGTGGAAAAATCTATTGAAAGCAAACGAATATTGAGGAGGGTGTGGCTGGGCCATTTTGAGGTTCCGTTTCCTAACATTTTTGAGTCTTTTCAAGGCATGCTTGTGTCTTTTGAAGGCATGCTCCTTCAGTAGTTTATCTCTGAAATAACTTGGCAAAAAGTGCATGCAGTCAGAGGCAGGAGGGCTGGGAGCTGGGAGCTGGCACAAGTTGAATATCATGCATGCAAGCAAGGCTCAAGGGGCCCCACGAGATGGCCATTTTGCGCCAAGAACTGCATCTTGGTGGACCCCTACGCAACCCTAAGTAGATTTGGGAGGCTCTTCCGGGTCTTGGAGGGTCTGGCTTTTACCCCAGAGGGCTGGATTTGCATAAGAAAGATGACCGAAACACACAATTCCCCAGCAAGCGCACCTTCCCATCTCATTCCTCCCAGTGTGTTAAATAGATAGAAATTGCCAAAAAAGAATTACTGAATCCGGTACTCTGGGCAATTTTATAATGTCGAAATCACTTTGCCTCAAAAACATAGCTTCACATAAGGTAGCTTTTGCCAGTGAGGCCCACTGAGGCCTAGGATGCAAAGTAGGAGGCTTACAATGACATGCCCAGCAATTTGGGTCTCACTGGCGAACCTGCGCAAAAATGTGCCCAGGGCTCCAGACGCTTCCCCTCATAAAGATTTTAAGATTTCAAGTCAGATCCTTTAGCTGTGAAGGTTTAGATGTTGACAGAATGGGGAAAGAAGAATGACCTGCAAGAGACCTTAAATGATAACAAACAACTTCCAATACTTGGAACAGTTACTATTCAAATTGCACACTTGAAGCGCAAGGTACCTGGCCCAGTGCAAAAGCTTGTGTTTCAGTGCATCATCCAAACATGAAAGCTATCTCTTTATTCATTGGATACCTTTTGTTGCTTGCTTACCTCTAACGGGTTGGCAGGGAAATCAATCTGCTTGACAGTTTCTTAGTCTGTCAGTGCCTTATCAAAGCCCATCACCGTAAAGAAGAACGTCAAGCCAGAGATGCACTATCCAGATTATGAAGTTTTGGCTGTTGAGGGGCCCCTCTTTAAGTAGTTAAGCAAGAGAGCAAAGATGACACATTGTTGACAAGTAATGAGTGCAACATTTGGCATAGCAAACGCACTCATAATTGCCCTACAGGCAGCCTTTTGTGCTATAGGAATGGTAGATTTGATTCAAACT
>LFCJ01002060.1_pt1 | contig 14373 bp, 14 predicted proteins | sample 643141 | NCBI WGS metagenome assembly LFCJ01 (sample SAMN03766243, study PRJNA286221) | soda lake metagenome | biome: soda lake; feature: Kulunda steppe; material: water; isolation source: sample B1-Br-g2 brine of Lake Bitter-1 | place: Russia: Kulunda steppe | collected 2010-07 | reverse complement strand
GCACGGAGGTCGGCGAGGAAGTCGGCCATCGCGTTCGCGGGCAGCCCCCAGTTCTTACAGAGCTTGTGCTGATCGTAGTGGGTCGGCTCGTCGAGTTCAGCCTCGAGCGTCGCACACAGTTCCCGGCCCTTCTCCGCGGTGGCGAACGCATCGGGAACGGCGTCACGGACGGCGGCGACGAACTCGCGGTCGCGGACGGAACCGAGCCAGACCGGGCCCGACGTGAGCAGTCGCTCGCCCTCGCAGTGGGGACAGGTCTCAAGCGGGTCGGCGACGAGTCCGGGGTCGGCCTCGCGGTAGAGACAGTCCTCGCAGTGATAGAGATAGCCGAGTTCGTCGACGGCGGCGTCGGCCGCGCTGGCCTTTCGATCGAGCTCGAGGTAGGTGCGGACGTAGTGGCTGGTCGCGTGGGTGAGCAGCGGTCGGACGCCGACGTCGAACCGGGCGGCGCTCCGGGCGAGCGCCGAGAGCAGGATGCGGACGCCCATCTCGGGGTGGTAGTCGGTGTTCTGCGGAACGGCGGAGTACGAGCGGACGCCGCTGGCGAAGTGAGCGCCACACAGCGGCGCGGTGTCGGTCGCGGTGACACAGACCAGGTCGCGACACCGGGCGAACGCCGCGTCGGCGAACGGCATCGGGGTCCCGTAGGGATCGAGGTCGATCACGTCGAACGCCTCGTCGTGTGCGAGCGCGTTGACGTTGCGGTGTTCGACGCGGGCCTCGAGGCCGTTTCGCTCGAGGTTCTCGCGGGCCAGGGAGACGGCGTCTGCCTCGAGATCACAGCAGGTGACGTCCCAGCCGTCGGCGGCGGCGCGAATCCCCCGGACGCCGCTTGCCGTCATCGCATCCAGGTACGACTCGGCGCGGTCCTCGCGGTCGCGAAACGCCCGCAGGGTCGCGATCGTCAGGTCCCGGTTCAGCTCCTGTCGGGGGTTGTAGAACACCGACTCCTCGACGCCCTCGGTCTGTTCGCCGGGGACCTCGAGTTCGATTCCGCCCTCGGTGACGCGCATATCACCTCTCGGCGACACCGGGCGAAAAACGGTGTGGTCTCGGCCGACGCGGCGTCGCGGGCGCGCTGGACGGGACAACCAAACCGATTTTACAGTTGGGTACAGAGGTCCGGTCGTGTCCGAGGACCCCGTCGAACGCTGGCAGGCCGCCCTCGAGGAGGACGGAGAGCTGACACCGGAGATCGTCGACCGGATCTCCCGACTCCACGGCGACCGCGGGGTTCGCGCCATCGAAGCCGTCGGCGAGGGGCGGGTGAAAGCCTACAGGGACTTCACGATCGTCGTCGGCTACGAGGACGAGTACATCGTCGAAGACGGCCGCTGTACCTGCAAGGATAGCGAGTACAATCTCGATCCTGACGATCCCACCGAACAGTGCTGGCACGCGCTGGCGGTCGCCATCGCCCGCCGGGTCGGTCACGTCGACTACCACGATATGTGGTACTCCGACGTCCGCGAGCTACTATGAGGAGCCGCCGCCGTCGCCGTCGGGTCAGGCTGACGCTGCCGTGTCGTCTTTTTCGGCCGTCTCGAGGAGGTTCGACGACCGGACGCGCCGGATCGTCTCGCGGACGACGTCGACGTTCTCGGGGCCGGCTCCGTAGACGATCCTGTCGGCGTGGGGGACGAGCTGGCACGTAAGCCCCGTCAATCGGTCGGCGTCCGCCTCGGGTGCCGAGACCTGAACGGCGAACGCAGCCTCGAGGTCGGCGAGTTCGCTCGCGAAACCGCGAGCCAGCGACTCGACCCAGTAGGTCGTCTCGTAGCCGATGCTACACAGCGGCACGAGGAACTCGTCGACGTGCGGGGCGAGCGCCGCGGGCTCGAGGCCGGCACGGGTCCGAAGGTGGCCGGGGTACGGGTCGGGGTACAGCGTCGCCGTCAGGTCGCCGTCGATCCGGTCGGCTGCGTCGGCGACGAAGCGCGTGATGACACCCGCACGCCAGTCGTTGCGGTCCGTACACTCGCTTTCGGCGAACCGTCGCCGACACCGCTCGCAGTGACAGAACGCCTCGCCGGGGAAGCCGAGCGTGGTGAGTCTGACGTCGCCGACGGCACCGACGGACTCGAGTCGCTCGAGCAGCGCCTCGCGGTGGGCCGGATCGGTCGGACAGACGGTGGCCCAGTGGTGGCCGTCGGTCTCGGGGACCGCGCGGGTCCCGTCGGCGGAGACGGCTACCCGATCCGGATTCTCGCGAACGGCAGCCGTGTCGCCCCAGCAGGCGACGGAGTTGATCGCGCCCGACAGCGGTTCCCGGCGGGTGCCGTCGACCTGGTCCGTGAGGTAGTACGTCTCGTCGGCGACGTCCGCTCGAGCGGGGTCGACGTCGTCGGTCAGGAGGCCGAACATATCGACTACTCCGAGCGAATATCCCATAAATTACCGTGCTAGACCGCCGGCGAGAGATGCGAACGTGCGGGCCGCCCCGACGACAGCGACCCGTCAGAGCGACCAGATCATGAAGAACGCGAGCAAGAGCAGCGCTGCAAGCGTTCCGACGATGATAATCGCTGCCTGTCGTCCCGTCGGCTCCGTCTCCTCGGGAATGCCGTCTCGAAACCGGATGTAACCGACGGCGACGAACGCGATTCCTGCTGCGAGCGTCGAACCGTCGTAGACGGAAGATGGAACTCCCTGTGCGAGTGCGGATATCACCATGTAGCCGCCGAGCGCCGCGAAGCCGACGCCCTGGAGCTGCCACCACTCGAGCGGTCGTCCCGCAATCGTCAGCCGTTCTCGGAGGCCGGCCGCCACGAACGTGAGCCCGCCGAAAAGCATCGCGATGCCCGCGGCGACGAGCGCGACGGCGGTAGCCGAGGCCGGTTCGGTTGCGAGGACCTCGAGGCTGTTCCAGAGCGACCAGACGAAGACGACGAGGAGGACGACGCCGAGGCCGAGACTCACCCGGCGTTCGAACGTGGACATAGCCGGAGAAACTGTCGGCAGGCTACTAACTGTGGCGCTCGCGGATCGAGCGTCAGACGGACTGTTGTAACTGTCTCAGTCCTCGGCGCAGATTTCGACGACGTTCCGCAGGATCTGCAGGCCCGTCTCACGCGCCCACCTTTTTCCCGCTCGGGTCGCCAAGGCCGACCGCTCACGGCAACAGTCTGGACCAACAAAGCCGCTCACTCCCGCCGGTCGTTCGCGGTCGGACTACTGGTCGCTACAGATCTCGACGAAGTTCCGCAGGATCTGCAGCCCCGTCTCGCCGCTCTTTTCGGGGTGGAACTGGGTTCCGAAGACGGTGCCGTCCTCGTTGGCCACGATCGACGGGAACTCACGGCCGTAGTCGGTCGTCGCGACTGCGGCGCCCTCGTCGTCGGGGACCGCGTAGTAGGAGTGAACGAAGTAGGCGTACTCCCCATTGACGCCCTCCACGAGGGGATGGTCGCGCTCGAGTGAGAGGTCGTTCCAGCCCATGTGGGGGACCTTCTGGCCCTCCGAGAAGCGAACGTTGGTTCCGGGGATCAGGTCGAGTCCCTCGACGGCTGACTCGCCGTCAGTGGTTCCTTCCTCGCTCGAGGTCAACAGCATCTGCATGCCGAGACAGATCCCGAACAGGGGCTGGCCCCGCTCGGAGACGGCCAGGAGGTCCTCGCGGATCGGGTCGGCGTTCTCGACGCCCTCGCGGAACGCGCCGACGCCAGGCAGGACGACCCCGTCGGCCGCGGCGAAGGCGTCCGGATCGTCGGTAATCTCGACGGCTGCGCCCGCTCGCTCTAAGCCGCGGGTGACGCTTCGGAGATTCCCCAGCCCGTAGTCGACGACGACGACGGAGGCGAGCGCTTCCTCGGGAGGGTTCGCGACGGTGCTCATACCCGATCTGCGCGTGCAGCGTTGAAGTGTATTGTCATTCGCGTAATTTCAGCTCCAGTAGGACTGCGTCGACCTCGAGCGGGCGACGCTCCACGGGTGCGACAAAGCCCGTCGGTCCTCCCGTACGGCTGGTCGCTCGGGCCACCGCGGATGGGGAAGTGGTCGGCTCTTCCGAAGGGGACGGGAGCGCGACGTGGCAACAGGAGTACGGCGTGACGACAGTATCGACCAGAGCCCGAACGGTTGAAGGAGTCGGCCACGAACACCACGCTATGGAACTGACGGGGACGATTCTACGGGGGCGGGAGTTCGAGCCCGTCGAGGGACGGGTCGTGATCGGCGACGACGGCCGGATCGAGGCGATCGAGGAGGCGTCGGTGCACAGTTCGAACATCGTCCTGCCGGCGTTCGTGAACGCCCACACGCACGTCGGCGACTCGATCGCCAAGGAGGCCGGCGGCGGGCTCTCGCTCGAGGAACTGGTCGCCCCGCCGGACGGGCTGAAACACCGGCTGCTCCGGGCGGCCTCGCGCGAGGACCTCGTCGCCGGGATGCGTCGGTCGCTCGAGTACATGCAACGGGGCGGGACCGCGGCCTGTCTCGACTTCCGGGAGGGTGACGTCGACGGCGTCGAGATGCTCCGGGCGGCCGCCGACGGCCTCGAGATCGATGCGCTCGCGTTCGCCCGCGGCTCGGTCGACGCGATGCGGGAAGGGGACGGCTTCGGCGCCAGCGGGGCCAACGACGCCGACTTCGGCCGCGAACGGAGGGCGACCCGGGCGGCGGGAAAGCCGTTCGGCATCCACGCCGGCGAGGTCGACGAGAGCGACATCCACCCCGCACTCGACCTCGATCCGGACTTTCTGGTCCACGTCGTCCACCCCCAGCCGGTTCACCTCGAGCGAATCGCGGATAGCGAGGTCCCCATCGTGGTCTGTCCGCGCTCGAACCTCGTCACCGGGGTCGGACTCTCGCCGTACGAGGACCTCGCCGAGCGGACGACGCTCGCACTCGGGACCGACAACGTGATGCTCAACTCGCCGTCGATGTTCCGGGAGATGGCGTTTCTCTCGAAGCTCTCCGACCTCCCGGCCGACGAAATCCTCCGAATGGCGACCGTCAACGGGGCCGAGCTCGCCGACCTCGAGTACGGCCTGCTCGAGCCCGGCCGCGAGGCGCGGCTGCTGGTCCTCGATGGCGATTCCGACAACCTCGCTGGCGCTCGAGACCCCGTCAGGGCGGTCGTTCGCCGGGCGAGCGTCGACGACGTTCGCGACGTCGTTTTTGCCGGGGCGACGGAGTAAGGGCAGGGTCCGGTCACGGCGTCGAAATCGCCAGGACTCGCCGAAACAGTCACTATCGTTCGTGATAACGTTTATACACCCTGGCGAGGTACGGTAGGACGTACCACGATGTACGACCGGATCCTCGTCCCGACGGACGGCTCCTCGGAGGTCGAACGGGCGTTCGAGTACGCGTTCGACCTCGCTCGAGCCCACGGCGCGACGATCCAGACGCTCTACGTCGTCAACGCCGCGGGCTACAGCGGGCTCCCCATGGAGACCGCCTGGGAGGGGATCAGCGACGCCCTCCACGACGACGGGGAGGCCGCAGTGAGGCGGGTCGAGGAACTCGCACCGCCGGAGGTTCCCGTCGAAACGGACATCCTCGAGGGGTCGCCGAGTCGCGTCATCGTCGAAGAGGCGAGCCGAAGCGACTGCGACCTCGTCGTCATGGGCACCCACGGCCGCGGCGGCATCGATCGGCTCTTGCTCGGCAGCGTCACCGAGCGCGTCGTCAGACGTGCTCCCGTGCCCGTCCTCACGGTGCAGGTCGGCCCCCAGTTCGAGGACGAACCCCCGGAGACGTCGTCTCGCGCGACGATGGAGTGAGCCGAACGATCGCACTTCTCGCGAGCGGGAGTCGCACCTAATTGGTAGGAAAGTGCCGTAGCCGAGTGGACTCAGACCGGCCGGAGGTGTTCGCAGTCGCCGGCGGTAACCGTCACCCGGCCGTCGTCGGTCTCGAGCACGAGCGCCCCCGAGTCGGTGACCTCGACCGCGTCGCCGACGACCGCCCCCGACGGACGATCCACGCGAACCCGCTGACCCAGCGTCAGCGAGCGGTCCCGCCAGGCGGGGACGACCGACTCGAGGTCGCTCCGGAGGTCGTCGAACGACTCGAGCAGTCGCTGGACGAACAGCCGCCGGTCGACGTCGCCGACCTCCTCGCGGATGCTGGTCGCGGTCTCGGGGAGGGCTTCGGCGTCGATGTTCGCGTTGATCCCGATGCCGACGACGAGCCACTCGACGCGGTCGGTTTCCCCTTCCATCTCCGTGAGGATGCCCGCGAGCTTTCGGTAGGCGCTCTCGTCGTCGAGGGGGACGACGACGTCGTTCGGCCACTTGATCCGGGCGTCGACGCCCGCCTCGCGGGCAGCCCGTGCCGTCGCCACCGACGCCGCGAGCGTAAAGAGCGGTGCCCGTGCCGGGGCGACGGCCGGCCGGTTGACGACGCTCACCCAGACGCCGCCCGACGGCGCCGTCCACGCACGCTCGAGGCGACCGCGACCGCCGACCTGTTCGTCCGCGAGGACGGCCACGTCGCCAACCCCCTCGGTGGCCAGCTCGCGTGCGCGATCGTTCGTGCTCCCGATCGAGTCGTGGTACTCGAGTTCGAACGGGGCCTCGAGCCCGAACTCGACCGCCTCGCCGTTGTACGTGCCGACCTCGAGGAGTTCGTAGCCGCCGGGCCCGCCCTCGATCTCGAACCCCGCCTCGCGGAGTTCGTCGACGTGCTTCCAGACCGCAGCGCGGGAGATCTCGAGGGCCTCGGCGAGATCGGGTCCCGAAACCGGCCCGTCGGCGATCGCCTCGAGGATCGCGCGTCGCGTCTCGTGCATATCTACCGAGGGGAGCCGCGACCATTTCAATCGGCCGGGTCCTCGCCGAGGGTAGTTGTGTGGCCCCGTAGCCCCTCGTATTCCGTCAGCTGTGGTAGACGGTCCGGCCCTGCGACCTGTTCGGCAGGAGTCCGATCCATAGGCTTTTGCGGACCGCTGACGCAGAATTAACCACGCAGCGTAGCGTGTTAGCATACACTATGAAAATTGGAACGCGCTGTACCGTCTGTCACGCCCGGGTCGACGACGTCGACGTCGTCATCTGTGAGACCTGCGGCCGCGGCGTCCACGAACCGTGCCAGGAGTACGAAACGAGATTCGAGTGTCGCTACTGCGCCGAGGAGCCGTGGATCGACGCGCTCGAGTTCTGAACCGAATTTTTCGAGGGACACGGGCCCGGCGATCACCCCAGCGACAGTCACCCCGCCGTCACAGGAGGTGGTCGGCGATGATGTTCTTCTGGATCTCGCTGGTTCCGTCGTAGAGCTTCGTGATCCTGGCGTCCCGATAGAACCGTTCGACGGGGTGGTCGGCGACGTAGCCCGCCCCGCCGTGGACCTGCAACGCGTCGTCGGTCACCTCGACGGCTCGCTCGCTGGCGAACAGCTTGGCCATCGACGCCAGTTTCGTCGCCAGCGCGTCGTCGCCGGACTCGAGGGCGGCCCCCGCCCGATACGTCAGCGAGCGCGCCGCCTCGACGTTCGTCGCCATCTCCGCGATCGTGTGTCCGATCGCCTGGAAGTCTGCGATCGGCCCGCCGAACTGCTCTCGCTCGCCCGCGTAGTCGATCGCCTCCTCGAGTGCCGCCTGGGCGACGCCGGTCGCCTGAGCGGCGACGTCGGCCCGGGCGGGGCCGAAGAAGTCCATCAGCTGGTAGAAGCCGCGGTCGACCTCGCCGACGACGTTTTCGTCGGGAACGCGGAGGCCGTCGAGGACGATCTCGGCGGTGTCCTGGGCCTCGATCCCGAGTTTGTTCGTGATCGTCGTCGCCTCGTAGCCGTCGACGTCCGTCGGCGTGAGAAACGCCGTGATCCCGCGGTGGCCGTCGCCGGGCGAGGTTTTCGCCATCACGATCGCGACGTCGGCGACCGTGCCGTTCGTGATCCACATCTTCTGACCGTCGATCACCCACTCGTCGCCGTCCTTCTCCGCGGCTTCGCCGCTCTGTTCCGAGGCGCTTCGCGCCTCGCTCTTCTCGGCGCGGGTCTCCATCCCGGCAACGTTCGAGCCGTGTGCTGGCTCCGAGATCCCGGTCGCGATCGGCGTCTCGCCGGCCGTGATCTTCGGCAGCCACGTCTCGCACATCCACTCCTCGCCGTACTCGAGCAGCATTCCGGTCCCGAAGTCGGCCGCCGCGATCGAGCCGCCGACGCCGGGGTCGGCCCGCCAGAGCTCCTCGGTGACGAGCAGCGTCGAAATCGCGTCCATGCCGGCCCCGCCGTACGCCTCGGGGACGTGTGGCGCCACGAGATCGAGGGCCGCCGCGGCCTCGAGCAGGTCGGCGGGGTAGCGCTGATCGTCCTCGTACGCCGCCGCAACCGGCCGGATCTCGGCCTCGCCGAACTCCCTGACCGCGTCTCGGATGACCTCCTGTTCGGGCGTGAGTTGAAAGACCATACCACAGCCACCGCCTCGAGCCTCGTCAAGCCATCGGCGACTCGAGGGTGAGTCGACAGCGTGGGCTTATCGAGGAAGAACCGTCGAAAAGGGCGCCAGTCGGTCGCGACGCGGGCTACGCGCGGAGTTCGCGCAGCTTCTCGCGGCCCGGGGCGATCAGTTCGTCGAGATACGTCGCGAGCGTGCCCTTCGCGTCGGCGGGGTGGAGTTCACCGGACTCGAGGTCTGCGGCCAGCGTCTCGAAGTCGTCGTAGGTGAGGTCGCCGCCGTACTTCTCGGGGCGTTCGACGACGATCTCGTCGAACCGCGGGAAGACGTGGTACTCGAACAGTTCGAGCACGGGGTTCTCGAGGTCGTCGTCGGGGTCGCGCGTCGGCGGACAGAACGCCGAGTTGACCTTCTCCTCGAGGTCGTCGGTCGAGTCCTCCATCGAGATGGTGACGCCCTCACTCGAGGACATCTTCCCCTCGCCGCTGGTGAGATCGGCGACGATGGGCGTGTGCAGGCAGGGCCGAACCTCGTAGCCCAGCTCGGGCAGTTCCTCGCGGGCGAGCATGTGAACTTTGCGCTGGTCGAGCCCACCGACGGCCAGATCGAGGTCGAGGTACTCGATGTCCAGACACTGCATCAGCGGGTAGACGAGGTGGCTGACCTTCGCCGTCTCACCGCTCTGGAGTTCGGCCATCGCACGCTGGGCGCGGTTCATCGTCGTCGACAGCTCGAGCTGGTGCAGATCGAGGGTGTAGTCCTCCTCGAGCTGGAACTCCGAGCCGTAGACGAACTCCGTGTTCGCCTCGTCGAGGCCGTAGGCGACGAACTGGGCTTGCATCTGCTCGGCCGTCTCGCGGATCTCCTCGAAGGTGCCCTTGCCGTTCAGGTAGGCGTGGACGTCCGCCAGCAGGACGACGACCTCCAGCCCCGCCTCCTGGAGGTCGATCAGCTTGTTCGCCGTCAGGAGATGCCCCAGGTGGAGCACGCCGGAGGGCTCGTAGCCGACGTAGACCCGTTTCCCCTCGGGCTCGTCGGCGAGTTCGCGCACCTCCGCCTCGGTGACGACCTCCTCGGCGTTCCGCGTGATCAGGTCGTAGGTATCCATCACTGTCTGCGTAGAATCAGCGGACGGATTTATGACTTTGTGAACGACGCTCGGCTACCGGCGGGCCACACCGGCCGACGTTAAAACGGCTTCAACACCGACTCGACGCGGTCACGTGCCGTCCCTGCCAGGTAGCCAGTCGCCGCGCCGACGCCGGCGCCGACCGCACCGCCGGCTGGGCCGGCGACGCCGCCGACTTTGCCGCCCAGCTTCGCTCCGTCGGCCGCACCCCTGGAGGCGTGTTTCGATCGTAGACACGGTGGCTCGAGTGAGACCATACCCGATCGGTTCGAACGCCGACGAAATAACCGTTGGCATAGGCTTCCTCGAGCCCGCCGCTCGAGGTTCGGATCGGCCCGACCGGCTGCCACGCCGCCACGGCCGGATCGTCGGTCGGCTCCCGGTTCACTCCGCGACCGCCTCGAGAAACGAGAAGGGGTCGGCCGTGACCAGCCGATCGGAGACGTTGCCGGCAAAGGGAGTCGACTGATCGGGGCCGAGCTCGAGCACCTGAGCGCCGGCGTCGAAATCGACGTCGTCGAGTTCGAGCCAGAACGCGTTCGGCATGAGGGCCGACTCGAAGTAGTAGATGCGATCCTCGTGATCCGCGACCGTTCGCCAGCGCGTCGAGGAGATGTGTGGCTGGTCGGGGGTCGAGATTCCGTAGGGAACCGAGACGTTCCGAAGGACGCTGAACACGCCGGCAGTCGCCGTTCGCCGGTCGTCGACCGTGGGAATGGCGTCGACGTAGAAGCGAGCCCGCACGAACCGATCTGCAGGCCGGTTCGTCCCCGGCAGCATGACGGTGCCGCCGATCTCCTCCCAGTACTCGGCCAGAGCGAGTTGGTCGTCGAACGTCGGCGAGTTGGTCATCACCTGATACTCACGGTCGTGGTGGACGACGAGTTCGCCGTCGATGAACTCGACGATCGCGCTGTCACCGGTGGCATCCGACAGCGAGAGGTGCAACGTCGCCAGTCGATCCTCTCCCGGCACGTGCTCGGTCACGATCACGAACTCCTCCTTACGGATGTGCTCGACCGCCTCCGCCACGGTAGCGAAGGTATCGAGAACGTACTGGGCCCACACCGAAAGCGACATCGCAGGTTCCTCGCCGTCCCAGTCCGGGTACACCGACTCGGAGAGCCACAGGAGGTTCGCGACCAGCCCCGCTTCGTTCATCCCGTCGGTCGTGGCAACGTCGTATGCGGTGGCGACCACACTTCCGTACTGGGCGGTCCAGGGTACCGAATTCGGGCCTGCCCGCCCGTCCCGTTCGATCCCGCGGGGCAACACCCAGATGTTCGTGCCGATGTCTTCGTTCCAATCCATCGATCGACCGGTGAGCACGCGGTCGCCGTTTCCGAGGTAGACCAGCCGAGTACACATCAGCGTTCGACCTCCCCGGCGACGGCCAGCGCTCGCAGTCGTCCGAAAACGGTATCCATGTCCACGGAACGCACACCGATCGGCGTGATAAGCGTTTCACACGACCGTCAGTACGTTTCAGGCGAGGAGAAAACCCAGCGCAAACTAGAGACCGCGTCGAATCCGTTCTTCGGCGGCCTCGAGCGCCCGCTCCCGGTCGAAGCCCTCGACGATCTCCCGGAGGTCGCCCTCGTCGGCGTCGGCCAGCTCGAGTGCGTGGTCGGTCACGTTCGGCACGGCGCGGATGATGTTGTCGACGATCGGCACCTCGGCGACCTGTGGCGACCGCGAGAGCGGATTGAGGTCGATGACGATCTCCGTCTTGTCCATCGCCTCGAGCGCCTCGGCGCGGTCGCCGTCCTCGAGGGGGACGACGACGACGTCGGCCGCGTAGATGCCGTCTTCGTCGACCTTCGCCCGCTGGTGGTCGAGGTTGGGGATGCTGGCATCGGCTTCGAGACCCTTGACGTCCGTCGCGCCGTGCTCACGGAGGTGATCCGCGATGGCCTGCATGCGCTCGGGTGTCCGGTTGAAGAGGTTGACCTCGAGGTCGGCGTCGACGGCCGCCGCGAGGTCGACCATCTCGCCGGGGACGAGCGCCGCGACGTTCCCGTTGATCGACAGCACAGGATGGTCGGCGAGCAGGAGATGCGCCGCGGCCGCGCGTTCGGCCGCGTCCGCGCTCGGGATCGTCTTTTCGCCGAGCAGGTAGTCGAAGGCGCTGCCCCGCCCCTCGGCGTGCATCCCCTGGAGGTGAGTGATGCCCTTCTCGACGCCCTTCTCGATGCGGTGGCGGGTGAGCAGGTCCTGATACCGGGGGTGGTCCTCCGGAATCTCGTCTTCGTGCTCGACCTCCGCGGAGACCGTGTCGTACTCGCTCACGAGCGGTATCTCGAGATGGGTAATAAAAAACCGACCGATTGTCCAGTCGCCGCACGCGACGACCGCCTCGGGGCCCGAGGTCAGTCGGTGAACGTGATCCAGCCGTCGGGGGCGTGGGCTTTCACGTCGTTCATCGCTTCGCGGGCCTCGGTCCGGGTCCCGTAGCGCTGGGTGCTCTCGGCCATCGTCGTCCCGTACTCGTCGATCAGCTGCCAGACCCAGCCGTCGCCGTCGTCGGCCGCGTGCAACTCGAAGGAGACCTCGTCGATCTCGATGATGCTCGCCGACTCGATCACCTCGCGGACGTCGGAGAGGGCGTCGCGGGCTGCCTCGCTCGAGTCGTAGGTCTCCGTCCCCGTCGCGACGATCCGGCCGTCGCCGTCGAGTAGCCGCCAGCGCCACTCGCCGTCGTCGCTTGTGGCCAGTTCGAACGACGCGACGTCGAAGTCGACCCGGCCCGCCATCGGCGCGAGCTGTCTGACGTCCTCGATCGTCGCGAACACGTCCTCTTTGTCGGCGGCGGCCTCGACGGAACTCGCGATCGCCTCGCGCTCGCGGTCGACGAGCCGCCAGTGCCAGCCCTCGTCGTCCTCGAGTCGGATCACGGCGTCCTCGATCGCGAAGACGGGCGCGTCGGCGACGTGGTCCTCGAGGTCCTCGACGGCCGCACGAGCGCGATCGCGGTCGGGGTAGCTCACCGTCGCGTCGGCGAGTTCCTCGCGGTCACGGTCGAGCAGTCGGAACCGCCACTCGTCGGCGCCGTAGAGCTGGACGGCGACGTCGCCGATAGTGTATCGACGACCCTCGGCGGCCACCTCGCGGAGCCGCGAGAGGTCCTCGACGAGTTCGTCCCGCGTCGGATACTCGAGGTCGGAGACGGCGACGGTCTCGCCCGACGGGAGGACGAATCGCCAGTGCCAGTCGTCGACCGCGTACGGCTGGAAGATGGGCCGTTCCATCGTCCGGACGTCCGAATCGAGGTGCTCGAGCAGGCGGTCCATCGCCTCGCGTGCGGCGCTGCGGCTCGGGTGGGTGGCCGGATCCTCGGCGACGAGTTTGCCACCTTCGTCGATCAACCGCCAGCCCCACTCGTCGTTCGCGTCGACGAACAGTTCGAACGCTGCGGTCTCGATCTCGAGCAGTTCGGCCTCGGGCGCCTCCTCTTTGAGCGTCATCATCGCCTCGGCGGCCTCTCCGCGAGAGGTGTGTTCCTGCCCGCTGTCGGCCAGCACGTTGCCGTCCTCGTCGATCAGCCGCCAGCGCCACTCGCCGGAATCGGCCTCGTAGACCTGGAACGCGGCGTGTTCGAACTCGATGAGGTCGGCCTCGCTGGCCTGCTCGCGGACGCGCTCGATCGCCTCGCTCGCCGTCTCGGCATCGGGGTGTGGTTCGGTGCTCGCGGCGACGACCTCGCGGTCTTCGGTGACGAGTCGCCAGTGCCACTCCTCGGGCGCTTCGTCGTACTCGAGCGTGGTGCCGCCGTCCGTCGTCGCGACGGGTTCGTCGGCCGTCGCCGGAAGGTCGTCGCGACCGTCCGAGGCCGCCGGCTCGTCGGCGGCGGGGTAGACCTCGTACTCGGCGTCGTCGATCTCGACGACGTCGGCCTCGCGTGCGCGGTCGCTGAACTGGCTGGCACTCGCGGCGACGGCGTCCCGGCCCGTCGCCGTCTCCGGATCTCGAGCGACGATGGTCTCGGTCTCGTCGACGAGTCGCCAGCGCCAGGTCGAACCCGTCGCGTACAGTTCGTAGGCAGGCTCGCCGGCGACGACGATCGCCGCCGACTCGAGTTCCGGCAAGAGGGCTTCGACGGCCTCCTCGGCGTCCCGTCGGGCGTCGAACGCGTCGGAACTGTCCGCGACGACCGCATCGTCTGCGTCGACGAAGCGCCAGGCCCACTCGTCGGCGCGCTCGTAGAGTTCGACACCGACGTGTTCGACGTCGAGAACGCGTGCGCCGTCGAACCGCTCGGCGAACGTCTTCGCGGCCTCCTCGGCGCGCTCCTGATTGCCGTGGCCGGACTCGCCGCGGGCCAGCGGCGTTCGCTCGTCGTCGATCAGCGTCCAGTACCAGCGGTCGCGGTCGGTCTCGTAGGTGAACGCCGCGCCGTCGATCTCGATGACGTCCGCCTCCGGGCCGCGGTCTTTGAGGAAGCTCACCGACTCTTCGGCGTCGTCGCGGGCGGCGAACTCGCGGGCGCAGGCACCGACGACGCTCCCGTCGTCACGGGCGAGCGTCCACTGCCAGCTCCCGTCGCGATCCTCATAAAGCCGGAACGCCGAGGTGGTCAACTCGAGCAGCCCCGCGGAGCTGATCCGGGACTGGACGCGCTCGATGTCGGCCGTCGCGTCCGGCCGCGTCACCGCGCTCCCGTCGCTCTTGGCCAGCGCCTCGAGGTGGAGGACGTGCCAGGTCCAGTCACCCGCCTCGTCACGGAAAACGGCGAACTGGGCACCCTCGAGGGCGTCGCCGGTCATCACCGGCGGGTCCTCGGTCTGGCCGACCTCTTCGACGAACATCCCCCGCTGGCCGGTGACGACGGGGACGAGCGCCGTGACGCCCGCGATGATCCCGATTCCGACCGAGTAGACCGCGATCACCTCGACGCTGTAGTCGG
>LFCJ01002059.1_pt1 | contig 14375 bp, 15 predicted proteins | sample 643141 | NCBI WGS metagenome assembly LFCJ01 (sample SAMN03766243, study PRJNA286221) | soda lake metagenome | biome: soda lake; feature: Kulunda steppe; material: water; isolation source: sample B1-Br-g2 brine of Lake Bitter-1 | place: Russia: Kulunda steppe | collected 2010-07 | reverse complement strand
GGCGCACCAGCGTGCCGGTGACGTGATGCGCCTCGCGAAAGGGTAGCCCGGCGTCGCGCACCAGCCAGTCGGCGAGATCCGTGGCGGTGGAGAAGCCGCTCGCCGCGGCGGCCTCGAGCGCGTCGCGGTTGGCCGTCATGTCGCCGATCATCCCCGCCATCGCGGCGAGCGAAAGCTGCAGCGTGTCGGCGGCATCGAAGACCTGCTCCTTGTCCTCCTGCATGTCCTTTGAATACGCCAGTGGCAGCCCCTTCATCACCGTCAGCAGCGCCACCTGCGCGCCGATGATGCGCCCGACCTTGGCGCGCAGGAGCTCGGCGGCGTCCGGGTTCTTCTTTTGCGGCATGATCGAGGAGCCGGTGGCGAAGCGGTCCGACAGGGTGACGAAGCGAAACTGCGCCGAGGACCAGATCACCAACTCCTCGGCCAGCCGCGACAGATGCATGGCGCAGATCGACGCGGCGGCGAGGAACTCCAGCGCGAAATCGCGGTCGCTCACCGCATCGAGCGAGTTGGCGCAGGGCCGATCGAACCCGAGCGCGCGCGCGGTCATCTCCCGGTCGATCGGAAACGACGTGCCCGCAAGCGCCGCCGCGCCCAGCGGCGACTCGTTCATGCGCGCGCGCGCATCGCGCAGCCGCCCCGCATCGCGGCCGAACATCTCGACGTAGGCCATCATGTGATGGCCCCAGGTCACCGGCTGCGCGGTCTGCAGATGCGTGAAGCCCGGCATCACCCAGCCCGCCCCCGCCTCGGCCTGATCGAGCAGCGCACGCTGCAGCGCCTCCAGCCCGGCGATCGCCTCGTCGCACTGCTCGCGCACCCAGAGCCGGAAATCCGTCGCCACCTGGTCGTTGCGCGAACGCGCCGTGTGCAGCCGGCCGGCCGGATCGCCGATCAGCTCCGCGAGCCGCGCCTCGATATTCATGTGAATATCCTCGAGCGCGGGCGACCAGGTCACGCGCCCGGCATCGATGTCCGCGCGCACCCGGTCGAGCCCGTCGGCGATGGCGTCGGCGTCGGACTGCGCGATGATCCCGCAGGCGGCGAGCATTGCCGCATGCGCCTGCGAGCCGGTGATGTCCTGCCCGGCAAGGCGCTGATCGAACCCGATCGAGGCATTGATCGCCTCCATGATCGCGTCCGGCCCGGCGGCGAACCGCCCGCCCCACATCGCATTCGCGCCCTGATCGCTCATGATGCCACTCCAAGATCTCCACGAGCTATACGCGCGCGCTTGACGATGGTAAATCCCGCCGCTCTCCCGCAGGGTCGCGACTGCAATCAGGGGGTGATTCGCATTTTGTTCACTCGCTGTTAACGGTCATCGCGGCAGGATTGGCTGCGTCAGAGAGGGCAGGACAATGTCGCAGGTCAAGACGGACACCCCGATTCGCCCCGTCGACGGGCCGGATACCCCGCTCGCCGCGGCGATCTCCGAACAGGATCGCGATACGCTGCGTCTCGTGCGCCGCGCGCTCGAGACGCGCAACGCCGCGCTCGCCTTCCAGCCGGTGATGCAATCCGCGCGCCCCGATTGCGCGGCCTTCCACGAGGGCCTGATCCGCATCTTCGACGAGACCGGGCGCGTGATCCCGGCGCGCGATTTCATCGCCACGGTCGAGACGCACGAGATGGGGCGCATGCTCGACTGCCTCGCGCTCGAGATGGGGCTGCGCGCACTCGGTCAGGAGCCGGCGCTGCGCCTGTCGATCAACATGTCGGCGCGCTCGATCGGCTATCCGAGCTGGATGGACACGCTCCGGCGCGGCCTGCGCGCCGACGACACCATCGCCGAGCGCCTGATTCTCGAGATCACGGAAAGCTCCGCGATCCAGATGCCCGAGATCGTCACCGGCTTCATGCGCGACCTGCAACGCTGGGGCATCGCCTTCGCGCTCGACGATTTCGGCGCCGGCTACACGGCCTTTCGCTACCTGCGCGAGTTCCATTTCGACATCCTCAAGATCGACGGGCAGTTCGTGCGCGGCATCGTCGAGGATCCCGACAACCAGGTCCTAGTCGAGGCACTGCTGTCGATCGCGCGCCATTTCGACATGCTCTCCGTCGCCGAGTCGGTGGAGACCGCGGCCGAGGCCGACTACCTCACCCGCATCGGCGTGGACTGCCTGCAGGGCTATTACTTCGGCGCGCCGATGCTGCGCCCGGGCTGGATCCAGCCGGCCACGCGTGTCTCCGCCTGATCGGCGGAGCCGGCGGCCGCGGCGCGCGCATTATCCTTGACCCCCGCCCGCCGTCCTGCATCCTGCGGCCACAACAGCGCGCACCCCGCGCGCATGTCGTCAAGGGAAAGGGCACGCCATGACCAATGTCGTCATCGTCTCCGCCGCGCGTACGCCGGTGGGCAGTTTCAACGGCAGCTTCGCCAACACGCCTGCGCACGACCTCGGCGCGGCGATGCTCGACGCCGTCGTCGCGCGGGCCGGCGTGGACAAGGCGGAAATCTCGGAGACCATCCTCGGCCAGGTCCTGACGGCGGGTCAGGGCATGAACCCGGCACGCCAGGCGCATGTGAATGCCGGGCTGCCCGTCGAATCCGCGGCATGGAGCATCAACCAGGTCTGCGGCTCGGGGCTGCGCTCCGTGGCGCTCGGCGCCCAGCACATCCAGCTCGGCGATGCGGCCATCGTCACGGCCGGCGGGCAGGAAAACATGTCGATGAGCAACCATGCCGCGCATCTGCGCGCCGGCCACAAGATGGGCGACGTGAAGTTCATCGACACGATGATCCGCGACGGGCTGTGGGACGCGTTCAACGGCTACCACATGGGCCAGACCGCCGAGAACGTCGCCGAAAAGTGGCAGATCAGCCGCGCGGTGCAGGACGAGTTCGCCCTCGCCTCGCAGAACAAGGCCGAGGCGGCGCAGAAGGCAGGCAAGTTCCGCGACGAGATCGCCCCCTTCATCGTAAAGACCCGCAAGGGCGACATCACCGTCGAGGACGACGAATACATCCGCCACGGCGCCACCATCGACAACATGACCAAGCTCAAGCCCGCTTTCACGAAGGACGGCACCGTGACCGCGGGCAACGCGAGCGGCATCAATGACGGTGCGGCCGGCGTGCTGATGATGACCGCCGAGGAGGCGGAAAAGCGCGGACTCGAGCCGCTCGCGCGCATCGCCTCCTACGCGACCGCCGGGCTCGACCCGTCGATCATGGGCGTGGGGCCGATCGGCGCTTCGCGCAAGGCGCTGGAAAAGGCGGGCTGGAAGGCCGCCGATCTCGATCGCGTGGAAGCGAACGAGGCCTTTGCTGCCCAGGCCTGCGCGGTCAACAAGGACATGGGCTGGGATCCGGAGAAGGTGAACGTGAATGGCGGCGCCATCGCCATCGGGCACCCGATCGGTGCGAGCGGCGCGCGCATCCTCAACACGCTGCTGTTCGAGATGAAGCGCTCGGGCGCGAAGAAAGGGCTCGCGACGCTGTGCATCGGCGGCGGCATGGGCGTGGCGATGTGCCTCGAGCGTTGAGGCTGCAAGGTGGCGCAAGGTTGTTGCGCCACCCGATGCAGACATGCAACGAATTTACCGGAACGATTCATGAGGGGGAGAAGAACACATGGCACGAACAGCACTCGTGACCGGCGGCACGCGCGGCATCGGCGCGGCGATCGCGACGGCGCTCAAGGCGGCCGGCTACCAGGTCGCGGCGAACTATGCCGGCAATGACGACGCCGCAAAGAAGTTCACCGACGAGACCGGCATCAAGACCTACAAATGGTCGGTGGCCGACTATGACGCCTGCGTGCAGGGGCTCAAGACGGTGGAGGGTGAGCTCGGCCCCGTGGACGTGCTGGTCAACAATGCCGGCATCACCCGCGACGCGCCGTTCCACAAGATGAAGCCGGAGCAGTGGCGCGAGGTGATCGACACCAACCTGACCGGCGTGTTCAACATGACGCACCCGGCCTGGCCCGGCATGCGCGAGCGCGGCTTCGGGCGGATCATCACGATCAGCTCGATCAACGGCCAGAAGGGCCAGTTCGGCCAGGCCAACTACGCCGCTGCCAAGGCCGGCGATCTCGGGCTGACCAAGACGCTCGCGCAGGAGGGTGCCGGCAAGGGGATTACCGCCAACGCTATCTGCCCGGGCTACATCGCCACCGACATGGTCATGGCTGTCCCCGAAAAGGTGCGCGAAGCGATCATCGGGCAGATCCCGGTCGGCCGGCTCGGCGAGCCCGAGGAGATCGCGCGCTGCGTGGTGTTCCTTGCCTCCGACGACGCCGGCTTCATTACCGGCTCGACGATTTCCGCGAATGGCGGCCAGTTCGTCGTTTGACACGCTTGCCCCGGTCCGCGCGGCGGGCCGGGGCTTCAGCCTTGTGAAAGCCTCTCGATCTCTTCCTTGAGGCGCAGCTTGCGCTTCTTGAGTTCGGCGATCTCCGAGTCGCGTGTGGCCGGGCTGCGCTGGGCCTCCTCCACCTGCTCCGAAAGTGTCTGGTGCTTGCGGCGCAGTTCCTGGAGATGCGAATTCAGCGACATCGGTTACCTCCCGTCATCAGATCGGGGAAAGTGGAGCACAAAAGCGGCAGCCTGTCACGCGCCGTGGATGTGTCACGCGACAGCATCGCGCGATTTTGCGCATCACGACGGCGCGCTCAATCGGGCATGCCGATCGGCGCGCCGTCGCGCAGGATCGCGCGCGCGGCGCATGTGTACGCATCACTGTCGGCGTCATGCCCGGCACCCGCATGAAGCACGAGCGGCGCGAGCAGCCGGAACGGGCCGCGCGCGCCCTTGCGCGCCCGCAGCAGGACACGCCCGGCCGGCCGGCCCTGCCGCGCCGCGACGGGGCGAACCGCGATGGCGCCCCCGCGCGCGCCGATGGCGGCGAGCAGGTCCGGAAGCCGGTCGGCGCGCACGATCACCGTCAGCCAGCCGCGATCCTTCAGCCGGCGCAGCGCGACATCGATCCACTGCCCCAGCGGCGTGACTTCGCGGCGCGCGCGCTCGCGATTTCCGGCGCGCGCCGCGGTGCCCGAGCCGGGTGGCTCGTAGGGCGGATTTGCGATGACATGGTCGAAACGCCTTGCGCGCAGCGGCGCCGGCAGCGTCGCGAGATCGGCCGTCACGACGTCGAGCGCGACCGCGTTGCGCGCGGCGTTTCGTCGCGCGAGATCGGCCTCCAGCGCCTGCAGCTCGACCCCGACAAGTCGCAACTCCGGCACGCGCGCGCTCAGGCAGAGGCTCGCCACGCCGACCCCGCAGCCGAGCTCCAGCACCGCCTGCCCCGGCCGCGCCGGCACCGCCGCCGCCAGCAGAACCGAGTCGGTGGCCGCGCGAAATCCCGCGCGCGGCTGCAGGATGCGCAGCCGCCCGTCGAGGAAGCGATCGTCGCTTGCCTCCGGTTCAGTCGTCACCGATGGGCACGTCGTTGTCGACGAGGATCGCGCGGGCGCGGAAGTGATCGCGCTGGCGCACCATCAGCCGCCGTGGCAGGATACCGATGGAGCCTTCGAGAACGCTCATGTGGACGTCCACGTCGAAGACCTCTATATCCTCACCTTCAAGAAGCGCCGTCGCGAAGGCGATGACAGTGGGGTCCGTGGTTCGAAGGAGTTCTCTCATGCCCCCAGTCGTAGCGGCTACCCGATGACGGTGTCGAGCCAATTGACAGGACCGTGATGAGCCTCGACGTCCCCGAAACCAATCCGCAGGACCGCCTGGGTGCCTATCTCGCCGAGGAGATCGCCGCGGTCGATGTGCTGATCCGCGCGCGCATGGCCTCCGAGCACGCGCCGCGCATCCCCGAGGTCACCGCGCATCTCGTCGATGCCGGGGGCAAGCGGCTACGCCCGTTGCTCACGCTGGCGAGCGCGCGGATCTGCGGCTACACCGGGACGCATCACGTCGATCTCGCCGCGACGGTCGAATTCATCCACACGGCCACGCTCCTGCACGACGATGTCGTCGACGAGAGCGAGCGTCGGCGCGGGCGGCCCAGCGCGAATCTGCTCTGGGACAACAAGTCCTCGGTGCTTGTCGGCGATTATCTCTTCGCGCGCGCCTTTCAGTTGATGGTCGGCGCCGGGTCGCTGCGGGTGCTCGACATCCTCTCCGATGCCGCGGCCACCATCGCCGAGGGCGAGGTGCTTCAGCTGTCGACGGCGCGCAATCTGGGCACCGACGAAGAAACCTATTTCCGAATCGTGCGCGGCAAGACGGCGGCGCTGTTTGCGGCGGCCTGCGAGGTGGGCGGCGTTCTGGCCGAGGCCTCCGACGAGGAGGTGCGTGCGCTGCACCGGTATGGTGATGCGCTCGGGGTGAGTTTCCAGATCGTGGACGACCTGCTCGATTATGGCGGCGCGAGCGGCAAGATCGGCAAGAATGTCGGTGACGATTTCCGCGAGCGCAAGCTGACGCTGCCGGTCATCAAGGCGCTGTCCGCCGCCGATGACGGCGAGCGCGCCTTCTGGCAGCGCACCATCGAGCGCGGCGAACAGCGCGACGGCGATCTGGACACCGCGCTTGCCATCCTGGGCCGGCACGGCGCCCTCGAAACGGTGCGCGCCGACGCGCTGGACTGGGCCAACACGGCGCGGACGGCCATCGCCGTGCTTCCGCGCGGACCGCTGCAGGAGATGCTGCACGACCTCGCCGTGCAGGTCGTGAGCCGGGTGCGCTGAGGCTCACCGGCCGCGCGGACAGCCCTCGATCTCCACGGCGCTTGTGTCGCCAAGCACCGTGATGCGCAGATCGGACCGGTCCAGCGCGGAGGGCGCCCCACCCATTGTGCGCGCGGTTGACCGCGCGAAGAGCCGATCGCCCTCGCGCCGGGTCACGCTTTCCGACATCGCGACGCGCGAATCGCCATACTCGAACACCGCGATCTCCTCGCCGTCGAGCGCCGGCATCTCGATGGAGGCCGCGACCTCGAGCGCGTCCTCGCCGGGCGAGATCTCGCATGCATGGTCGGTCACCTCGCCGGCCTCGGCGTCGACCGGCTGGCGCGCGAGCGCCGCCTCGATCATCGGATCGGCGACGTCCATGTCGGGCATTTCGGCCTCGACTTCCAGCGTGAGCGGAATGCAGATCTCCCGGCACACCCCGATCGCGACGCTGAGCCGGGCGCTGATAGGGCCGTCGGCTTGCGGCGTGATCTCGAGCGGCAGCACCAGCGTTCCATCATAGCCGATGCTGCGATACCCCTGCTGATCGAAGATGCGCGGTCGCGGCCAGTGCACCTGCGCGGCCGCAAGATTGCGCGAGCCGGACCAGTCGAACCGCGGCGCGATGCCGGCGATGCCGGGCTTGCGCCAGTAGGTCATCCAGTCCGGCGCCAGCTCGATATGAAGCGCGGCCATCTGGGTGCCCGACCCGGTGCGCCAGCCCGGGCGCAGCTCGGCGGTGACGACATCCTCGGCGCGGATGCCCTGGCCCGCGGCGGGCTCGGGGGCGAGGAGGGGCGCGCAGAGCGCGAGCGCGGCGCAGGTCAGGAGCGGGGTGCGGATCATGGCGCGACAATATCGGCAGCGGTCCGGGTGGGAAATCACAATCCGGACAGCGGCGGGCCGCGGTGCCGGCACTTGCGCTCGGCGCCACAAAGGCCACATCATCGGCAGGGCCAGAGGGAGTCGGGGCGATGGATCTGAGCGGCAAGCTCCTGATCGCGATGCCGGGGATGGGCGATCCGCGCTTCGAGCGCGCGCTGATCTTCGTGTGCGCGCATTCGGCAGAGGGCGCGATGGGGTTGATGGTCAACAAGCCGCTGCCCGATCTGAGCTTTGACGACCTGCTCGAACAGCTCTCGATCGAACCCGCCGCGGATGCGCGGCGCGACATCCGCGTGCATCTCGGCGGACCCGTCGAGCATGGCCGCGGCTTCGTGCTGCATTCGGGCGATTACAGCGCGCCGGAGTCGACGCTGCGCGTGGATGAGCGCTTCGGCATGACCGCGACGCTCGATATCCTCGAGGACATCGCGCGCGGCGACGGCCCGACGCAGTCGCTGCTCGCACTCGGCTATGCCGGATGGGGGCCGGATCAACTCGAGGGCGAGTTCCAGGCCAATGGCTGGCTGAGCTGCGAGGCGAGCCCGGAGATCGTCTTCGGCGCGGATGACGACGGCAAATGGGAGCGCGCGCTCGAATCGCTCGGGGTCAGCCCGCTAGGCCTGTCGGCGAGCGCCGGGCGCGCCTAGAGCCTGTTGCGCAAAAGTGGGGACCGGTTTTGCGCTCTTTGAGCATGCGACTTCAAAAAGGTTAGAGCGTCGCCTTCAGTCGCGTTCAAGCTCCGCCCGCCAGTCTTTCGAGTAGCTCCGCGGAGAGGCGCGGCCGGGGTCCAATTTCGCGCAACACGGGTCATGGGCGCGGCGCGGCAGCGCGCGCGAGGCGGTCATTGATCGCGTGTCCGAGGCCGCGCTCGGGCACCGGCGCGGCGGCGATCCGGCCCTGCGGCCCCGCCCGCGCATCCGCCGCGCGCAGCATCGCGAAGAGATTGGCCGCCGCCTCGACCATGTCGCCCGCGGGCGAAAGATTGAACGCCGCGCCGGCGCAGCCCGGCCCGAATCCGATCCAGACCTCGCCGGACTCGGGCGCGCGCGCATCGAGGCGCAGCCGCGCGCCGGGGGCGTAATGCGAGGCGAGCTGTCCGGGCGCGGCGGGCACCTGCCCCGGCGCCTCGGTGGGCAGCGGGGCGCCGAGGCACTCCGCGATCGCCTCCGCCGGCAGCCCGCCCGGGCGCAGCAGCCGCGCCCGCCCGCCATCCGTGGCCACGATCGTCGACTCGACGCCGACCGCGCAGGCCCCGCCATCAATCACCGCCGCGATGCGCCCGTCGAGCCCGTCGCGGACATGCGCCGCGGTCGTCGGGCTGACCCGGCCCGAGGGATTCGCCGACGGCGCGGCGAGCGGGCCGCCGAACGCCGCGAGCAGATCACGCGCCACCGGATGCGCCGGCACGCGCAGCGCCACTGTCGCGAGCCCCGCCGTCACCAGCTGCGAAATCCGCGCCCCCGCCTGCAGTGCGACCACCAGCGTGAGCGGGCCGGGCCAGAACGCCGCGGCGAGCCGCGCGGCGGCTTCGTCCATCGCGCCAATATCGGCGGCGGAGGAGGCGTCGGGCAGATGCGCGATGAGCGGGTTGAAACGCGGGCGCTCCTTGGCCGCGAAAATCCGCGCGACGGCCGCGTCGTCGCCCGCATCGGCGCCGAGCCCGTAGACCGTCTCGGTCGGAAAGGCCACGAGGTCACCCGCGCGCAGGAGGGCCGCAGCGCGCGCGATGCCCTCCGGGTCGGGCGGCAGGGTGACGGTCTGGGTCATACGGACGCGGCGTTGCGGTTGCTGGCGCTGATCGGCGGGTTACGCTAGGGGGGAGATGCCACAGCCGCGCCGCCGGCGCCAGTGCGCAGGAGGAGCCCATGCCCTATCGCGCCCCGCTTCGCGATTTCCGTTTCCTGCTCGACCATGTCGTCGATTTCGCCAGCGTCACGGCGACAGAGCGTTTTGCAGAAGCCACGCCCGACGTCACCGACGCGATCCTGACGGAGGCCGGGCGGCTGTGCGAGGAGGTGCTCGCGCCGCTGCAGCGTGCCGGGGACACCGATCCCGCCCGGCTCGAGAACGGCGCGGTGCGCACGACGCCGGGCTTCGCCGGGGGCTACCGCGCCATCGCCGAGGGCGGCTGGATCGGGATTTCGGCGGACCCGGCGCATGGCGGGATGGGGTTGCCGCAGACGCTGACCACGGCGGTCAACGACATGATGTCGGCAGCATGCCTGTCGCTGCAGCTCTCGCCGCTGCTCACCCAGGGCCAGATCGAGGCGCTCGCGCATCACGCCGACGATCACGTCAAGGCGCTCTACCTGCCGAAGCTGATAGCGGGCGACTGGTCCGGCACGATGAACCTGTCCGAGCCGCAGGCGGGCAGCGATGTCGGCGCCGTCGCGACGAGAGCCGCTCCCAACGGCGACGGCACTTATGCGATCACCGGCCAGAAGGTCTGGATCTCCTGGGGCGACGCGGATTTCGTCGCCAATGTGTGCCATCTGGTGCTCGCCCGGCTGCCCGATGCGCCGGCGGGCACCCGGGGGATCAGCCTGTTTCTGGTGCCCAAATACCTGCCGGACGAAGATGGCGCGCCAGGGGCGGCCAACGCGCTCGGCGTCGTGTCGATCGAGGAGAAGCTCGGCCTGCATGGCTCGCCGACCTGCGTGATGAGCTATGACGGCGCGACGGGCTGGATGATCGGCGAGCCGCAAAAGGGGCTCGCGGCGATGTTCACGATGATGAACAACGCGCGCCTCGGCGTCGGCGTGCAGGGCATCGGCGCGGCCGAGGGGGCGTATCAGCACGCGCTTGCCTTTGCGCGCGAGCGGGTGCAGGGGCGCACGCCCGTCACCGGGCCCGGCACCATCGTCGATCACGCCGATGTGCGCCGCATGCTCGCCGGGATGCGCGCCGAGATCTTCGCCGTTCGCGCGATCGCGCTGTCCAATGCGGTGGCGACCGACATGGCGCAGGCGACGGGCGCGCCCGGCTGGGCGGCGCGCGCAGCCCTGCTCACGCCGATCTCGAAGGCGCATGGCACGGATATCGGCATCGAGGTCGCCTCGGGCGGCATCCAGATCTTCGGCGGCATGGGCTATGTCGAGGAAACGGGCGCGGCGCAGTATCTGCGCGATGTGCGGGTCACGGCGATCTACGAGGGCACCAACGGCATCCAGGCGATGGACCTCGTCGGGCGCAAGATGGCCGATGGCGGCGAGGCGGCGTTCCGGCTCATCGACGAGATCGAGGCCGATGCCGAGGCGGCGCGCCCCGACCTGCCTGAGCTTGCCGGCGCCGTCTGGTCGGCCGCGGAGACCCTGCGCGAGACGACGGAGTGGATGGCAGCACAGGAACCGGTGGAGCGCTTCGCCGGCGCCGTGCCCTATCTGCGCGGCTTCGCGCGGGTGCTCGGCGCGCAGGCGCATCTGCGCGCCGCCCGCGCCGAGGGGGGCGGGCCGCGCACCGCACTCGCGCAGGTCTTCATCCGCCGCATCCTGCCCGAACACGCCGCCCTTTTCGCCGCCGCGCGGGCCGGGTCGAGCGACCTCTACGCGCTGTCGCAGGAGGATCTCGCCCCATGACGGACGCAGCACCCGAGGGCATCCGCCATCCCTGGCCTGCGCCGCCCGCCGCCGGGGCGGCGACGCGGATCGCCGAGGGGGTCTTCTGGCTGCGGCTGCCGCTGCCCACGGCGCTCGATCACGTCAATGTTTATGCGCTCGACGAAGGCGACGGCTGGACGCTGATCGACACCGGCATGGCGAGCCGGCGCGGCCGCGCGATCTGGGCGCAGCTCCTCGACGGGCCGCTCAACGGTAAGCCCGTCACCCGCGTCGTCGTCACGCATCACCACCCCGACCATATCGGCCTCGCGGGGTGGTTCCAGAGCGCGCATGGCGCCGAGCTGTGGACCACCCGCACCGCCTGGCTCTTCGCGCGGATGCTCACCCTCGATGAGCAGGACCGCCCGCGCCCCGAGACCCTCGCCTTCTGGCGCGCGGCGGGGATGGAGGAGGCGGAATACGCGCGCCGCGCCGAGGGGCGGCCGTTCAACTTCGCCGATGTGGTCGCGCCGCTGCCGCTCGGCTTTCGCCGGATCGCGCAGGGCGATGTGATGCGCATGGGCGGGCGCGACTGGGACGTGCATGTCGGCGCCGGCCACGCGCCCGAGCATGCGACCTTCTGGAGCCGTGACGACGAGCTCGTCATCGGCGGCGATCAGCTCCTGCCCGGGATCTCGCCCAATCTCGGCGTTTACGCCACCGAGCCCGAGGCCGACCCGGTCGCGGAGTGGCTCGAGGCCTGCGGCCGGCTGGAACCGCTGGCGCGGCCGGAGCATCTCGTGCTGCCGGGGCACAAGCTGCCCTTCACGGGGCTGCCGCTGCGGCTGCGCCAGAAGATCGACAACCACCACCACGCGCTGGAGCGGCTGCTCGAGCATCTCGACCGTCCGCGCAGCGCGGCGGAATGCTTCGAGCCGCTGTTCAAGCGCCGGATCGATGCGAGCACCTACGGCCTCGCGCTCGTCGAATCGGTGGCGCATCTCAATCACCTGCACCGCACCGGGCGGGTGGCGCGCGCGCACCGCGATGACGGCGCCTGGGTGTGGCAACGCACCGCAGCAGGGTCGTGACAGCCCGGCGCGGATGCGCTAAGCGATCACGAAAGGCGATCAGGCACCAAGGAGCGTCACATGGCCAAGAAGAAAGAGCAGGATCAGGAGAGCGAGCACGTGCCCGGACAGATGGATATCAGCGATCATGAGCGCACTTTCGAGGGCTTCATCCGCTTCACGGTCTGGGGTGCGGCGATCAGCATCGGGATCCTGATCTTCCTCGCGCTGGTGAATTCCTGAACGTTCAGCCGGTCAGGTACTGCACGAGGTAGAGCGTGCCGGCGCCGCCGCAGATCGAGACGAGCACGTTCTTCGTGCCCACGCCGAGTGCGACCGTGACAGCGGCGGCCGCAAGCCGCGGCGCGTCCGGATCGCCGCCCGTCGCCTCGGGCCACAGCACCAGCGGCGCCACGAGCCCCGGCAGCACCGCCACCGGCGTGTAGCGCAGGTGCCGCAGCACCCATTCGGGCAGCGCGCGATCGCCGATCATCCCCAGAAACGAGAACCGGATCAGGAACGTCCCGATCCCGAGCAGCACGATGATCGCCCAGGTTTCCGCGCCCGTATAGCTCATGACGCGCGCGCCCGCCGCCGCGTCTGCCACAGCTCGACCTGCGCGCCGACGATCAGCGCGGCGAGCGCGGCGGTCATCAGCCCCATGTTGTAGGGCAGGAAGGCGAGCCCGAGCGCGAGCAGGATCGAGGTCAGCGCCGCGGCGACATGCGCGGCGGTGCGCAGCATCGGCGCGATCATCGCGAGGAAGGTGATCGGCAGCGCGAAGTCGAGCGCGAATTCGGGCGGGATGCGCGCGCCCACCTCGGCGCCGACCCATGTCGCCGCATACCAGGGCAGGCAGACCGGCGACGCCGTGCCCGCAAAATACGCAACCCGTGCTGGCAGGGACAGCGCCGGCTCGCGCTCATAGCGCAGGGTGCTCAGCGCGTAGGTCTGATCGACGATGAAATACGCCATCACCGCGCGCTTCCAGAGCGGCGCATGGCCCAGATGCGGCGTCAGCGCGGCGGAATACATCGCCATGCGCAGATTCACCGCGAGCGCCGTCGCCAGCACCACCAGCACCGGCGCGTTCTCCATCATCATCTGCAGGGCCGCGAACTGCGCCGCGCCCGCGATGACGAGAAACGAGAAGCTCATCACCTCCGCCAGCGGCAGCCCCGCCTCGCTCGCCGAGACGCCGAACAGCATCGCGAAGGGCGTCACGACGAGGATGAAGGGCGCGCCGTCGCGCAGACCCTGCCAATAGGCGCTTTTGGTCGGGGTGCTCATGCGGTCGTGATGCCTCCTGACGGCGGCCCGGGGCGCGGCGCGTTCATCTGCAGTCTCACGCCGCGCTCCAGCCTTCTGAAGTCGCATGTTCGAGGAGCGCAAGACCGGGTCGCGCTCTTGCACGACCGCTCTAAGGGCGCCCGGCGGGGAATGCAAACCCCGGCGCGGTCAGTCGAACATCCCGGTGACCTGACCGAGCAGCACGAAGGCGCGCGCGCTGCGGGTCTCGCCGATGCGGGCGAGGTCGTCATCGCCGGCATGGCGCGCGACCCCGGCGAGGCCGCGCTCGAACTGGCGCAGGAAGTGATGCGCCACATCGCGAAACACCGCGTCCGAGCGCATCCGCTCGCGCACCCGCGCGAGGGTGTCGCGGTCGCTGATCCCGCCGAGCCCGCTCACCGCGCCGCCGCGCGCGCCCTCGGCAAAGCTGCGCCAGAGCTGCGGGCGGGCATAGTCCCGGGCGAGGTCCTCCATGTAGATGCCGTCCTCGCTCAGCAGGGTGAGCACGTCCTGCCCCGCGCGCACGAGCGGCGCGGCCTGCGGATCGCGCAGCGCAAGGCGCAGGGCGCGGAACCCCTCCGTATCGTCGGCGGTCTCGGGAAAATCGAGCGCGCGGATATAGTCTTCCGTCGCGAGCGACGGGGCCGGGGCGGGGTCCGCCGGCGCCGGGGCGGTGCGCGGCGGCGCGGCGGCCGGCTCGGGATCATCGGAGCGCGGCGGGGTGGGCGATTCGCCCGCGCCGGGCGCGTCCGGCGCGGCGTCGGCGGATGCGGTGGCATCAGCTTGCGGCGATTCGGGCCAGGGCGCATCGCGTTCGGGGGCCGGTTCCCGGGCGGCCGGGTCCTGCGCGGGCGGCTTGCCGGGCGCCGATGCCGGTTTCGGCTGCGCGGCGGGGGCCTTCGGCTCGACGCGCGCCTTGCGGCGGTTCGCGGCAGCGGGCCGGGCCGGGAACGGCGCCG
>LFCJ01002058.1_pt1 | contig 14385 bp, 18 predicted proteins | sample 643141 | NCBI WGS metagenome assembly LFCJ01 (sample SAMN03766243, study PRJNA286221) | soda lake metagenome | biome: soda lake; feature: Kulunda steppe; material: water; isolation source: sample B1-Br-g2 brine of Lake Bitter-1 | place: Russia: Kulunda steppe | collected 2010-07 | reverse complement strand
CTTTTACATATAAAGAATTAGAATTATATGAAGATTTGAGGCAAAAAAGAGGTGAATGTGAATATGAAAATCCAAAACCTTATGTTAATATAAGTATTCCAAGAATGATTGAAACAATCAGAAATATTGTTAGTAAATTAGAACAATATGCTGTTAAAAATTTATATAACTAATTATAAATATTTATTTGTTATTATATTGTATTTTAAAGAAAAATAATATTAATAGTATATAAACAATAAATATATAACATATTATGTATAATAACTTACTATGGTAGATAAATTTGCCATTTTTTGTGATTCACAACGTGCTGCTGAAATGCTTTTGAAACGAGTGAGAAATACAATTAAATGTGAGAACCTTAATTCTAGACCGGCTGAAGATAATAAAAATCACGTAATTATCTTTACTATTACGGAGATAACTACTTCCCGTCAAGATATAAGTCGCACAATAGCTAAAAATCTTAATTTATACGCGAATGATTCTGTTATTGAATATGGATTTTTAAGATTCAATGTTGATAAATTAACACTTGATATTTTTGAATCAAAAAATAAAAGAAGTCTTTATTAAGAAATATTTAAAAATTTTTATGTATTATTATGCACCGATAGTAATTAGTATTACGCCAAAAATAATAATGGAACCACCGATTAATCTTAATTTCATATGTTTTTCATTCATATATAATCCACCATATGAAATGGCCATTAATACACTTACGCGTTTTACAGCTTGAACATATACTACATCAATATAATTATATGCGATAAATTGAAATATAACTAACATGGTATTACAAAATCCTACAATAAATAATACTTTCCAATTTGTAATTATGTTTGATATGGTACAATTTGAAAATTTGTATACAAATATATAAATTCCAATTGATGATGTTACATTCATTAATAATAACCATGTTATTTCATTAGTATAATTTAATCCTAATTTATCAAATGCAGGCATAAAACCAACAATACATACGCCAAGTAGAATATATTGTGTACCTTTGTCACTAAATAATGATTTAAATGGTTGTAATATATGTTCTTTATTTTCTTTTATATTTAAAATATATGTTCCAATAGTAACGATAAAAACGCCCAAACCTGCAATTATGGTTGGTATTTGATTTAAAAATATTATTGCGGGCGGTATTGATGCTAAAGGAACAAATGATAATAGTGGTGAAGCAATTGAAACATCTGTTAATTTAAATCCTTTAGATATAAATATAGTTCCACATATCATTACAATTGTATTTAGAAATAATACTAACCAGAAAGAAAATGTATTTGTTATATTGAATTCTGTAACTGTAAATAATAGTATTATTGAAATAAATATTCCAACAAATCTCGTAAAAAAAGAGGTTATGTATTCATCTGTTATCATTGCAGCAGTTTTTGTTGTTATACTTTTACCTGCTTTGAAAAAAGATGATATAAATGAATACAATATACCTATTTCAATCATTGTTACAATATATTATTTAGTATTATAATAATTTATTCACTATTTATAGCTTTTAATTATCATTTATCTTACCATAGGATATTTATATACCGAAGTATAAACTGTTTAATGAATGAGTACATTTGAAGATACACCTAACGTAGCACAAGAACTTGCAGATAATCAGCGTGAAATATCTATCGCTGAATTCTTTGAACAAAATAAACAAATGCTTGGATTCGGTAGTAAAACAAGAGCATTAGTTACAGCCGTAAAAGAAGGAGTAGATAACAGTCTTGATGCCTCTGAAGAAGCAAATATTTTACCTGATATTTGTATTAACATAACAGAACATGAACAGTATTATACACTTGTTATAGAAGATAATGGGCCAGGATTACCAAAAAGTAACATACCAAATGTTTTTGGAAAACTTTTGTATGGAAGTAGATTTCATAGTCGTTCTCAAACGCGTGGTCAACAAGGAATCGGTATTTCTGCAGCCGTATTATATTCTCAATTAACAAGTGGTAATCCTGCTCGCGTAACTTCAAAAACACAAGAAAATGATAAAGCACATTACGTGGAAATTGGAATAGATACGGATACAAATGAACCAGAGATTCATTCTGAAAAAGAGATAGATTGGTCAGATAAAGAACACGGTATAAAAATTGAACTTGATATGGAAGGTAACATGCGGGCAAGACAAAGACTTCATCAATATATACATGAAACAGCCGTTGTTAACCCTCATGCAACTATTGAATTGCATGAGCCAAAACATGACCTTGTATATGATGAAAGACCTGTTGATAGATTACCTGACCCTGTTGAAGAAATTAAACCACACCCTCATGGCGTTGAATTGGGTACATTACAGTATATGTTATCAGATACGCAATATGAAGAATTAAATGAATTTTTCCAAGAAGAATTTACGCGTGTGGGAAAGAAAACAGCAGAAGATATTCTTAATAATTTCCGTGATATGGAATATGGACGTTCTATAAAATGGCCTGTAGTTACAAAGAGAACGACGAAAGAAGATTATAGGGATGCCTTCTTTAGTGCTGTTAAAAGAAAAGGACAAGAAGCTACAGATACATTTTTTGAATATGTTTTTGAAGAAATAACAAAAGAGGAACTTACAACATATGATAGCTTGCAAAAAGCTGTTGAAAATGGGGCAGATAAAGCTGGTGAAGATACAATAATGAAATTCGGTAAAACTGTTAGACAAAATGCTGTTGAATCATTATGGGATTTAATGGAAAAAAATGTTTTATCTCATACAATTAAAACTGTAGACGAAGTAACTATAGATAGAAAAAGTCAAATGTTAATAGCTCATGTTGGACGTGAACTTGCAAATGAATTTAAATCAAATAATCCAAAACAAGTAACAAATTATGATTTAAACAAGTATATTGATAGAGCGTCTGAAAAAGCATCCAACATAATGAATAATTCAACAACATTCGGTGATACAGCTCGTGAAAAAGTTCATAGTATATTTTGGGATAACGCAGAAACCGTTTCAGAAGATGTTCCTTCTGTAAAAGAAGTTGAAGAAAACAGAGATTTAGCTAGTAATTTATTATCTGGTATGCAAAAAGCAGATGCAATGGCACCACCAACAAAATGTTTATCTCCTATTAAAGAAGATGATATTTTAACAGGGTTAAAAACAAGATACGATGCTGAATTTTATACTTCAACTACAAGAAGTGCAGGCGTTGCAAAAGGTGAACCATTTATAATTGAAACGGGTATTGCGTATGGAGGTAATATCGAAACAGAAAAGAATAAAATACAATTAAGTAGATTTGCAAATAGAGTTCCATTAGTATACCAAGAAGGTGCTTGTGCAATTACGCAAGTTGTAAAAAATATAAGATGGAATTCATACTATACTTCAAGAGATAAAATTTCTCAAAATAAAGGTAGTTTACCACAAGGTCCTATGGTTTTACTTGTTCATGTAGCAAGTACAAATGTTCCATTTACAAGCGAATCAAAAGATGCCGTGGCAAGTGTTCCTGAAATTGAAGAAGAAGTTGAACGGGCTGTAAGAGATGTTGCCCGTGATTTGAAAAAATACATGAGCGCACAAAGAAGCAAACAAAAAAGAAAACAAAAACAAGATGTTATGGGAGGAATTCTTCAGGCAATATCTGACCAACTTGAAGATATAACTGGTGAAGAAATTAGAGGTAAAGAAAAATCTCAAGCAAGAATACTTAATAATGTTTATGTAGAATATACAGACTCCGTTGTTACAGTAACAAATATGAGAGGTAAAAAAGAAGATGTTATTATAACGGGGACTTTAGATGATATTCCAAATAATGTTCCAAATAATATAGAATTAACAGATAATGAGTTTGAATGCGTTGTTCCTCTTTCAAAAGAAGAAACAAAATCGATAGAATTTGGAGAAACAATATCAGAGTTAAATGTAGAAAATCCTGAAGAACCAAAAGTTACAATAAACAGGGGTTAAACTTTTATTTTAAAAATACAAGTATATTAATAATGCGTGAAAAAATTCAATTAGTAATTGTCCATCTTCTTATTATACTAGGATTGTTTCTTGTTTTTACAGGCTTAGCAATTCCAGAAGTTCCTATAGATATTAAACAAACATCATTTACAGAATCTGAACCAATTAATACAGAAGATATAAAAGAATATACAGAACAATTTAATGAATATGAACCCGTTTTACCGGGAGAACAAGATGATTTAATTGATACTTATAATATAAGTGAATTCTCTAATGAAACGCAAAGTGATTTACAAAAATTAATTGATAATGAATCTGACTCAATTAAAAGTACAGAACTATACGAAGGACAATTTATGGTTCACTTTGAAAATGGAAATACGTTCTTATTTGAAGGTGAACAGAACAATATAGACCCCGTTACGATTTCATTATGGGGTTATTTATTGATTATCCTAGCAGCAATAATATTTATTCGTATTCCACGAAATGATAAAGAAAATACTAATGAAGTTTCTTCATTATTAGATGATGTAAAAGTAGCTGATGAAGATTCAGAGTGGGATTATGTTATTGTTGATGATGAAGAAGAGAAAGTATCATAATTTTAATAGTAAAATATAAATGAGTACAATACAAAGAATATGTACGAATGAGTAATAATGATAATTCAAGCCCTGCTTTAGGTTCAATTTATGAACAAGCAAAAGAGTTACAAAATCAAATTGAACATGGGCAGGTTCCAAAATTAGAAATGCCTACACGAACGAAGAAAAATATTGAATATGATGAAGAATCTGGTGTATGGGTTTTTGGTGACAGAGTATCAACACGTTCTGCAAATAAAGTTAGAGAAGCAAGACAAATTTTGAAGTCTGTATATGTTTTAAATTTTTTATCTAATCAACTTGAAGAAGAACGTTCTTCGACATTACGTGAATTGTACTACTTAAGCGAATCATGGGATGTAGAAGATGCACAATTCTCAGACCAAGACGAATCAAATAAAATTATTGAAGAATTAGAAACAATTACAAAAGAAAGACGAGAACAATTTAACATGAGACCAGAAGAATCTGGTGCAACAATAATGGGTCCACTTGAACTCCGTGAAAAAACGAGACGTGGTGACAGAGTAATTCATTGTCAAGAGAATGTTGGGGAACAAGGATATCAAATTCCGAATAATCCAGATACTATTGAATTCCTAAACTCAGATGCTAAATTTGTACTCGCAGTTGAAACTGGCGGTATGCGAGATAGGTTGATTGAAAATGGTTTTGATGATGAATATGGTGCTCTTGTTGTTCATCTTAAAGGACAACCAGCTAGAGCAACAAGACGAATCATTAAACGATTAAATGACGAATTAGAATTGCCTGTAGCGGTATTTACGGATGCTGACCCATGGAGTTATCGTATATATGGTTCTGTAGCATATGGTTCAATTAAAAGTGCTCACTTATCTAAATATTTAGCTACACCAGATGCAAGATATCTCGGAATAAGACCACAAGATATTAGAGATTATGATTTACCCACGGACCCATTAAAAGATTCAGATATTAAAGCATTAGAAAGCGAATTAGATGACCCTAGATTTGATACAGAATTCTGGAGAAATGAAATTGAACTTCAACTTGAATTAGGTGTAAAAGCAGAGCAGCAGGCCCTTGCTTCAAGAGGTCTAGATTTCGTTACAGATACATACTTGCCTGAAAGATTAGATGAAATGGGAATAATTAAGTAGAATTATTTTTCTTTACGATAATTGCCTTCTTCAATATCTTGTTTATCACGACGTGATGCTTTATAACCTGTATAATCACTAATAATATTATTACCTTCTTGTAAGTCAGGTAAATAAGTGAGTACAATATCTTCTTCTGTAGGTGTAGCAGTAATAACTTTTAAATCACCAAACTTTAATATCCTGCCAATTAATGATTGTTCTGTTTTAACTTTGTCTATAGAATCATATCCAACGGAACGTGTATAATGTTTTAAAACACCTCTTTTTCTAAATACGCGGTCATCCGTAAATACATAAAATACAGTTATATATTTAATATATTCCAATACAATTGTTAGTATACCAATTGGGATAAGTGCTAAAATTCCATATAATAATAATCCTTCTACATTTACCACAAATGGTAAAATTAATCCAGCTAAAATCATTAATACAGACATTAGGAATGCAGGAACATATGGATAAATACTAGAATGCGACCATCCTCTAACATCTTCATTTTTACTTAAAGATATCCAATTAGCTGATTCAATTGTTTCTCTATCATAATTCATATAAAAAAATATGATATACTTTCCTATAAGATTATTGAAAGTTCATTCACTTTATACTATCAATATTTGGAGATGTATTTCTACTATGACGAGCATTTGTATTTTTACCCCCAGACGTAAATTCTGTTTGTTTTTCTTTACTATTTCTCCCAATAATGTTGGAACTTTCAACTCCTGTCATTATTGCCATTACACGAACTTTATCATCATAACTATCTTGAATTCGTGAACCCCAAATTACTTTAGCTTCATCGTCTAATCTTTCTGTAATTCTAGATGCAATACTTTCTGCATCATTTAGAGACAATTCAGGTCCACCTGTAATGTGTACTAAACTACCTGTAGCACCTCTATAATCAACATCCAATAACGGATGGTTTAACGCTTCATCAACCACTTGTGTTTTATCTTTATCTTGAGATTCACCAACAAGCATAACAGCTACACCACCTTCTTCCATTATTGAACGCATATCTGCATAGTCAAGATTAATTAAAGAAGGCTGTGTAATTGTTTCACTGATACCTCTAATTGTTTCAGAAATAATTTGGTCCATAACAGAAAAAGCATCTCCAATTGGAAGATTTGGTACATAGTCAAGTAATCTATCATTATCTAGAACAATAATACTATCTGCATGATTACTCAAATCCGTTATACCTTGTTCTGCTTTCTTTACGCGTGCTCTTTCAACACGGAAGGGCATCGATACCATTCCAACAACAATAGCACCAATATCTTTTGCTATTTCAGATACAACAGGAGCAGAACCAGTCCCTGTTCCACCACCCATTCCAGCCGTTACAAACACAAGGTCTGCATCATTCAATATTTTATTTTTAAGTGTTGCTCTTGCTTTTTCTGTTGCTCTTTTACCAACCTCTGGTTCTCCACCAGCACCTAAACCATCTGTAAGTTTAGAACCAACAAGTATCTTTTCATCAGCTTCAATCATATCTAAATGCTGCTTATCTGTATTAACTGCAACGGTTTCTGCACCTTCAATTCCTATATTATGTAATCTGTTGATTGTATTATTGCCTGCACCACCACAACCAACAACAACAATGCGGGGGTCTCCAAATTTATCAAATTCTTCATCATCTGTACTTCGAACGGCTTGTTCTTCAGCGGAGTTTTTTCGTGCTTCGTCAATTAATGATTCCATAATTTTTGTACACTTATATAATATAAAAACTTATTAATAAATACTTTGGCAATATGATATGTTGGAGAAAGTATAAATACCATTATGTTTTTATACTACTAACCCTTGATATTTAACATATAATGGTATATTGTGAATTATGTGGAAAAAATGTAAGTGAACTAATAGAAACAAAAATTTCTGGAGCTAATCTAAAAGTTTGTCCTGATTGTACAGAATTAGGAACAATCATAGAACAAGACACAACAAAAAATGAAAAACAAAATACAAAATATAGTACAAAAAAATCATCTAGCACATCAACATCTTCAAAAAAATCTAATACATATAATAAAACAGACTCAAACGAAAAATCTAGCCAAGATTATTTTGATGAAGTAAATGATTTATCTTTAAACTATGGTGAAAAAATAAGAAATGCAAGAAATTCTCAAAATTATACGCAAAAAGAATTATCAAATAAAATGAATATAAAAGAAAGTTACCTTCGAAATATAGAAGATGAAAAAACACAACCAGATATTAAATTACAAAAAAGATTAGAAAAAGTATTAGATATTGATTTAAGTGTTGAAGATATTGATTATTAATCAAAACGATATTTAAATATCGAATATACAATACGAAATCCATCTTTATAACTATTCAATTTTGATTCACCTTCTCTTTTATAATACGATGACTGAATAACCTTGATATTATGACCATTCATAACAGACTTAGACGTAATTTCGGTTTCAATACAAAATCCATCACTTTCTAAATCTAATTCTGAAACAGAATCTTTTTTAATAGCTCTGAAACCAGTTAATAAATCATTAACATTTTTATTATAAACAATACGAAATAATATATTTATTAATTTATTACCAAATATATGTAATCTAGACATAGAATCTGGTTTCAAATCCGCAAACCTACAAGCTAAAACATGGTCTATATTATCTGTAATAATAGGTTTAATAAGTGCATCTATATCAGAAACTTCATATGTTAAGTCACCATCAATAAAAACGATAATTTCAGAATTAATTAATTCAATAGCTTCTCTCATTGCTGCACCTTTTCCTCCATGCCATGTTTGTTCAACAACATTTACATTACATTCTTCTGCATTTTGAACTGTATTATCTGTAGAGCCGCCATCAATAACAATAATATTTTCATACCCTTGATTTTTAAACTTATTAATGACTTTTTCAATAGATGAAGCTTCATTTAACGTTGGAATACATATACATATATCATTTTTCATACTTAATTATTAAGTAATAAATATATTAAATGTACGGTCGTATTACCGAAAGTATCAAATAGTAAATAAGTATAATATAATTAATATGGGAAAATTAATTGACGTATTAGTTGGAAACGAAGATTCATTAGATAAAAAACATTTTAGAGAAATAGACCATACAAATCCGGCTATAAAATCTGACACGAAAACAGAACTTAAAATCACAACAGTATCAACAAAAGCAGATATGCTGAAAGTTGAACAATCAATACGTTGTGGTGATATTCTGATAATGGAAATAGGTCACCTGCAAGGAAGTCTTACAAAAGAAGAATTGCTTAATTATTTACATGATACTATTACAAAAATAAATGGTGATATAGTACAAAGAAATGAATATGAATATATTATATCGCCAAGTTCTATACAAATTAGCAGGTCTAAATTATAGTTTATTCTGCATCTCTGAATAATTCAACCAATAGCTCGGCACCATCTCTAACTATGTTAGCTGCATGTTCTAATATATCAGCAAAAAAATTAAGGAATTCTCTAAACAGTTCTGACCAATTAATATTATCAAATTCACTATCTTCTGCAACAGACGGTTCTATTAAAACTAATATCAAAAATAAGGTTAAAAATGCTGTTATTTTTTGTTTAAGAGTAAACATTAATTATATATTAATGATTATACCCTAAAATATTATTGATTATACACTATTCTAGTTTTTCGAGAATGTTACGAATATCATCCTTAAACAATTCTACACGGTCACCATATCGGTCTACAGCTTGAGCAACATGTTCACCCGTATCATTTTCTAATCGATTTAAAGTATGTTCAGCCGTTTCCTTAAGCCAATTATTACGCTGTTCTTCTGAAACGATAGCAATTGTTTCAGGACGAACATTAATTAGTACTTCACTTTCATCATCATCTGGACGATATTCGTTTGTTTTGCCAATAATAACAACATATGCTGGTGGCATAGTTTCATCACTATCCACCTTCTGAAGAACACTTGCTGCTTCCGGGTCATATTGACCAGCAAAAGCAAGGAATTCTCCCGTACCATCATCAACTCTTGCTCTCCAAAATGGGTCATCTCCTTCTTTACTAATATCATCTACAGACATTAGTGTTCCACCCATCATAACACGGTTAGCCTTATCTCCACTTGGAAGCAAGAGATAATTTGGCGCACGGTCTCTATCTTCTTCTTTGAAATGATAATCCGCCACTTCAAGTTCCGATGCAAACAATCTTTTCGCTGGTTGTCGTTCTGCGTAATTTACACTCATATTTTAATCACCTGTTGGAAATTCTTCTTCAACTTCTTGTTCATCTGCCGATTCAACTAAATCATTTTCAAGAGCATCAACACGAACAATCAATTCAGTAACACTATCTTCGCCAACTGTTGTTGATTGTTCAACTTCTTGAACCATCAAGAAACTACGTTCATTCTCCCAACCACTAACTGAATAATAATTACCAAGCATTACTTCAGCCATTTCATCACCAACAACATCTGTATCTAATGCTTTTTGAGCCATAGACTTAGCTTCTTCTAGATTGATTCCAGACATGGATTCAGACAATTCACGTCCGAAATTAATGTTCTGAGTTGTAACGCCATTATCAAGAACACCTCGAATACGAAGGTCAAATTCACCCTCAACTTCACCATGTTCAGGACATTCACCACCTTGAAGAACACGGTTACAATCTTCTTTTGGACACCGACGAATAAGACCGCTACCATCATGAATCTTTACAAGTGTTCCTGTAAATTCTTTCGTATTATCAGGAGCTTCAAATTCTTCATCAATCATCTCAATTTCTGTCTGACTATTGAGAGAAATATTAATTCGACCCTTATACTCACTTGTTGCAACATTTTCAAGCCGATAAGACTGACCTTCCGTCAACAATGGTAATTCACTCTTAGCCCACGAAACAAACTTGATTCGACCAGTATCATCATTTCCAATACCAACCTGTGAAATAGAATCCGTATCATTATCCCACAAATCAGCAATTGTCAATTCAACAGTAACAAACTGCTCTGGTTCTTCGATATCTTCAACCTTCACCAGTTCGTTCTCACCGCTACTTGCCGCCCCAAGAGCTTCACCAATTTCAACACCAGCTTCATTCGCAAGATTACGAATGATTGTCTGACGTGCATTTTCTGGACTTACATCATACTCAATGTACTGTTCAAATTTTTGTTCAAGAGTATCTAGACTAACATCTAAGACCTCTTCATCAATATCTTCTTTTAGTTTTTCTGCAAGTTCTTGTGCTGTTTTACTCATACGTTATCTATCTATTAGAAGGAAGGCTATAAAAGCCTTTTGATTAAGCCCTAGCCCCTTATAAAGACATATAATACAATTATTAATATCAATCAAACAATCAATATCTTTTTGTGATTAGAGTATAATTGTTAAGTCGAAAGACTAATGAATGATGTATATAAAATTATAAAATACACAAATTTAAGTGAGGTTATATATGGTAACTAATAATATGAAATCTGATTTAGACAATACAAGCACAGAAGTAGATGAAAGTGAAATCTCTATGTTAATTAAACGAGTAGACCAACTTGAAAACACAGTCAATCATATTACAGAACAACAAGGTACGCTCACACATCGTTTGCGCGAACATTCTGAAAATATGGATGACTTTCATAATACTATTTCTGAACTACAAAACCAATTCGAAGAATTACAAAAACAAAGTAAATTAAATCACTCCAGAATAAACGGAATTACAAGAAGTCTTGATTTATTAGAAGAAAATATTCAAAACACAAAAACAAACATTGAAGAAACATCTAAACAATTCGATAGAAGATTAACTGCCATCGAAAATATGTTAGAACTAGATGAAATGGATATCGCACAAGCAATTAAACCAAATGCTTGTGAATTAGAACAATACACCACTATTCCAGAAGAATCAAGAGAACATGAATTCGATATACGTGTACAAAGAGCAATCGCTGTATACGAACATTTCAATGAAATATCAACACCTGTTAAAAGCGGCGGTCGAAGACTACTATCAAGAGAAATTAAAAACTTCTTAAGCGGATACTCAAAATCAAGTATTGCATACTCTCAAGTACAACGTGTTATTGATTCATTTATAGAAAAAACAGACGAAAAATACATCAGTGTTCAAACAGAAGAAGGTAGAGCTATCATATATAATCCAAAAGAATCATAAACCATGATAAACAATTCGTTCATCATTAGGAACAATTAAAGTCGTATCCAATAACGTATGACGCTGTAAATTATTCTTATCCGCAGCAATACGATTCGCAATCAAAATTAACTCTGTCTCATATGGATGCCAATCATACTTATTCCCTGTATTATAAATTAGTGATTCAGCACCACCAAAAATTGTAAATTGACTAGACTTACCAGCATTCTTATCTACTATATACAACATCGTATCAATATCTGCCCCCGTAACACTACCCTCTTCCTTCTCTTGAATCCGCTCAATCTCTTTAACAATAGCATCTCTAATTAATGCAAATTGTCTCTCGGATTCTAAAATAACAGGCTGAGGGTCATCAAACGGTATATCTTCTTTATTACCAACTTCATTCAATAACTCTACATATGCTTCTTCAACAATTTCTTTTGCAGAAGGACGAACAATAAACTCCAGTTCCCTCTCACTCTCAATATCTAAATCCTCTGTATCACCACGAAGCTCATTAAGTAACTCTGTATACTCTTTGGTTGTAGATATTAAATTTTTAACAAAACCATCTTTCTTTTCAATTTCATCTGACATACAACTAATATGTTTCTTAAAGGTTTTATAAATTACGACAATATTACACTTGAAATGTAACATTATCTAATAATTTATCCGTAAATGAATTACAAATATAAACACACATATTATCTAAAAGAATACGAACAATTTTATCATCTAATTCCTTAGATAAACTTGTATCTAAAAACACAACATTATAACGTTTATCCAATACAATCTTACTAAACTCATTAGAATATAACTCTTTTAAGAAAATCAAAACTAAACAGAACCATTTCATTTGAATACATTGACAAATCAATTTTTTCATACAATACTATATTATACGCTAACAATGTAAAAATTACAAATTATAAACAAATTTTAAATAAAATTTGTTAATAAAACCTTTAAAATACTAATATCATCATGTAATTCTTTATCTTCTTTTAAAATCTCCTGAAACTTCTCAAGATAAGACCAATGTTTACGTGAATCTTCCCTATCAGATATATTCAAATCATCACTCGTAATCCAAACGCGAAAAATTATCTTGTCATCCACAAAATCAAATTTAACATCAAATATTATATTTACACATAAATAAAATAACTAATTTACTACAATATTATACATTTTGAATATTCTTAAACTCTACATTTTCTCCTTTAATATAATAATTATAAATTCCATTAACTATTAAAAATGGTAAACCAAAAACATATAAAAATATATTTGGATGTATTACTAACGTAGAAACCCAAATTATTGTAAACAAAACCCTCATGAAATCTATACTTATTTCAGGAAATACCGTAATAGGTAATACAAGAAATAAACTATAAATAAAATATAAACTTATAACTTTCCACATCGGTTTTTCAATTCCTAATTTATCCATAAATGAAATATTGTTTTTATAATAAACATTACGTAAATTCTTATTAACAGAATCAACGTACAAATCTATCGTTTCAATCTTATACAAATTTTCACCCATCTTATTTTCTAATTTATCTGCAACAAAATTACCCTCCGAATCATATATCTCACCAAGTACAATTTTATCAATCTCACCTACATAAATTGGAATATAAATCTCATGAATTTGACCAAAATCATTCTCATTATACGAAACTTTAAACTTTTCATACTCTTCATTCCAAGCAGATTTGACACTTCTCTTAATTTCTTTTAATTCATATATAGCATCATCAGAAACCGTACAATTATGTTGAGATTCAAAATAACTTACAACATTATCTATATCAGAATTTACAATAGAATCAAAACTTGTGATATAATAATCATCAATATAAATATCAAAATTTGAGTCAATATCAATTGAAGATAACATTTTATCAAAACGGATATCTGCAGACCTTTCAATTAATGTTTCAACCATTAAAATTATATTTATAATACAATATAATAAAATTTTTTATAAAAAACATTACACTAACTTAACATTCCGACCAGCCACATGATTCACACGTCTTACAACCCTCTGAATAATACAACGATAAACTACCACAATCTGGACACTCTGGATTCTCACCACTATCAATTACCTCCTTCTGCCTATTCGAAATAGATTCCGGCTCCGTCGAATCATCAATTTTTACCTCTGAATTATTATCAGAAGTATCTAAAGAAACACTACGAACCGTCTCTTCATCTAAATACCTACGTAAAGCAAGAGAAATACCATCAGGAACACTAAATACTTGCTCACCCTCATCCCACGCAATTTTAGGTGAACGAATACCTTCAATCTGACCAACAACTTCTTCAGGGTCTACACCACAACGCAAACACAATGAAATGAGACGTGCAGTACTCTCCGTGAAAGACTCTGTATAACCGCCAGACTTCCCAATATTAGCAATAACTTCAAACGGTTG
>LFCJ01002057.1_pt1 | contig 14385 bp, 20 predicted proteins | sample 643141 | NCBI WGS metagenome assembly LFCJ01 (sample SAMN03766243, study PRJNA286221) | soda lake metagenome | biome: soda lake; feature: Kulunda steppe; material: water; isolation source: sample B1-Br-g2 brine of Lake Bitter-1 | place: Russia: Kulunda steppe | collected 2010-07 | reverse complement strand
TACTCCGGCTGCGGCTGCGCCTGCCCCCACGGCTGCGGTCCCTGCTGTCCCTGTCCCTGTCCCGGTCTCTATCCCGGCCCCTGTCCCGGTCCCGCACACCACCACTTCGGTCCTTGTCCCGCCCTGAGGAGCCCCGCTCGCGCCCTGAGGACGCTCCACCGCGATCCCTGCTGCGACTGCGCGCCCCGTGGCTGCTGTCCCTGCACAATGGCCCAACCACACGCGCACGTGCCAGGGTCAGCAGCAGCAGACGCGCAGGGCAGACGGGGCTCTCTCTGGGAGAAATTGGCTACAGACCGCACGGGCTCGCAGCTTGTGGGCGTGCAGTGTCTGCCCCCTGCTGTCACATGCACACCCAGACACACGGACAAGCAGACGCCAACACACAAGACACACACGCACACACTCATGTGCACTTCTGTACACACGCAGTGACGCACTTGCTTTTATCTTGCTTTTTTTCCAGATGCGAGCGAGCTGCCACGGCCGCCCCGCCAGTGCTGCAATTGTGTGCGCTGCGGGCAGCGGCGGCCCACACAATGAGCACAGCCAAGGAGCGCACACCACGCCTGTTTGGCGGCCCCTGCTGGCATAGCTCCATGGCGCCACCAGGGCTGTACCGGCCCTGCCCCTCCTCCACCTCGCCAACAAAGCTCACCATTCAAGCGCTGAAGGGGCCTGTCTACAGGCATGTGCATTGCGCCTCACACATCCTATGCCTGGCAGAGGCCTGTATACCCAGCCAGAGCACCCTTCAACACAATCTCCCCCCTGAACCAACCCCTCGCCCCAGGGTAAGTGTGCCGCCGCCTCCCAACCTGGTAGACTGGGTCCTGTCTCTGTCTGTGCCCTGCCTCGTCTCCTGGCCCCTCCAGTCCCTGTCTCCACCTCCTGCCATGCTCCAGCCTCCACTCCCTCCCATCCTGCCCACTCTGTCTCCGTCCCCTTCCGCGCCCCAATGCCTCACACCTCACCTGTCCTGCCGGTCCCTGTCTCTGTCCCTGTCAGCCTCTGCCCCATCCCGGCTGCCAGACGCGCTTGGGCCGGCGGCGCCGGCATCTGCACCTCTGCTGCTCGTAGCACCCCCAGAGCCAACCTCCTCCTGTGCACACAAGCCCGGCAGCGCTGATTACTGGCTGGGGATCGGGCAGGGCCAGCGTGGCAGGCAACAGGCGTGGGAGAGTCGGCCATGTGACAGCCTGTCACATCCATGCCGTGCAGGTTGTATGGCACCAGTTGAGCAGGTGGTGGCACCAAGCAAAGCAGGATGCGGCACCAAGCTGCAGATCAGGTGGTGGCACCAAGCAAAGCAGGATGGGGCACCAAGCAGTGCAAGTGGTGGCAACAGGCAATGCAGGCAACCGCACAGGCGGTGGCACCCATGCATAGAGGGCAGGGCTGCCTGCCTGGAGTCCCACCTTCTCCGCCCTGGCTGCACCAGAAGGGGAGGTCGCTGCTCCATTCTCCTCACGGCCGCCCGTCCCTGGCCCTTGGTCGGCTGCCCCGGAGGGAAAGCCTGCAGCCGGCGGCCCCGCAGAAGCTGTTGCTTGACCCCCCGACTGGCTGGGCGCGGCCTGCGCCTCTGGGCTGGCATCGGTGATGGCCTGCGGGGCACGGCGCGAGGTAGTGGCACCGTTGCAGTTGGGCCTGCAGCAGGTGCGGGCGGGGCCAGGAACTGCATGGAACGTGCGCGCATCGCGCAGGAGCATAAAGATGTGCTATATGGGGGCATGCAACTGTGTAGGGATGTGTATGTGCATGTGCTGCGAGTGCATGTGCCTGCATGTGACATGCAGCAGCATACCACATGGCGCACCAGGTGTGCTGGAATAGGAACGCCCCAGGGAGCTGCAGGCCATCCCAACACCGAGGGGACAGAGGCACAGCCACAAAAGGCATCAAGTCCAGCTTTGGGTGCATGCTTTGTGCTAGCATCGCATGCCACGCGCGCGCAGGCTAGGGCTGCACATGTGGATGCACTAACATGGAGGTGCACTCCCTCACCTTGCGGGAAGGCTGCAGGCCCTCCTGCGAGACGTTTACATAGGCCGCCTTGGGCTTCTGGTACAGCTCATGCAGCGTGCGCACCACAGCCACGAGTTGCTCGGTCTTGACTGAGAACGCAGCCCACCAGGGCACCGATTCCGGAAGGCAGATCTGCGGTGCAGCCAGGCAGCACAGGCAGCTGGTGGGCGGCACGCACAGGGGCGCTCGCACCTGTTGCTTGGCCAGGTCGGCAGCAGCAGCAGCAGCGCTCAAGGTGGCGAGGCGCGCAGCGAGCACATCATGCACGTCCTGAGTGCCACCTGCCGGCGCGGCCAGGCGGCGCTGGACCCATGCCAGCTGTGTGTGCAGTCCACACGCGGGCGCAGGCATGCCAGGGCGACGCAGGCTTGCCGGGCACATGCAGGCATGCAGCGCGCACGACCGAGCTGCGGCGGGGGATGCCCATGGGGAGGGGTCAGCACCGCGCGCAGCAGCAGCTGCATACCCACCTGCAGAGCATGGTGCACAGGGCGCAAAAGCAGGAGGCGGTTAAGACATGGCATGTGTGTGCGCGCCTCACCTGCAGCTTCCTAGCGGCGTAGAAAATGGCACCAGAGGCCACCACCTCGCTCTTGTAGAGCACACACAGCGGCGTTCGCAGGCTGCATGCACGCACCCGGCACACACCAGGTATCAGTGCATGGTCCAGCCCCCCTCGGCTTACAAGAGTGAAGCATGTACACACACACATGCACATGCACACATTCAAAGTTGCCGGGTGCATAGGAGAGGGAGACGTCCTGGCATGCTCAGGTATTCATTGCACGCGCTGAAAGGCCTCCTAAAGAAGCACAGGGTGGGTCCCCGGGCTAAGGTCAGGCTCAGACCGAAGTGCTTCTTGATCTTTGCAGGAGGAGCTGCCTCATCCCTCCCTGACATTGTCCAGTAGCTTAGTGCATGAGCAACCAAGCGTCAAAGCAGGCATTCCCACTCAAGCAAGTAGAAACAAAATAGGTTTCATAGTCAGTCCATGCGTGTGGGATTACACACACATTCCACAACAAGATACCGTCCACACATGAAGCAGGAGCAAGTGCGAATGTGCACGAACCAATGCAAGTATAACCCCTTGAGCATGCATACACACACGTAGCACACATCAGTGAACACAAACACACATGCACACCCACACAAAACACACGCTTGCGCGCATATGCATGCACAGACACTCTTGCGGAAGCAACGTCCACAAAACCACACACCTGTCATTGACAATGTTCCAGGCCTCCTGAATGAGGTCCTGGTCGCCGTCCAAAACCTTGACAAAGCTGATGAGCAGCTTGTGGGGGTGGTCACAGTGGACAATGAAACCGAAGACACGCAGCATCTCCCGCTCGTAGCGGATGATGGAGTCCTTCACGGCCTGATAATCCTGTTTGTGCGTGGGAGCCCAGGCGTCGATGAGGATGGGGAGGTTGAAGAAAAGTGGAGGAAGCGGAAAAGGAGACAGGTCTCTATGAAGCCAACACGACACACGAGCTCCCGACTAGTTCGCCCACCCACACGACCAGCGACTGACCTTTGTACCGGGCTCGATCAGCGTGAGGGGCGCGTTGTCCCTGCGTTTCCACAGCCGGTCAAAGACCATGACGATTTCGCGCACCCTCACGCGCGTGCACTCCTCCAGCTTGCAGGCCAGGAACGTGGCAGCGGCTGCCAGCTTCTGCATGGTCAATAGAGCAGCGCCACTGGGTCTCAATAAGTGGGAGATGAGGGGACATGAGGGGTGTAGTGCGCAAGAATTCACGGCTGCATGGTGTATGCGGACCATGCGCTGAGGGTTGATATGCCACCTGTCAGACTTCCCATCATCTTCTACACAAGAACCCTTGCCATGCACTTTTGTTATGAATTGCTGCACATGCGCGCACGCGGCCCACCTTGACAGAGAAGTCTCGCAGGGAGCGCTTGCAGTAGAAACGCTGCAGCAGGATTTGGCCCGTGGCCATCACTGCTTGAGGGCACTTCAGCAGAATGCCAGCCTCCTGTACCATCTGGGCGCCGTACACGCGCAGGCTGTTCTCCTGCTCTGTGCTGATGCCATGCGCCCTGCTGGGGGACTGCTCAAGCTCCTCTGGCGTGAAGTAGAAGCTGTCAATGTTGCACGTCAACATGGCACTGGCAGGCCAAGGAGGACTCCTGCTGGGCTGGCCGGCAGACTACTGGTTGGTGCCCAATGACCTGAGCTCGAGTGCGTGGCCTGGTAGTGCGGCAACCACACACACCCTGCCTTTGGCAGGTCCCAGGGGGACCTGAACACAGCTTCCCTGTCCAGGTATCGTTTGTGAACACTAACTTTGGCCTATTAACAAAAAGTAAGCATGTTGCTCATGTTGCAGCCATCTGTCACTCTCCGACGAAGAAAGGTCTACAGGTGGAAATTAAATAAATCATGGCTTATATAAAATGATACTGCATGACTCAGGGACTGCTCCTCGCTTCGGGGCTCACTGCCCCTGTCCACCACAATTCTGCATGTAATCTCTGAAAATTACATGAATTATAAATCATTCGAGGAGTCAAAACAAGTCGCCAAGGGCCTATATTTATTGTGCATCGCTAGGTCTCGGGCATGTGTTCGAGCTCACAAGCTTGGGAGGGGTGCTGCGGCTAGGCTCTGGATCTTGGGCACGGCCTTCACGATCTCACCGGCACACTGGCGTCCTGCAGTATGGAGGGAGAGCACCACACAAACAAGCTTGAACTTCGGAATAATGTTTCTCCTTTCATTTATTGAAGCAGAGGGTATTCACCCGCCTGCGGAGTTCGTCGTTTTTCCTGATCCCCACTGATTCAGCTGCTAATGGGGTATTTGTGTCTGTGAGAGCCAGCAATGCGGGATATGCAAGCAGCCCCGCTTGAAGCACACCAGGCCTGGACTCAGCACATGCATTTGAGCACCTGCTGTGCAAACATCCTGCACACCTGACAGAGTGGCACCCTCCATAGAATCAATGTAGTCCTGCTTTGTGTAGCTCCCTGCCAAGAAGAAGTTGGGCACGGGGGTGGCCTGGTCGGGCCTGAAGGGGTCCATGCCTGGCGCCTCAATGTACAGCGACTGCCCGATCTTTACAACACTGTGCCAGGTGTTCTCCAGATTGCGAGCACTGGGGAACAACTGGCGCACCTGTAGAGGCAGGTGGGCGGGTAATCAGCTGCCTAGAGCCTCGGAATGCACTCCACAAGCAAGTCAAGTGTTTCAGCATGTACCTTCAGCATGTTAGGCAGGCGATCACGCTTGTGCCTGTTAAGCCACAGACTGCATCATCGCCAGCAGGTGCGCAAAGGTGAGCAAGCAGCTGCACCAGCTTCATGGGCAGCCCCGGTGCCCGAACTGCTGGAGATACCGAGTTGGGGCTGACGCCCACTAAGGAAGAACCATGTTTGCATGCAGTCTGTGCATTCCCAACTACGGCTTCGAGGAGCGTGCAGCTGAGTGTGCCACGCCTGCTGCACATCCTGGGCAAGCAATACCACATAGGGCACCTCGCGCACCTGGCGGTCGGCCTCAGCCGCGATGTCCTCATTTGACCAAGGCATGTACGGGGCGGCAGGCGTGATGACGACCTGCATGAGTGACCCCTGGCCCTCACGGAAATAGTCCACAGGGCTGACGAGCGCCAGGTCGGCGAAGCAGGAGAAGAACACGTCAGGGCTGTACAGCAGGTTGTTGAGACCCTGGGGCTGCGTGAGCTGCTTGACCTGAGCACAAGATATGGCAAGAGGCCGGGTGGGGGGGGGGGACATCCCTTGCATGCACTGCCAAGCAGGCCCTGCACATGTAATGCGCTTGCACTGCGAGATGTGTGCAGAGCAGCAAAGGAATGCGAAGCGGACAGCTCTGTTGTCAGTTCACTCTACTTAAATGCGGGTTGCTAAAACATTACATAAATATGCATTATATTTGCCAAATGGTGAGCTGATTTGCCAAAGTAGATGGGTAATACATACAGTTTTCAGGATCCTACTGCTTTGATATGACGCTCTTGTTGAATGAGCTAGCTGGAAAGCACACATGACCTACCTTCTCGGGGTCTTTCATCTCAGTGACCCATCCGTTGTATCGCAATTGCACTGTGATCACGGGGATGCCGTTCAGCTTGTAGATCTTGTCAAACTGAGGGAACCTGGGGGCATGGGGGACCATCATGCACCAGGCTCAAGCACTGGGGGACCATCAGCACTGGGGGACCTCAAGCACTGGGCAAAGCCCTGGCAGCAACAAGCGCAATGTGCACCCGTGCAGGGGCATGGTTCACCATTTAAGCAGTGATGATGGCGCACGCAAAGGACAAGGACCAGCAATGGCATGGCAGTGTGATTGATCTACCCGAGTGCCACTCACTTCCTCCACGCCTGTGGCAGCAGCTGCTTTGCTCCAGGCACATCCAGGGCGGCAACGTAAGCATCAGCAGTCACGACCTTGCGCTCGCGGCCGATGACAAGGCCTGTCACGACCGGCTTGCCATCCGGGCCATCCTCATAAAGCACCTCCCTGGGAAGCAAGGAGGCAGAGTGAGTAGTGAGGGGCAGCTACTGCAGGTAGCATAACCATTAATGGCAGAGGGTCGCAGCAATCTCCAGCAGGCAACGAGCCACAGGGACACATGCACTTCCTTGCCTTGTTTCCATCTTATGTGTGTGCACATAAGCAAAAACAGTTGACGCACACGTTGCCATGATGGAACTCAAAGCAAACGCCTCTCTTACATGAGGCTGTCCACCGTTGGACCCCCTCTGCCCCAAAGCATAACAGCATCAATTGGCTTTCCAGCCATTCTGGCTGCTCTGCTCCCCAGAGGCTCACATTCAAGGGGCAATTTCACACATTATGTGCGCATGTGTGCACGCATGTGCGCGCAGTCTATGCATGCGCCTTTGTGTGTAAGCCAATATACAAGACAGGACTGCAAGTCCATTCTCACTTGCAACCTTGGCGCAAGTGAATGCGCCCTCCCTTGGCTTGGATGTAGTCAGTGATGGGCTTGAGTAGTCTATCCGCAGGGGAGCCGTTCAGCATTCGCAGCACTGAAGCGTCCGTCTTTGTGGCAAAGAATTGGAAGATGGTGAGCATGCAGCGCGCACTGATGTCCTTGCAGTCGATGAAGCCCAGAGCATAGGCTGCATTCAAGCAGTACCAGCAGAGAGAGTTCCGTGCTTGCCAGCTGGCTGCCTGCCTGTTGGTGATCACATGTCACATACACTAGATGCGGGCATCCACTGGGGGCATGTCACCACAATCTTGCATGTTGACACTCGCCTAGACCCAATGCGTCAAAGCAAATGAGCATGTTCCACAAAAAGTGCACACACACTGAGAGTTGCCAAGTCGCTGACAAGCCTTGTGCTCTGTGGACACGAACACGGGACCTCACCACATTCTGCCAACAGGACTAGGTAAGCTTACCACATGCTCCAGGTCCCCATGCACAAGGTGAAAAACTTATAGTTAGATGTGGCCTCAGAGTTCTGCACTGGGCAGTTGCTTTGAGTGGTGTACCTGAGGGCGCGTGGATCCGCGTACTGACATGCGCATGCGTGCACATGACAACGAACGATGACACGGGCCTGCATGGCCACTCACCGATAGGGTCCCACATGCGTTTCATGGACTGCTCCGAGCCACCATGGCTCTTGAACCAGTCGAAGAAGCTGATGTTGTCCAGGTTGCGCACATCGGCCATGCCTCCCTCAGGGTCAATCAGAGAGCGCACAATGGGGCTGGTGCCGAGAGCCAGCGCATTGGCAGCCTTGTCAGCAGGAGTGAGCTGGGGGGTTGTGAAGAATGCCTTCAGACCTGTAAACAGAAATTCCAGGATAAGGGGCAGATGCAAATGAAAGTGCGTCACAAGCACGCGCTGAATTGTCTTGCCTCCTGCGCTACCCCCTTCTGTCCTCCGAGAAGGCTGATTTCCTGCTCCGTGCGCTACCAGGCTGAGAGTGCTTTAGTCGGCAGGCCAGCAAAGGTGCACAAACAAGTACAGACCAAGGGAGGATTGCATGACAGGACAACAGTTAAGGACATTGTGAAAAGCAATATGAACAAGTCAGTGCCACAAGGAGAGGCAATGTTGCCTAGCTAATGAGTTTGCAGCCAAGCGCTCGCAGAGGTTGTCAGCTGCTATAAATTTGCTTGCACCCCAGAGGACAGAAAGAGGGTGTGCCTTGCCCCAGAGGAGCACTTGCCAGAAAGGCAGGCCTGCAGTTATGCTGCTCACCATGGAAAGGCGCACCGATCTTCTGGCCTCCGACCTCAAACCGGAAGTCAAGCTCCCTCACATCACCATCATTGTTGCAGAATGTGTGTGTGTGCTCCTTCAGCAGCAGGTTCTCCAAGACTCCGCACTTGGCCATCAGCCGGAACAGGTTGTGGTAACAGCCGAAGAAAACATGCAAACCCATCTGCAGATTGCCAGCAAACATTGCAGCATCTTCAGCGTGGCTACATGGCACAGACGCACATCCATGAAAGCAATTGTCTTGTTTTTGTGCTGCCTTCACCTCCTACATGCTCACTGTTTGCTTCTGTTCCAAGACGTCCACGACGAGTGTTTTCACAAGACACAACATGCTTCCAGGCGTGTCAAACAAGAAAGTGGCCCAAAAATGCACACACCTCGATGTGGTTTCCATCCTTGTCTTGCCATGAGGCCACCTTGCCGCCCACCCAGCTGCGCTGATCGTAGATATCCACCTCATGGCTGCAAAGGAAGGGGCAGAACAACACTCAGATAAAAGTGAGCACAGGTCCCCAAACCAGGATGCCTCAGCTTGATGCCTAAACACGCGCGCACAACTCACCCCTGGTCAAGGAGCTCAACAGCCGTGGACAGCCCAGCCAGCCCACTGCCGACAATGGCCACTCGCATCTTGGGAGCACCCTGCAGAGTGAGCGCACCCATGAACATACAGAGAGGATGTAAGAGCTGTAATATGCTGATCTTACTCTCACATGAGGAAAGCTGGCAAGGGCCTTGTCACCCCTCCCTGGAAGGAAAAGAGCAATCACAGCACTCATCCATGCTGACAACCACTGGACATCAGATACATGCTCTTGTCAACCTCAAGCTTCTCTTAAACTATCAAATACTTGGCGAAGGTATGCTCGCAATCTAGGGCATTGAGGCACTCACAGGCTTTGGGGGCGCGGGCTCATCAGGGTACAAGGACTTCAGGGGCACGTCCTTAAGTGCCACACTGCTCACGTCCTGCGTAGTCCACTTCTTTGGTGCAGCCTTTGGCGGGGCAGGAGGAGTGGCGATGGCCTGGGTAGTGCCTGTTTAGCACGCATTAAACCGCGCGCCACGCTGGTTACTTGCATCTGGTGGTGACCAGCACCTCCATGAACAATACCTGAAGCAGGCCAGGTTTGATTCTCTTATTCATAAACTATTAGTTCCTCGTGTGTGGACACGACAAGCGTGCAGGCTCGAGGCCACTGGTCAGGCAGCCACACATGCCACCCTCATAACCCCACAAACGCATTAAGGCAGTCCCAACGACGACCGTTGCAGCTTGCAAGATTAAAAACTCACTGCGCATTCGCCTGCGGGTGCGGATAGGGGCCTGACGCCGGGCCACGGCTCCCTGGACGGGGCAGCCTGTGGGTGTGTGTGCCAGGAGGGCATTGCTGCTGGCGTGCCCCAGCATGTTTCCTGGTGTGTACAATAAAGATAAGAAATATTTCTAGGTGTTATTTGCGCGCCTAGTAGCTGACCAAGGATAGTCAAGTTGATGGAAGCAAACGATTTGGAGGGCGCATTTCTTGTGTGACGAAACAATGGTGAAATACAGTGCGCCGGATGTGAAGCTAGTGGGGTGGAACGAGAAGCAAGCGCAGCAGGCTGTGTCGTCGCTGCAAAAGTTTGTGAACAAGACCGCCTCGGAAAGCCATGACCTGCTCGCGGATGCGGACGATGAGGTGAGTGCCGGTCGGGGGAAGAGGGACGGACGCGCCGACGGAAGCGGCCCCAGATGTGCCGGCCGTGTTAGACAGAGGCTGACTTCTCTACCGAGCCCCCTCCCACGCCCGCTATGCACGCGCACTCCATGCCTGTGTGCCATATTTGCAGGTGTTCTACCTTCAGTTGGCGTTGAAGAAGATGCCCCTGCAGGCCAGGAAGGACAAGCCCGTTCCACTGCCCCTGCCTCACCCCCTGCTAAGCCCTGAGGGTGCAGAGCTGTGCCTGTTTGTGAAGGACCACAAAGGGGAGGGCCACAAGCAGGCCAAGGCCATGGTGAACCGCTTTGAGCGTAAGGGGGGAGTGGCAAAGGTGGTGGGCTTGTCCAAGCTGCGCACCAAGTACGAGTCCCATGAAGCCAAGAGGGAGCTGTGCAAGATGTATGACCTATTTCTGGCAGATGAACGCATCCTCCCCTCTTTGCCCAAGCTCATAGGCAAGAGCTTCTTCAAGAAGAAAAAGCAGCCCATCCCTATCGACATCACTGTTAAAGACTTTCCTGCCCAGGTAGATCCTCCATGCAGCCTGTGACCCACGTATGAATGGAACAGAAGCATGCATGCCGGCATCGGCTGATCTGAGCTGCCATGCATGGTGCATTTAGTAACTCATGCCGCATGCAGGTTGGGTTGTGCCATGTTCATGAAGCTCTACACGCCTGCTTGTTTCAGTCTCACTCAAGCCCTTCACATGCTCGCACACATACCTGCCTGAGCAGCATCCAGGTACACCCTTGCACTGGCGCACTGGCAATTTGTGAGAGTTTCATTTCGTTCCGGGTGAGGGTAGCGCACACAGCAAGCCTGCAAAGTCTCAAGGGACATTTCTGAAAAGGCAGTGCCTGTAGACTAAATGCTACTTACTTTTTAGTGAGTCTCAAGGGTTTTTTGTGATGTCTGTTTCAATCACTGGCTAACCACAGGTGAAGAAGGCATGCTCAGCCACCCACATGTTCAAGAACAGCGGCACATGTGTTAACATACGAGTGGCAAGGAGCGGTCAAACACAGCAGCAAATAGCAGAGAACATCCATGCAGTGCTGTGCCAAGCAGTGGAGCACATACCCAAAAAGTGGGCCAATATACAGGTAAAACCTCCTCTTGCAAAATGCAAGTAGCAAACTTGCAAATATGCAGTTTGCAGCAGGCTAAATCCTGCATCCTCAGCCTGAAGATTGCGCAAGGAGCTTGGCCTCTTGAGCTGGAGAAGTCAAAGTGGATCCAATATGGCCTGGATGATGGACTGGGGTTTCTGATTCAGGGGAGTGGTCCATAGCATGCCATAGTCGTAGGGGCTGTCGGTCACTTCCGCAACCTCAAGGAGTCCCTTGTGCCTTGCCTGTTGCGCCAGTTTTGTTTGCTTTCAACCCTGGAGCATATTGTCCAGGCAATTGCAGGCCTCTAGCTTCTCTTCGGGTCATTTAACTGCGCAGGCTTACTTGCTGTGCACATTGGCCCCCTTTGTCATATTGTGCAGGGCGTCTTTCTCAAGACTGCTAACTCAGTGGCCCTTCCACTCTTCCAAGCTCTACCTGACAAGCAAATGCGCATCGACGCCTCCAAGCCTGCGGCAGCCTCTACACCCAATACCCCTGCAGCAATTTCCAAGCAGCAAAGAGCTCCGTCAGCACCCAAACAGGGATCAGCAAGTAAAAAGATCAAGGCATAAGCATGCGGCGATGGCATGGCAAAGTTAAGGCTCCCTATTTGGGCTCTGTACATTTTGTATCATTCACAAGCTTTGTGGGCAAGCGTGGTAATGGGTAGCTAGAATGGGAGTGAACAAGCATAAGAGGGACTTTGTGGCCCAAGTAATCCTTAGTTGTCCTCAGAGCTGCCTGTCCCATGATGGATAAAAGCCGAGCATGTGGGCATGGATTGAAGCATTCCTTCTTGTGTTATTTCATCACGTCCTTGTCTGGCCTACCTCATAGCACGCCTCTCCCACTGTATTCATGTTTTATCTGCAGTTTATTGGTGTGTCTGCCTGGGCTGCTGTGTTGCGGGTCGAGTGTAGAATTAGCAATTGTCTAGGCACTCTTGGTAGCACTCATCCCAAGCTGGCTGAACTTGCACAGACCTCTCCTCTTCTGTCACGATTCTTTTACAATATTATTCCCTGGATGGGCGTAAATGGACGCCAAGAGGCATGATACTCTCCAGGACCTTCATACAGGCAGCTTGAATGGTGGAGTGGGCCTACACCAATGCTGTAGGACCTGCAACACTGGTGGGCATGTATTGGGGAGGGCGTAGGCCTAAGCTGAGGGTTACATAGCTTCATGCGCCGAACAAGGACAGCTTAGGTGAAGCCTACAGACCTGCAACCTGAATGGTGGGTGTAAGCCTGGTGCTAGCACCAGGGCTAGGAAGTTAAGTTACAATGGGTTTAGACCTTCAGCCAGATGAGTAGACTGCTGGGCTTGCTGGGCAAGCCAGACAAAAAAATATCCACAGTCTCAGAAAGAAAAAGAAGTAATTTGTAAGCCTGCAGAAACAATTTCACATCCTCTGCATCGAAGGTGTCAAAGTAGAAAGCTCTTGTGTCTCCTATGTAAATTCTTTAAGCCCCAGTAAAATCAAAAAAAAGGTAAAATCAGCAAATTGGACATAGTAGATAAGTAGGGAAAGACCGCGACTCCAGGGATTACCCTGGTCACCAGTCTCATACCACGGTGGTATGAGTCAAGGTTAGGTTCAGGTTCGTTAAAATGGGTTAAAACCTTCAGCCAGATGGGTTGACTGCTGGGCTTGCTGGGCACTGACGGCCAGACAATAAGTCTCAGAAAGAAATAGCAAAAAAAACTGCGCAAGCAGCAAAATAGCTCCTCAAGAAAAGAAAAGTAAAGACTACACTAACAAGGTAACCCCTGTTTGCGTGAATTCAGGAATAAGTTTACATCTGGTGCAAGCACCAGGCAAACCTCCACCATCTTTATGGCAGAGCCTCTAGTGGCACTAGTACTGGCTGGTCCCCATCACTCCAATCAGGATGGTATGTAGGCTTACTTTGTGGCATTGCTGTGCAAGGGCGTGTTTCGATCCATCATGCTGTTCAGTTGCTCTTGCTACTAGCAACAACTAGTAGTTGTTGCTCTGGTCGTGTATCATCACTGTATTTTACTTCAATGAGGTGTACATCCCAGCGCGAAGAGTGTAAATCCTGTATGTCTCTTTGATGGTCATTTTTCGTCCCAACTGGCAGTATGCAAATAGCATCAGGTCTTGAGCAGGATCGAAGTTCGTCTGCTGACAGGTTTGGTAGAAGCCATTAGGGTAAAGTCCTATTGGATACATGCGCCGGCAAGATCAAACTTTGTTGAGCTATCTGTGTTTCACTTCCAATATCTGTAAAAATGATGTTTCCTCCAAAATCGCCTTTGTTCAAAGTTTTGATGATGAGCCTGGAAGCAATGGTATGTCTTTCAGTCACCATGTTTTGAATTGAAGCATGCTGACAGCCAGAAAGCATATGGATTTGGCTGTCTGGCTGATGACACAACAGACAAAATGAACTAGTGGCTCTGCCGTAAAGATTGGCCATTTTCTGAGTGTAAAGAGTACCCGTTCTAAATTTCATGACATTCCTTTTCTGTGATACATTAATCCTTGTATTGTTCCAAAAAGAATTGCTAGTTGTAAGCTCCTCACATCAATTAAGGAAAAGGGGCCACTTGAGAAGAAAAGCCCCTTTACCAGAAAAGAAGAAAGCAGTCAGTGAGGATCAGGAGGGTTGCGGGCAGATGAGCCAGCAGGCCGCCTCTCCTGACGACTTTGAAGGAAAATGTCAGGAAAATGCTCAAAAAAACATCTGGTCTGAACAAGCTTATGAGCATAGTGCACAGAAAGATCATGGAGCTTGAGAGCGAGTTTCTTGACTTTTTGTGAATCAAGGCCGAGACTCTTCAGAGGAACCAAAGTGTGAGGAATGTAAATAACACCCCTTACACCTAAGAGAATGACATGAAGAACATGGTCTCCTGCAATGCTGCGTGTAAGGCGACCATGCTGAGCATGGGCAGCTTGAAGCCGCTGCTCAGGGAGAGTGTCTTCACAGTACTTGATCTCAATGAGATGTGTGGTACGACGTCTTGCGTGTTCTCTTTGGAGTCACTAAAATGGTGTCAGGGCGAGAAGTCAGTCTGTCCCTTTGGTTGTGGTTTATAGCAAAAATCCAAGCTGGAGGAACTCTGGATTCTGCTGTCACAGGTATTTGAAGATTTTGCATACGATGCTTGTCAGCACTGCCCAAATCTGTGGATACAAGACAGGATCCTTGGGAACCTTTACTGATGGCTTTTGTTATATGTCTGCCTGCGATTTTGTGGCGTTCGGTCACCATATTTCTAATGATGGGGTGCTGGCACCCTGAGAGGATG
>LFCJ01002056.1_pt1 | contig 14388 bp, 9 predicted proteins | sample 643141 | NCBI WGS metagenome assembly LFCJ01 (sample SAMN03766243, study PRJNA286221) | soda lake metagenome | biome: soda lake; feature: Kulunda steppe; material: water; isolation source: sample B1-Br-g2 brine of Lake Bitter-1 | place: Russia: Kulunda steppe | collected 2010-07 | reverse complement strand
GCGTCGAAGCCCGAGACGTACCGCTGGTCCGAATCCGTGGCATCGTCGTCGATGAGATAGCCATCGATCCCGGCTGCCGCGAGGGAGTCACAGAGTGGCGAAAGGTCGACTTCCATGATCGAGACTGTGCGTAGCAGCCGGCATAATATCGTGGGTCTCGGCAGCCACTCGGTCCGATCGGGCGGCGGAGACGGGCCCCGAGGATGGAGTGGCAGTCTGGACGGATCGGTATCGGTAAGGGACGGCCCCGCCACAGATCGATCATGAACGTTACGATCACGCCCTCGAACGTGCGGGGATCGGCCCGTGCACCACCGTCGAAGAGCTACACCCATCGGGCGATTCTCGCCTCGGGCTATGCAGACAGCGCAACGGTCCACGACGCACTCTGGAGTGCGGATACGCGGGCGACTGCCAGCGCAGTCGAACTGTTCGGCGGCACCGTGGCTCGGTCCGACGACGGCACGCTGACCATCGAGGGCTTCGACGGTCGCCCCGGTGTGCCGGCGGACGTGATCAACTGTGACAACAGCGGGACGACGATGCGACTTGTCACTGCCGCCGCGGCGCTGGCCGATGGAACGTCGGTGCTCACCGGCGACGAATCGCTCCGATCGCGACCACAGGGACCGCTGCTGGACGCGATCGACGACCTCGGTGGCGAGGCGTACAGTACCCGCGGGAACGGCCAGGCACCGCTCGTCGTCACGGGTCCGATCGATGGCGACGAGGTCTCGATCCCCGGCGATGTCTCCTCGCAGTACATTACGGCCCTGTTGATGGCCGGTGCCGTCACCGACGACGGGATCGAGATCGATCTCGAAACGGAACTCAAGTCGGCACCGTACGTCGACGTCACGATCGAAGTGCTCGACGCCTTCGGTGTCGAGACCGAGCAGACTGCTGCCGGCTTTACCGTCAACGGCGGCCAGCAGTACCGGCCCGCTGACGGCGAGTATCACGTCCCCGGTGACTTCTCCTCGATCTCGTATTTGCTCGCCGCTGGGGCGATCGCCGGCGACGAGACGGTCACCGTCGAGGGCGCACAGCCAAGCGCGCAGGGCGATACCGCTATCGTCGACATCGTCGATCGGATGGGTGCCGATGTCGACTGGGACCGTGAGGCAGGCACGATCGACGTGACGGCAGCCCCGCTGTCGGGGATCGAGGTTTCGGTCGCGGATACGCCGGACCTGCTGCCGACGATCGCGACCCTCGGCGCGGTTGCGGACGGCGATACTCACATCGTCGACGCCGAACACGTCCGGTACAAAGAGACCGATCGGGTCAGCGCGATGGCCGACGAGCTCGGAAAGATGGGCGTCGAGACGACCGAGGAACACGATTCGCTAACGATCCACGGCGGCGAGTCCACTCTCGAAGGGGCGACAGTCGATGGCTGTGACGACCACCGGATCATCATGTCGCTCGCGCTGGCGGGGCTGGTCGCCGAGGGCGAGACAACTGTCGAGGGTGCAGACCACGTCGACGTCTCTTTCCCGGGCTTTTTCGACGTCCTGTTCGACCTGGGCGTGACGCTCGATCGTCACGAGTAGGCGACCGCGATCGACGCAGAACGTGTGACCGTCACCGATCGGCTGGCAGTGTAAACGACACCGTAGTCCACTCGTCCGGTTCGGAATCGATCCAGATCTCACCGTCGTGTCGTTCGACGATCCGGCGACAGAGCGCGAGCCCGATTCCCGTTCCGGGGTGGTTCTCGTGACTGTGGAGCCGCTGGAACACCTCGAAGACCCGATCGGTGTCGTCGGGGTCGATGCCGATTCCGTCGTCGTGGACCGAAACGACCCAGTCGTCCCCGTCGCGTTCGGCCGTAATCTCGATCGTCGGCGGCTCGTCGCCGCTGTACTCGATCGCGTTCGAGAGCAGGTTCTGGATCACCTGTCGGAGTTGGCCACCGTCACCGTGAACCGTCGGCAACGGCTCAACCGTGATTTCGGCGTCGCGTTCCTCGATCTGAAGCTGGAGATCCGTCTGGGCGTTTGCGACGACGTCCGCGAGGTCGACCGTCTCGAACGGATCGCCACGCGTTTCGACACGAGAGTACTCGAGCAGGCCGTCGATCATCTCCCGCATCCGTTCGGCACCGTCGACAGCGAACTCGATGAACTCCTCGCCGTCGTCGTCGAGTTCGTCACCGTAGCGCCGTTCGATCAGCTGGAGATAGCTCGTGATCATTCGCAACGGCTCCTGGAGGTCGTGACTGGCCGCATACGCGAACTGCCCGAGGCGCTTGTTGGATTCCTCAAGCTGTCGCTGGTACTCCTTGCGCTCGGTGACGTCCTGCACCACGAGCATCCCACGGTGGTCCTCGCCGGCTGGCTCGATCGGCAGCGTGTACGCGAGGAGGTCACGCCCGTGATAGGTTACCTCGAAGGAGCGCTCCTCGCCCTCGAGAGCCGCCCTGAAGTGGGGGCTGATCTCCGCGAACAGTTCGTCCGGGTACCGATCCGCGATCGATTGGCCGATTATCTCGCCCCGGTCGACACCCATGTCCCCCATGAGTTGCCCCCCGGCAGCGGTGTACTGCAGTTCGTCGTCGAACAGCGCGACCACGCCGTTCGGGAAGTTCTCAGCCAGCGTCCGGTAGCGCTGCTCGCTCGCCTCGAGTCGCTGCTGGCGTTCCATCCGATCTGTGATGTCCCGAACGACACCGATCCGTCCGCGTTCGTCGTCGTCAGTTGACAGTTGGGTGACAGTCGCCTCGGCGGGGACATAGTCACCAGCTTTCGTTTCGATTTCTGCCTCGACTGCTGAGGCCTCGGTATCGTCGGTCGCCACGTCTTTGGCGACGTCCATCACTGACTCGTCGACGACGAGCGAGCCGTGACTACCGAGCAGTTCGTCACGATCGTATCCGGTGAGTTCGGCGTACGCCTCGTTGACGGTGGTGAAACAACCCTCCTCGTCGAGCGCATAGATGCCGTCTTCCATGGTTTCGACGAGCGTCTCGTACGTCGCGAGTTCGCGTTCGCGCTCGTTGCGCTCGGTGACGTCCTGCGCCGTTGCCATGCCGTTGACGACGCGGCCGTTCTCGTCCGTGATCGGGACTGCATGGAGGAGCCACTCCCGATCGGCGTACTCGATCTCGGTTTTGTGCTCAGTCCCGCTGAGGGCCTCACGGAGCGTCGATTCGATTTCCGTTGCCGTCTCGTCGGGAAACACATCTCGCGGCTGACTTCCCTCTAACGCGGCCTCGGAGATGGGGAGCGTAGCGAACCCCTGCCCGGTAGCAAGCGTACATTCCAGTTCGTCGTTGTACATGGTGACGACGCCGTTCGGATACGATTCAGCCAGCGTCCGGTAGCGCTGTTCGCTCACCTCGAGCTGGTGGACGCGCTCTTTGCGCGCTGTGATATCCCGAAAGTACACCGAAAGTCCTGTTTCCGAGGGGTAAGCCCGAATCTCCATCCAGATATCGAGACTACCCGAGTAGCGTTCCCAGGAGGTGGGCTCCTGTGTCTCCATTGCCTGGCGATACCGATCGATGAGGTCACTACCTGCGTCTGGGAACATCGCCCGAATGCGTGTTCCCAACAGCTCGTCTTGGGAGTGACCGAGCAGCTCCTCAGCTCGTTCGTTGACGTGGGTAAAGCGCAGCTCTTCGTCGAGTGCATAGAACGCGTCTGACACCCGTCCCAGCACCTCGCCGAGTTCGGTCTCGAGCGCACGCTTTTGCCGTTCAAGCTGGCGTTCGTGTTCTTTGAGCTGGGTAATCTCCTCTCCAGTGGAGATGACCCGCTCGACCGTTCCGTCGGTCCCGTACACCGGTGTGGCACTCACCGAGTACCACCGCGTCTCCGACGAGCACTCGACTACGAGCTCCTGGTCGATCACCGGTTCACCAGTCGCTCGAACGCGTGCGGCGGGCGTCTCGGCGAGATCGATGCGGTTCCCATTGGCATCGAAGAGCCGGCAGTCATCGATCGCATGTGACACTTCGCGCGCTCCCCACAACGGAACGCGAGGAACGTCTTCGGCGCGCTGGTTCGCCAGGATCGTCTCGCCCGTCGCGTCGTCGACAGCGATCGCGATCGGTGCCATCTGGAGCAGTTGTTCCGTCTGCACTCGCTCGCGCTCGAGTTGGTGTTCGTGCTGGCGGCGATCGAAGGCGGCTTCGAGATTCGACGCGGCGATCTTGGCAAGCGCCAGATCACTGTCGTCGAAAGCGGCCTCCGCTTCGGAAGCCGCGATGACGACGCCATGGTCGCCAATCGGGAGTACGAGTTCGCTTCGGACCGGTGTCTCCGGGTTGTAGACCGCTGGTGCAGTCCTGACATCGTCGTACAGCTCCACCGTTCCGGACTCGAAGACGCGCCACGCGATCCCGTCGCCCGTTTCGAACGTCGGCAGGTCGCCAAACAGCGCCGTTGCGCGATCGGTCCAGGCGACCGGTTCGAGTGTCCCGCCCGCATCGTCGGCGAGAAAGACCGTGTTGAGTTCCAGGCCGAGGATATCGACGAAATCCGCACACGCTTCGTCGGCGATCGCCTCGCGCGAGTCGCCCCTGAACCACTCGTGAACCGCCTCGTTCAACCGCTGCAACTGGGACGTGTGACGATGTCGCTCGGTAACGTCGTAGTAGAGCTCCACCCGACCACCCGCGTAGGGACCCGACTCGATCGGCTTGCTGCGATGTTCGAGCCAGCGTTGCTCGCGGTCCGCTCCGGGCAGCACACGACACTCGAAGCGTTCGACGTAGCTGTTGTCGTCGTACGTTGCCAGTACGGTCTCGGTGAACGCCTCGCCGTCGTCGATCCGTCCTCGAATGGTTTCATCGATCAGGTCGCGTTTGTCGCGTCCGATCGCTGTGGACCGATCGAGCCCGAAGTACTCCGTCGTCGCCTCGTTGATCCACGCGATCTCGAATGCGTCGTTGAGGACGAAAACACCGACAGCGGCCTCGTCGAGGACTGTCCGAATCGAGCCGCTCGCTGGGGCCGCTGGCTCCTGTCTGGCTGCGTCGATCGACGACGAGCCGCTGGCTGGCTCCTGCTCTCCCGATTCGATCGACGACAAGTCGTTGGCTGGCACCTGTTCGGCTGCGTCGACGGGACCGCCGTCTCGTGATCGGTCGGTATCCTCTCGGACGATCCCGATCGTTCCCTCTCGTGTCTCGTCGACGGCGACTGGCGTGAGACGAACCGAACACGAACGGGCGCTGCCGGCACTGGTCTGGAGCGTAACTGGGTGCTCGATGACGGTGGAGCCCTCACGCTCGATCGCCTCGTCCAGTCGTCGATCGATTCGGGAGAGGTCGTCAGTGTCGAACAGGAGTGTGGCGTCTTCCCCGAGGAGTTCCGAACGGGTGTAGCCGGTCAGATCGACGAACGACTCGTCGACCGCGACGATCGTGTTGTCGGAATCGAGATGATAGACACCCCCATTGACCGCATCGGCTAAGGTTGCATACCACTGGAGCCCGCCCCCACCGGTACCCTCCGGTTCGATCGCCACTCCGGAGTCCGTAATCCGCTTGCTCATGAGTCCAGAGTGGCTACTGTGCCGGATAAACCCTCGCACCAACTGTCGTCACCAGTGATCAGTTCGGGTGGTGGCGGCGTCGGTATCATGACTGGATTCGGGGGCTCCGGCCACGAGCTGCTAGAACAGGGCTGTCACGACCTTGGCTACGAGCTGCCAGAACAGGGCCGTCACGACCCCGGCCACGAGCTGCTAAGACAGGGCTATCACGACCTTGCTACGAGCTGCCAGAACGGCGCTGCCACGACCTCGGCCACGGTCTCGGAAATCCATCGCTGAATCCTGCACGGCTAAGTGGCCACATCCCTGAGAGGGTCGTAATGAACGGCAATCGATTCGGTCGTCTCTTTCAGGTGACCACCTTCGGTGAGAGCCACGGAGAGGCGATGGGCTGTACCGTCTCCGGCTGCCCGGCCGGTCTCGAACTGTCCGAAGAGGACATCCAGGAAGACCTCGATCGGCGCAAACCCGGCCAGTCGATGATCACCACCAGTCGCGGCGAACCCGACGCCGTCTCGATCAAGTCCGGCGTTCAGGATGGCTACACGACCGGGACGCCGATCGGCATGGTCATCCAGAACAAGGATGCCCGATCGGGCAAGTACGAACCCTTCATCACCGCGCCCCGGCCATCTCACGGCGACTTTACGTACTCGGCGAAGTTCGGGACGCGCAACTGGGGCGGCGGCGGTCGCTCCTCGGCCCGGGAGACGGTCAACTGGGTCGCTGCGGGGGCGATCGCGAAGAAACTGCTCGCTCGCGAGGGGATCGAGCTCAAAGCCCACGTCAATCAGATCGCAGATATCGAGTCGCCCGAGGTCAGCTTCGAGGAACTGCTCGAGTACTCCGAAGAAAACGACGTCCGCTGTGCCCACCCCGAGACCGCCGAGAAGATGCAGGCACGCATCGAGGAGTATCAGGAGGAGGGTGACTCGATCGGTGGCAGCATCTATTTCGAGGTCCAGGGAGTTCCCGTCGGGCTCGGTGCGCCCCGATTCGATTCGCTCTCTGCACGACTCGGCCAGGCGATGATGTCGGTCCCGGCGACGACGGCCTTCGAGTTCGGACTCGGCACCGAGGCCGCCGAGTGGACCGGCTACGACCGAAACGACGATTGGGAGTTCGACGAGGAAGGGACTCCGGCGCCCGTCGAGAACGACCACGGCGGCATTCAGGGCGGGATCTCTAGCGGCGAGCCGATCTACGGTGAAGTAACACTGCACGCACCAACCTCGATCCCGAAGACCCAGCAGACGGCCGACTGGGAGACCGGCGAACTCAAAGAGGAGCAAGTCATCGGTCGCCACGACCCCGTCCTCCCGCCACGTGGTGTCCCCGTCGTCGAATCGATGCTCGCACTTACCCTCGTCGACTTCATGCTGCTATCCGGCCGGCTCAACCCCGATCGGGTTGACGACCAGCCCGGCAAGTACGACACTGACTACCACCCGAGTAATCCGCGAAACGAGTAGTCGCACGGTCTACCGTGTGATCTGCTGTTCTGTTCTATCGTTTGCGTTGTCGTTGTGTAGCCTGATATCAGTATTACCCGGTTTGGTGACTTTCTTGCTCGATAATGAGATTACTGAGTAATACCATAATGTAATATATGTTAGCATTTATCATTGTGGTCGTAGTATACTCTCTTGCCCGCATGGCAAGCTTTAACTTACACGACAGGACGGGACGGCTAGAAGCGCTGCGGCGGATGGTAACTATCCGCGCATTCGACGAAGAAGCAGGGAATCGGTTCGCAGACGGTGAAATACCCGGGTTCGTCCACCTCTATATCGGTGAGGAGGCGGTCGGTGTCGGGACATGTACGGCACTCGACCCGGACGACTACATCGCGAGCACACACCGCGGCCACGGTCACTGCATCGCGAAAGGACTCGATCCGAAGTACATGATGGCCGAACTCTACGGCAAGGCCGAGGGTTACTGCAACGGCAAGGGTGGGTCGATGCACATCGCAGACGTCGATGCCGGCATGCTCGGTGCCAACGGGATCGTCGGTGCCGGCCCGCCGATGGCGACGGGCGCGGCGCTCTCGATCGACTACCAGGATCGCGACCAGATTGCCGTCGGCTTTCTCGGCGATGGCGCTGTCGCACAGGGCCAGGTCCACGAGTCGATCAACATCGCCGCAACCTGGGACCTGCCGGCGGTGTTCGTCATCGAGAACAACCAGTACGGCGAAGGGACACCGGTCGAGAACCAACACAACGTCGATAACCTGAGCGACACGGCTCAGGCCTACGACATTCCTGGGGTGACCGTCGACGGTATGGACATCACCGCAGTCGCGGAGGCAGTCGAGGAGGCACGCGATCGGGCCAGAGCCGGTGACGGCCCAACGATCGTCGAGGCCGAAACCTACCGCTATCGCGGCCACTACGAGGGCGACGAGGAAGTCTACCGCGACGAAGCCGAACTCGAACGCTGGAAGGACCGCGATGCGATCGAGTCGTTCAAAGACCGCTTGATCGATCGCGGCGAACTCACTGAAACGGAGTTCGAGGAACTCCAGGAAGAGGTCGAGGCCGAAATCGACGCGGCAGTCGAGTACGCCCAGGATGCACCGCTGCCGGAGCCACACGAGGCATACGAGGATATGTTCGTAGAGACTCCACCAGAGATCGAACGCTTTTCCGGGGCCGCACTGACCGACGGCGGCCGCCAAGGAGGTGACCGACAATGACAGCACAAGTAGAAGCAGAACTCGAAACCGAGACGGAAACGATGACTGTCCGGGAGGCGATCCGGCAGGCGATGCGAGAGGAACTCGAACGCGATGAGGACGTCTTTCTCATCGGCGAGGATATCGGCCCCTTCGGCGGCGTCCTCGAGGTGACCGGCGGCCTCTACGAGGAGTTCGGCGAAGAGCGAATCAAGGACACGCCGATCAGCGAAGCCGGCTTCATGGGTGCCGCGACGGGTGCGGCGGCGACCGGAACCCGCCCGGTCGTCGAACTCATGTTCTCGGACTTCGCCGGCGTCGCCATGGAACAGATCATGAACCAGATGGCGAAGATGCGGTATATGTTCGGCGGGAAAGCCGAACTGCCGGTCACCGTTCGGACCACCGAAGGCGGTGGGATGGGTGCGGCGAGCCAACACTCGGGGACGATCCACTCCTGGATCGCTCACTTCCCCGGGCTGAAAGCCGTCGCTCCCGGCACCGCCGCGTCCGCAAAGGGACTGACGAAGGCGGCCATCCGATCGGACGACCCCGTCTTCGTCTTCGAGAACAAGATGATCTACGAGCAACAGGGTGCGGTCCCGACCGACGAGGACTTTACCGTCCCGATCGGTGAGGCGGCGATCGAACGTGAAGGCGAGGACGCGACCGTCGTTGCGACCCAACGACTCGTCGGCGAATCCCTGCAGACGGCCGAGAGCATCGCCGACGACGTCGATGTCGAGGTGATCGACGCCCGGTCGCTGTACCCACTCGACACCGAAACGATCGTCGAGAGCGTCAAGAAAACGGGCCGGCTCATCGTCGCCGACGAGAGCCCGCTCTCGTATGGGACACACGCGGAGATCATTGCTCGCGTCCAGGAGGAGGCGTTCTTCAGTCTCGACGCGCCGATTCAGCGCGTCGGGACGCCCGACACGCATATGCCGTTCAGCACCCCCCTCGAGCAGGAGGTCCTGCCCGACGGTGACGACGTCCGCGAGGCGATCGAACTGGTGACGTAGCCCGATCGTGACGGGACGCTCTATCGGACTGATCGTCAACCCCGCCGCCGGTCGCGACGTTCGCCGTCTCACCGGCGGCGCCAGCGTCGTGGACAACTACGCGAAGCGTCGGGTCGCAGAGTGTGTCCTCGACGGGCTGACCGCGACGACCGATCCGCCGGCCGTCCAGGTCATGCCGGATCGATCGGGGATCGCCGAGCACGCGATCGCCGAATCGCCCGACGCTGTCGACGCGACGGCACTCGAGATGCCGATCGAGAAATCGGCCGCCGACACACGCCGAGCTGCTGCCCGTTTTCAGGAGGACGAAGTCGCGGCAGTCGTCGTCCTCGGCGGTGACGGGACGACCCGCGATGTCGCAGGCGAGATCGGATCCGTTCCGGTGATCGCCGTCTCGACGGGGACGAACAACGTCGTTCCGTCGGCCGTCGACGGCACCCTCGCTGGCGTCGCTGCGGCGCTACTCGCGACGGGTGCAGTCTCGCCGGCCGACGTGACCTCGCGACACGGTCGCGTCGAAGCCCGGGCCGAGACGGCGACCGGAGAGCACGCACTGTCGGCGCTTGCCTCCGCCGAGGTCTCCTCGCGATCGTTCATCGGGACACGGGCGCTGCTTGACCCCGCCGATCTCCTCGGCGGCGTCGTCTCACGATCGCATCCGGCTGATATCGGTCTCGCGGCCGTCGCGGGTGCGTTCGAGCGCGTTGGACCTGCCGATCCGGGTGGTGTCGCACTTCGACTAACCGATCCCAACGATGCCCCGCGGACTGCCCGGGCAGTGCTCGCCCCCGGCGTTACCGCAACTGTTGGCGTCGAATCCGTCGATCGGCTTGCGTGGAACGAAAGCGTCGAGTTCGATGTCGCTGACGGTGTCGTCGGCGCTGACGGCGAACGGGAACTGGAACTGACGGATGCGACAGTTTCGTTCACACCGGTTCCGGATGGCCCCCGTCTCGTCGACGTCGAAGCCACGCTTACGGCCGGTACCGACACTGGAACGCTCGCATCCGTAGTGTCCGATCGGGCATCGACAACGGACGACTGAGAAGCGGGCGGTCGAGGTGCCCGTATCGGGCCGTTCTCAGTTCTCGAACCGACTCGTTATGTTCGATCCCAGCTGATTTCGACCGGCAGATCCTCCCGGATGACTCCCGAGACGTGACAGCCCCGTTCGCCGAGTTCGATGAGCCGCTCGACCGTCTCCTCGTCGGCGTCCGTCTCGAGATAGACTGTCGCTTCGATTCGCTCGACGGAGCCGTGCTCCGGTTCCGCGTCGGTCGTCACATGGATCGAATCGACTGGAGTGTCGCGCTTCTGGGCCTGGAAACGGACGCTCAGTGAGAGACACGCAGCGAGGCCGCCGAGGAAGACGTCGACCGGTGTCGGCCCCGTCTCCGTTCCGCCGGCAGCTTCCGGTTCGTCGAACGACCACTCGAAGGAGCCAGCTTCGATCGTTCCGGCCATCCCGTCGGGGTTGTGTGCGGCAACGGACCGATTGGGCATTTCGGTGTCGGCGGGACCCGATTGGGTTGCTGGGTCGCTCTCGATCGCGTCCGGAAGCACCGACCACGGCTCCTCGATGTGTCCGACGAGGGTTTCGAGGAATCTGGCCGCATCGGCCCCGTCGACGACCCGGTGATCGAAGCTGAGATCGAGAGGGAGCTGTCGTCGCCACTCGACTTCGTCAGTCTCGCCACGAACGGGCGTCTCGGAGACGGCGTTGACGCCGAGGATGGCTACCTGTGGTGGGTTGATGATCGGATCGAACGACTCGACCCCGAGGACGCCGAGATTCGTCACGGTAAAGGTCCCCCCTTGCAGTTCGTCCATTGTATACGTCCCATCGAGCGCCGACCCAACGAGGTCGCGTCGTTCCGTCGCGATCGTCTCGAGGGATTTGCTCCCGACATCACGGAGAACCGGTGCAATGAGTCCGTCATCGACGTCGACGGCGACGCCGAGGTTGTGTTCTTCCCAGAGCCGGTGGACATCGTCCTCGAAGGTCGCGTTGAACGCGGGATGGTCGTCGAGTGTCGCCGACAGGGCACACAGGAGCACGTCTTCGATCGAGACAGCGGCGTCGAGTGCGTCGTCCGCGGCGTCGGTCGCAGCAAAGAGCGCCTCGGCGTCTGCCGTTCGGTGAACCGTCACGTGGACGGCCTCCCGGTAACTTTCGCCGAGTCGATCGGCGATCGTTCGTCGCATGCCGTCGAACGGGCGGGTTGCTGCGGGCGTCCGGCCAGCAGAGTCGGCCGCTGTCTCGACGTCGTCTTCGGTGATCGCGCCCTGATAGCCCGTTCCCTCGACTGCGGTTAGATCGACACCGAGTTCGTCGGCGCGCGCCCGTGCCCGAGGTGAGGCGTTGACGTCAGCCGCCGATTTATCCGACGTCGCTGCCGCCTCGACGTCGTCTTCGGTGATCGCGCCCTGGTAGCCTGTCCCCTCGACTGTAGACAGGTCGACGCCGAGGTCGTCTGCCCGGTCTCTGGCCCGGGGTGAGGCCTTGATCTCGCCTGCTTGCGTGGAACCGACGCCCGACTCGGTAGTTTGGGCCGCCGGCTCGGAAGCTGGTGGTGTTTCCTCCGCAGGTGCATCGGTCGACTCCAGATCGGCTTCCACCTCCGCCTCCAGGTCAGCGATGTCCTCGTCGGCGGGTGCGACGATCCCGATCGGCGTTCCGGGCGGGACCGATTCGCCCACCTCGAGATACACCCGCCGGAGGGTGCCGTGTTCCCTGGCATCGACCTCGGCGACGCTTTTTTCGGATTCGACTTCTGCGATCAGTTCACCCTCCTCGACAGTATCTCCCTCCTCGATATCCCATGAAAGTAATTCTCCCCGTTCCATCTCCAGCCCCAGCTTTGGCATCTTGACAATATAGCCCATGACTCATGATACCATGAACAGGGTATAAAGCGTATCGTTCACTCAGACCATCGCTCGTTGTCGGTAGACTCGTTATTATCGTCGACGGTTCTGTTCTAGCTACTAATTCATGCATATATTCCATTATTATTTCATATACAAACCCAAAGACGGCGCAGCATCTTTAATGGTTGTTCATTCTTCACGATAGATGCCTGGTAATGTATAGCAAAGGCTTTAGGTCCAGTGGCTGGAAATACTGGGTACGGTTGGCCCACCGGCCACAGATTACCATGAGCGATGACGAACTCATCTGGCGAATCGCAGGCGGTTCCGGAGACGGAATCGACTCGACAAGTCAGAATTTCGCAAAAGCGCTGATGCGTTCGGGGCTCAACGTATTTACTCACCGACATTATCCGTCGCGGATTCGCGGTGGCCACACATACGTCGAGATCCGAGCCGCAGAAGAGGAAGTACAGTCACGAGGAGACGGCTATAATTTCCTGCTCTCACTGGGCGACTCCTTCGCTCGGAACCCGAAGGAAGACGCCTACTATGGCAACGAGGAAATCAAGCCGCTCTCGGAGAACTTAGACGAGCTCCGTGAAGGCGGAATCATCGTCTACGACGAGGGGCTCCTCGACGAAGACGACGTCGCAGAGCTCAACCTAGAAGAGCGTGCCGAAGAGAACGACTGGCACGTCTTCCCGATCGATCTCCGGAGCCTCGCGAAGAAACACGGCCGTGAAGTCATGCGCAACACCGCCGGTATCGGCGTCACCGCTGCGCTGCTCGACATGGATCTCGAACATATCGAGAGCCTGATGTCCGACGCCATGTCCGGCGACGTTCTCGAGTCGAACCTCGAGATCCTTCACGAAGCCTACGAGATGACCAACGAGGAGTACGAGTTCGAACACGACCTACGTGTGCCGACGGGCGAACACGAGACCGAGCAGGCGCTGCTCTCGGGCTCGAACGCGATCGCCTACGGCGCGATCGACGGTGGCTGTCGCTTCATCGCGGGCTACCCGATGACGCCGTGGACGGACGTATTCACCATCCTCAGCCAGAACTTCCCCGACATGGGAGGCGTCTCCGAGCAGGTCGAAGACGAGATCGCCGCCGCCGCGCTCGCACTCGGTGCGAGCCACGCGGGCGCAAAGGCCATGTCCGGTTCCTCCGGCGGTGGCTTCGCGCTAATGAGTGAACCGCTCGGTCTCGCCGAGATGACCGAGACCCCGCTCGTCCTCGTCGAATCGATGCGTGCCGGTCCGTCGACCGGACTGCCGACCAAGCCCGAGCAGGCTGACCTCGAGTTCGTTCTCTACACGAGTCAGGGCGACTCCTCGCGAGTCGTTTTCGCACCAGCAAACATCGAGGAGGCCTACGAGCAGACCCGGCTCGCCTTCGACATCGCCTGGGAGTACCAGATCCCGACGATCATCATCTACGATCAGAAGCTCTCTGGCGAGAACAAGAACGTCGACGTCGAGTTCTTCGATCGCGATCCCGAACCAGGACTTGGCACGACGCTCACCGAAGAAGAACTAGAAGAGGCTGCCCACGACGCGTCCGGGAAATTCAAGCGCTTCCAGTACGGGCCCGACAGCGACAGCGGCAGCAACGTTAGTCCGCGATCGCTGCCCGGCCAGAAAGGCGGCCGATTCCTCGCGACCGGCAACGAACACAGCCCGGTGGGTCACATCGAGGAGGACCCCGACAACCGGGTCTTCCAGATGGAACGACGGATCGAGAAACTCGACGATATTCGCGAGGCACTCGACGAGGAGTACCCCTCGAACCAGACCTACTACGGCGACGACGACGCCGAGTACGGCATCATCACGTGGGGTTCGAGCCACGGCGCGGTCGCCGAGGCCGTGTCCCGCCTGAACGAGAACGGCCACTCCGTCAAGGGTATCACCGTCTCGGATATGATGCCCTACCCCGAGAAGGAGATGACCGAGTTCCTCGAGAGCGTCGACGAGGCGATGGTCGTCGAGATGAACGCCACCGCCCAGTTCCGCGGGCTCACCCAGAAGGAACTCGGTCGGTTCGGCGAGAAACTGACCAGTCTCCTCAAGTACAACGGGAACCCATTCGAACCTGCCGAGATCGTCGAAGGCTACGAAGTCAACATCGCCGACGAGGACCGCGAAACGACTGCGCAGGTACGATTTGAACCCGCCGCAGGTGACTAACCTATGAGTGCATTCAACGCAATCGGAGAAGAACGAGAGATCGACCGGGACGAGTTTACGCCCGGTGTCGAACCCCAGCCGACCTGGTGTCCGGGCTGTGGTGACT